>JGI24422J19971_10002361_pt1 | contig 11730 bp, 11 predicted proteins | sample DeeMarSWOR152_54_FD_19971 | JGI IMG/M metagenome (IMG submission 19971)
TTCCTTTTTTGCTTGATCCCTTCTTGTAAGGCGAGTAGATTTGGTGAATAGAAGTATCGTGTTCCAGCACATTCTAAAAGTTCTTTTGAAGTTATAGCTAATCTTGGAATTGGGTAAAATGTTTTTTCTTTGCTGATCCCTGAGATTGCTGCTCCATCAATTGTCCCATTCCTTAAAGCGAAGCTAAGAAGAGCGGTTACTAGGCCGCCGTCTTGACAAGTCTGAAGGATATTTTTATTAGTGGCTTGGGCGATCACAAGACTCTTATAAATGCCGAATTCCTCTTCTGGGTTGCTTCTTCTTCCAAATACAAACTCTTCCAGTGCGGGCCAAGACAGTTCATACTGAGGACAGACTTGGGGACAAATGCCACACACTTTGCATTCTTTTACTATCTTCGGTTTTTGCTCCGCATAGTCTAAACAATTGAAAGGGCACACTACGACACAAGCAGCACAACCAACACATTTTCCGGCAAAAACCACTCTTTTTTCCAGAGATTCTTCAAAACTTACTTTCTGTAACTTTTTTGTTTCGCCAACAGGCATTTTTGTTCACTTTCTGTTCATTTATTTCAGCTTTTTCTGTTGGTGAGTGTGGCTCGAAGTCACTTGTATAAATGTATTGAATGCTTGGAATCGCTATATACGTGTTTCCTTTGCCTTTCTCTGGTCTTTCATGGATGATGCGCGCGCGAGTTTTCAACGAAAACCTTGAAGCAGAACAAAGAAGATGGACCCTATTAGTTTCGTGAATACAAAATGGATACAACCATAAAAAAGGAGGGAAGAAAAGACACCCTTAAGCGCGCGCAGTCTTATCGCCGCGTGCGTGTGGCAGAATGGTCAATCCAAGCGAAGCAGTAGCACGTGCACGGTTATTGCACCAAATGCCACAATAACGAGTGCAACTATGTAGAAATCCACGGTTCAGTCAACGAAGTAGGTGACTCAGGAGAATCACGCGAGCTCATAGTGTAGAGTTGAGCTTCATCGGGCGCAGAAGATGGGCTGGCATATGGATTCCAGTCAACACGTTTGTCTGATGTATCACTTTTAGATGGCGGACTGTCGTATGGATTCGAGTAGTCAGCACTGTTGTTTGATATATCGCTTGTATTCGACTATGTGTTGTCGATAATAATGTTATCAGTGTGGTAGCTAGAGTGGTCGGGACAGATGCCTTTATGATTATGTATTAGTATATTGTTTGTGATGGTGTTGCCACGACAAGAGAAGGCTAGACCGATTCCATAGTGATTATTCAAGATAGTATTATCGCTGATTAGGGTATTGTTAGAATTTTCGACAAAGATGCCTGCCCCACCGAAAAAGGTATCTCTTACTGTATTGCCGCTAATCAATGTGTACTTGACATCATGAAGGTAGATGCCCACGATTCCATTTTGTATCGTTAGATTGCTGATGTGAGCGTTGTTAGCTGTTACGCTGATGACCTCGCTGTTTCCGTCGCCGTCTATAATAGTGTTGTTTCCTTGTGCAGTCAATGTCACTGACTTATCTATTGTGAGACACTCGTAGTACGTTCCCTCGGATACAACTATCACGTCTCCAGGACTTGCAGCGTCTATGGCATCTTCTATTGTTGGGTAGTGGAAAGGTACATTAATTACATAAGATACAAGTACTCTTGCTGATTTCTCGTTATTTGTTAAATCGTCTTCGTCGGATACTGGCGAAGCATACGCTGTCACGTTGTAAATCGCTTCCACGAGTGAAGGCGTCCATGGATAGCTAAGCGTGTAGGAAAAACCTCCCTGCAGAGAACTTATGACTTCAAAATCAACTATACTACTATCAATGAGAAGGCGTAACTCCACATTTTTTTCTTCAGTTGGTCCAGTGTTCAAGACTGTGGCTTTTAACAGCGTTGAATCCCCTGGTCTGAGGTGGCTTGGGGTGTTCAAGAAAGTAGCAATTCCACGTTCAGGTGGTCTAAACTTAACTTGTCCACCCTCAGACTTGTGAGGAATCGCTTTCGCGTGCCCATTGCAGAGTATGGTACCAGGCTCCCGTGCGCAATGCGCATCAGGAACTCCGAGGTCGATTTCGCAGTCGCCCACGCCTATGATATTGAAGATTATCGTCACCAGTGCTCCACTGCCACTAGTGGGTTTTGCAGGATAAACAGAGCTAATAGCGACATGCACATGACCTTCTTTATTTTTCATCAAAGTATCAATGGGTTTGTTGAGGAAAGGTTGTATGACAACCTCGAGGAGGTTTAGGATTGTGGAGTTATAGTCTAGCGCGAACTCGTAAGCGTAGAGGTCTGTGATGTTGGCGATGCTCACGTTCACCGAGAAAGTTTGACCCAATGACACGTGGCTTACTGGCGGATCCACGTAGACCACAGCAGTATCTTCCTCGATGGGGCTTAGGATTGTGATGTTGGCGATGCTCACGTTCACTGAGAAAGTTTGACCCAATGACACGTGGCTTACTGGCGGATCCACATAAACCACAGTAGTATCTTCGACCTTCGCTTCCTTTAATCCTGTTACAAACATAAGAGACAGTGATAGCACAAAAATGAAGAGTGTACAAACAATCCTCCTCATTTCAACTTCCCCTCCTTACTAGTTTCAATTATATCTTTGTGTGTGGAAGATATTTAAGCCTATTTAACAATAAATCACCCCGAAGAGTTAATCGCTGGTAGAACAGCATGCGCGCAAATAAGATTCAACATTAAAGCCTAAGTTATAGCTGAACCATACTTAGATCTAGGCCATTCCACTCATCCTTTTATAAGTTGTTCTTAATCTTTATGCGTTGTCTCATTCAGAAGCGAGTGACAAATATGGGAGTTGCAATAAGAGGTACCTCAGATCTGATTAGTAAGGCTAGAAAGGTAGATGTTAACGAATTTCTAGAAATAACCGAAACTGTTATTCAACAATTAGCTAACGAGCCTAAACATGTCAAAAATTTACGAGTTACTGGTAGACTTGTTAACATGCCACCAAAAGGCAAAGTCATCATCATTGGAGACATTCACGGAGACTTAGACAGCCTTGTACATATTATTAAAGAAAGCGAGTTCCTTGATAAGTCTCGAAAAGGCGAAGATATCATTGCAGTCTTTCTCGGCGACTACGGTGACCGGGGTATCTATTCTCCAGAAGTTTACTACATTGTTTTATGGCTGAAAAAGCAATTCCCCGAGAATGTTGTGCTGATGAGAGGAAATCACGAAGGACCTGACGATTTGCTTGCTTACCCGCATGATCTACCAAGTCATCTAGACAGAAAGTTTGGTGAAAACGGGCCAAAGGTTTACAGGAAAATACGCGAACTCTTTAATCACCTATACAATGTGGTATTAGTGGAAGGAAAGTTTGTTATGCTTCATGGTGGTGCGCCAAGCCAAGCCTCTACAATAGACGACTTGGCATTCGCTCACAAGAAACATCCGCTTGAAGCTCATCTTGAGGAAATTCTCTGGAGTGACCCCATAGAAGGCGTGAGAGGCACCTATCCGTCGCCAAGAGGGGCTGGAAAACTTTTCGGCGAAGATATTACAGACAACCTACTGAAGATGCTGAATGTTAAAGTGCTGATTCGAGGACATGAACCTAGTAAAGAAGGGTTCAAAATAAACCACAGTGGCAAAGCCCTAACGTTATTCTCGAGGAAAGGACCACCATATCATAACAATTACGGGGCATATCTACACTTAGATCTATCTCAAAAGATAGAAAACACAACACACCTTCTAAAATACATCCATAAATTCTAATTCATTAAGCAAAAACCTCAATCAAAACCAGTTCCATTTTTTTAAAAAAAATCTTTCAATCTTCTAACCTTTTTTTCATAGCCCTCTCTTACCTTCCCCCTCTATAGAGAGGTACCCTCACACACGCACACACAAACAAAAACTTTAAAGATTTTACTCTTGACAGAAAGCAATTTAATAAATCCAAAGTATGTGAAAAGAACAAAGGAGATACCCTTGAAAATCGGGATCATAACAAGAAATGAGAATGGTTGGTGTTCTTCCCAATTGCAAGAGGCGATGAGAAGGCGAAACATAGCACCAGTATGTTTTAGTTTCGCCCAACTTGTTGCAAGAGTCAAATATAGGCCTCGGGTGTCAGTTGGCGAGATTAACATCCTTAAAGATCCAAGTGCTCTTATTACACGTCCTATTGGGCGTGGTTCCCTTGAGGAAATAATTTTTAGGATGAATCTTCTTCATAGGCTTGAACGTTTGGGGATGTTAATTATAAATCCGCCATTGTCTATTGAGCGTTCGGTTGACAAGTATTATGCTCTTTGTCTTCTTGAAGAGCATGATCTGCCCGTTCCACGCACTGCGGTAACTGAGAGTTCTGAGGAGGCTTTGAAATGTTTCCAGGAGTTAGGAGGCGATGTAGTTGTTAAACCTCTATTTGGCTCTCGAGGAATTGGCTCAACTAGGGTTTCAGATCCAGAGATTGCTACAAGAATCTTCAGAGCAGTTTCCTTTTATCACGGTGTACTTTATCTCCAAGAGTTTGTTCCTCATGGAGTTTCTGATATACGAGCTTTCGTTATAGGAGAACGTGTAGTGGCCTCTATGCATCGTGTGGCTGACACTTGGAAAACAAATGTTAGCTTAGGTGCAAAGCCGGTATCCATAAAATTGAATAGTGAACTAGAGAGCCTTGCTGTGAAAGCAGCGAAAGTTATCGGCTGCAAAGTTGCAGGAGTTGACATATTAGAAGGACCTAATGGACCAATGGTCGTTGAGTTGAACAGCCAGCCGGGATGGAAGGGGCTGCAATCGGTTACAAAGATAAACATCGCAGACGAAATTGTGGAATATGTTCTTTCTAAAATCAAAACTTAGGAATGGGTTCTAACTTGCAAGAAGTTCTGGTTTTAAGAATTGATCTGTCCACCAAAATGTTTGAGCACAAGAAAGACCTGGTAGCGGAGGAAGCCCCTCTTCACATTTTCCTCAATCAAACACACTACGTAACCATTCTTTGTACCCCGAGTCAACTGAAGGAACTAGCAGTTGGGCATCTCCTTTCAGAAGGCCTACTAAAATCAACTAATGAAATACGGGAAGTGCGTTTGGAGAAGGATGGGAAGTGCATGGTAAGATTGAAGCCCCGCGTTGATGTTGAAAAGCAAATTGCGATGGCACAACCTTTTGCGAGACTGATTGTTTCTGCTTGTGGTTCCACAAACTATTGGCCCATCACCAAGCTTATGGATAGACTTGATCTTCTTGAAATCTCTAGAGGCTTGATCGTAGAGGCAAAAGTCCTTTTGGAATCTGTTAAACGACTTAACAAGCTTGCTGAGGTCTTCAGAAAGACTGGAGGGGTTCACGTGGCTGCAATTTATTCAAGAGAAGGCGAGCTAATGGCTCTCGCAGAGGATGTTGGACGCCACAATGCAGTGGACAAGATCATTGGAGAATGTGTACTAAAAAGTGTAAACTTCAAGAATTGCTTTGTGGCTCTTAGCGGACGGCTTACAGGTGACATTGTGTTGAAGGCAGCTCGAATGCAGATCCCCATTGTTGTTTCTATGGCTGCAGCGATCAACTCCGGTATAGATGTAGCAAAACGCACTGGAATAACTCTTGTTGGCTTTGCTAGAGGTCACCGTATGAATGCCTACACATATACTGAACGAATAACCTTCTGAACAGGTTAAGGCGCAGTTTCATGAAGACATCTGCGATTATTCTTGCTGGTGGATTTTCTAAACGATTTGGGCAAGACAAATGTCTGATTGAGTTAGCTGGTAAGCCCCTTATTCTTCATGTCCTCGATAAAGTGTCAAAGATTGTCAACGAATCTCTCGTTGTTGTCAGCTCTGAAGATCAGAGGGATACCTACACATCCTCTGTGAGTTCTGAAACTAAGGTAATTATCGATAAGTATAGTCCGCGAAGCCCGATCGTTGGAGCATTAACTGGGTTTGAAAACGCATTTGGTGAATACTCCCTGTTACTTCCATGCGACACACCATTTGTTTCAAAAGAGATTGTATCTCTTCTATTAGACCTTTGCATCAATAGAAGTGCTGTTATCCCCAGATGGCCTAACCGTTATATTGAGCCGCTTCATGCTGTTTATCACACAAAATCGGCTTTAACTGCATCAAAAACTGCCTATGAAGAGAAGAAATTAGACTTGCGTTCCATGATTGCGAATTTAAGGGGGGTACGATACATTTCAACCTTGGTACTCCAACAATTAGATCCAAAATTGACGACTTTTTTCAATGTTAACACACTAGGAGATTTGAAGAAAGCAGAATCTATGTTAAAACGCCTGAATACATACTCATTTTCGCTTTCTGAATAGTTTGACGCCATCGATCTCTGTGACATATTCAAATCCTACTTCAATAAGGGCCTTCGCTTCTTCAACCGTCTTTGCTATTCCGCAGATGAAGTCGTCTTCATTCTCGAATTTGATTAACTGTGTATACATCAGTGTGCTGTCGATTTTCTTGTGTCCTAGCAACGCTTTGACATGCAAGATATCTTTGGTTTTGTGGTATTCCATCGTGGCCTTCCAGTGTCTGAAGGTATGAAAATGGATTTTCAAGATTCGTGGATTGCTAAGTTTCTTGGCTACTCGGTTTCTTTGTCGTTGATAGTTGGAGCGAAAGCTGGTGACGTTTGTTCTTCTGAAGACATACTCGGAATCCTTCGGCAACGCATTTAACATAGCCAGAAGCTTGTCGGTCACTTTGAACATTCTCGGATTGCTACCCTTTTCAGGTCTGCATTTTATGGTTCTTCTCTCTTGATCTACATCGATCCAGCAGATTTGCCAGGCTTCACCTATTCGCATACCAGTTTCTTTCAAGAGCTGGAGCACCGTAGACACTTTTTTGCTGCAGCCCACGACTAGGGCGTCGATCTCTTTTTCTAGGGGAATGAAAGGTAGTTCTTTCACTGGTTTGTAGTTCGGTGGGTCCCAATGTAACTCCTACAATTCCACGAATTTGTTGTAGCAGTTAACTAAATAGCGTTTATACGCAGAAGTCCATTCGTCATGTCTTGCTAATGTTTCCTTTACGGCTTCAGGATCTGATAGGTTGCATTCTTTCGCTAAGCGTTTGAGGGTTCTTGTCGTGGTGACCACAGTTGTGTAGGCATAACCCTGTTTTTTCATGTTCCAAGCGGTCGCAATGATCTTTCCCTTAATGTCTGCTTTGGTTGATTTTGTGGCTCCCGCATCCCGCTTTTGGGTTTGTGCGGTTGCGACCAAGTTTTTCGCATCCTTCTCAGTTACGCATACTTGGCATTCTCCACTGTTGCGAAGAAACTTATTTATAGTTTTCCCTACAATTGAGAATTTATGAGAACCTACATCTTTACAGAGCGTGAGCGCAGAATCCTTGAGGCCTTTCTCACCGGGACCAAGGTTGACAACATCAAACTCTCCAAGATTATGCACCGAGTCAGAAAGTACAAGACTCTGTTTGATGACGTTTACCTCTACCTCAGAGTCAGAAAAACGATAACCACATGAACGGCATAACCATCTTTGTACTTCGCCATGTCTTGTGTAACGTAGACCATCCTTCCACACGCGCGCGCGCAATTGAGTTGTTGATGATGAATACGAAGGCCAAAAATAAGTGTAGTCAATAAATGATTAAGATGACAACTATGAAGATCTCTTGTGTGATTACAACAAAAGATGAGGAGAAACTTGTGGAAATATGTCTCCAATCTATCAAAGATCAGTGTGATGAAATCATTGTAGTCGACTCATACTCTGAAGACGGAACAGTTGATATTTGTTCGAAATATACAGACAAAATTGTTAGAGTTCAATGCAACATTCCTGAAGGCAGGAACATTGGAGCATCTCATGCTAGAGGAGATGCCTTGTTGTTTGTGTGTGCTGACACAGTCTTATCACCAGATTGGATCAAACTTACACTTCCAAATCTACAAAAAGACGATATTGTAGCTGTTTACGGCAAGAGTCTGCCAATTGAGCAAGGGTTCAAGCAAACCTTAACCTACATTGGACTTGATTTGCTAGACGCCTTATTATTCAGAAGAATAGGAATTGCAGGGATAGGGGGTGGAGGAATGGCTTTCATTGTAAAAGCAGGCGCATTTCGAAGAATCAAAGGGTTTGATGAGAGGCTTGCACACGTTGAAGACAGTGATCTTTCTAAGCGACTTGGCAGGATAGGAAAAGTGCATTTTGAACGTAAAGCGATCTCTCATTCTTCGGTTAGAAGCCTTGAGAAGTTTGGGTACATGCAAAGGATATGGTATTGGTCAAAGGAAAGTTTCAATTGGCTTTTCAGGAATAGACTTCCAAGAAAAGAGTATCCCAGATAGTGGATTAATTGGAGATAAGGAAATGGTTGAAGTTGGAAAGGCTAAGATAGCATTAACCATTAGTCTGCTAACAATCGTTATTCTGGCAGGATCGAATGTACTGTTGCTTAACAAAAACTTGAAGTTACAGAATCAAATAGACTCCATACCTGTCACTTACTTCTTCTTTCAAGACCCAGAGCTCTCAAACTCTTCCGGCTTAGAAACTTGGCGTCCTGGATTTCGAGACCCAGATCCTTCAAATACATCAGATGGGAACATTGCTAGCATTACCGCGCGCGGAATAGCACATTTATGTTACAATGAAACTTCAGGGTTAGGATGGTCAACAGCTTCGTTATCTCAAGGTGATCTTCCAAACAACTGGAGTGATCGAGCTAAGAGACATTCGTTACTTCTAGGTGGATGCAGTCAGGAGACAAGTAATCCTACAACTGGTGTAACATTCTACAGATATCTGTTGCCACAAAAGAACGAATTTACTCTGCATTCAAACGTTAAAATTGTAAAACGGGAATTCTTAGCAAATGTTACTGATGGTGTTCCAAAAAACAATGTAGGACTGACTTTGTACTGCAGCTATACGTATAGGGTTTCAAATTGCACTCTTGAAAGCGATTATTTCAATCCAGCCAAAAATGTAAGTTCAGCGATCTATATTGACATCTTCTTTTCAAGTTATTACTGGAATAGTGATACATCTGGATTTGAACCGATTGAATATGAACATAGTCACTATGGAGATCCATGAACTAAAGACTATACAGTTGTGTTGACTGTGCCTGATCAAGTAGAAACACTGAATGAATGGGAAGAGATAACTGTAGATATGGAGTGGGTTTTGAATTATACGTTTAATCATATACCTTCAAACATAGAGTCCATTACGATCAGAGGGGTACAGATTTACTCTGAAAGTATTGGATGTCTAATAGACTCAAGAATAGATTATGTGAAGATGGAAGTAAACAGTACGTCATGATTCTGCATAATACCGACAATATTGAAATGCGACTGATTCCATATTGCGCGCGCGCATAGAACATTGTTTCTGAAGAGTTAAGTGTCTGAATTGTATATCTAAAGAATAGAAGGAGGAGGAAAATGGGGAGGAAAGCAGTTTCTGGAATAATGCTTACACTGCTGGTAATAGGTATTTTAACGTCAACCTTCAGTTTCACATTTGCAGGAGAAAAACCCGAAATCACCGAATCTGCTAGATTAATTGGTAGTTCTGTTACGCAGTCGGTTGACTCGTGGCCTATGTTTCTGCATGATTTGAATCATACCGGTTACTCTCAGGTAAGAGGACCAAAGACGAATCAGACTCGTTGGATTTACACGACTGGGGGAAGGGTGTTGTCTTCGCCTGCCATTGTTGATGGCATTGTGTTTGTGGGTTCCGGCGATCACAAATTGTATGCTTTGAATGAAACAACTGGTACATTAATATGGAATTACACCACTGGAGGCGAAATTTTTTCTGGTCCTGCGGTTACTGATAGTATCGTATATGTGGGATCACACGATCACAAAGTCTATGCTTTAAACAAGACTACCGGGGCTCATATATGGAATTACACAACAGGTGACATGATATATTCTTCATCTCCTGCTGTCGCTAATGGTATAGTCTACATAGGATCAATGGATGAGAAGCTCTATGCCCTAAACGCTACCACAGGAGCACACATATGGAACTTCACAACCGCATGGTTCATTTTATCATCGCCCGCAGTTGTTGGGGAGATAGTCTACATAGGGTGTCGAAGACTGGCGAGTGGCAAGCTTTATGCTTTGAATGCTACGACAGGAGACTTGATATGGAGTTACTATGTAGGGGATGTGTATTATTCTTCTCCTGTGATTAGCGATGATATAGTCTACATAGGAACTGCTGGAAACAACAGACTTTATGCTTTGAATGCCTCAACCGGAGCACACATTTGGGATTATACGGCTGGAGATACTATACTTAATTCTGTTGCTGTAGCTTATGGTATGGTTTATGTAGGATCCTATGACCAAAACCTGTATGCTTTCAACAAGACAACAGGTAGTTTAGTATGGAAAAATAACATAGGCACTCATATTGTCCCAGCTCCTGCTATCGCTGATGGCGTAGTATACATCGGAGAATCTCCTACTTACGAAACTAAACCGGCAAAAATGTATGCCTTTAATGCTGTGTCAGGAAGTTTGATATGGAGTTACACCACTGGAGAAGGGCAACCATTCACCTACATTCAGTCGTCGGCTGCAATTGCTGATGGCACATTGGTTATTGGTTGTCGCGGCGACAGTAAGATCTATGCCTTCGGTGAGCTTCACGGCCTTGCTGTCACGAACATTACATGCAATAAGGCTGTCGTAGGAAGAGGGCATCCTTTCTCTGTTAATGTGACTGTTGAGAATAGAGGACTCCATGATGAAGTCTTCAATCTAACACTCTATGCCAACGCAACCTTCATAGAGAAAAAAGAGGCAACTGTAGGCTTTGGTGCATCAACAACAATTTCATTTACAGTGGATACTATAGGGCTTGCCTTTGACAATTATTTCCTGAAAGCTATCGTAAATCCAGTATCTGGTGAAACAGACACAACAGACAACACTTACGTAGACGGTTGGGTGATGGTCACGATTCCAGGTGACGTAAACGGAGACTATGAAGTCGACGTGTTCGACAAGGTCATCGTGGGAGCAGCTTTCGGAGCCACATATAATTCTACGGACGGCATGTATTGGCATCAACCACCAGACTTCGTTGGACCATGCATATACTGTCCTCATACTCCAAATGCAGACATAAACGACGACCTCACAGTCGACGTGTTTGACAAGGTCATAGTCGGATACCACTTCGGAGAAACATACCCGTAACAAAAACTTGCAGCTTCTTCGGATAGGGGGTGGAGGGTCATAGCAGTTACCCTCTGCGCGCGCGCTGAGAATTTACCAATGTTCATGGTGAAGTATCTCGGTGAGTGGTTTTCTGTCTCTTACTGGGCGCTTTTCTTCGGCTGGGTGGCCTAAGGGAGTCATGGCAACCACGCGGATGTTTGATGGTAGTTTGAGCGCTTTTCGAACAGCTTTTTCGTCGAAGTCAGCGATCCAGCAAGTTCCTAGGCCGAGTTCTGTGGCTGTTAGGATCATGTTTTGCATGGCGATTGCCACGTCCACCATCCAATATTCTTGACCGTCCACTCTCATCCAAGCTTCCTCGGGAACAGCGCATCCTATGATAATCACGGGTGCAGAGACGAACCATTCTTCGTCATAGGCTACTCTAAGTTTCTCTTTGACTTTCTCGTCGGTTACTACTATGAATCGCCATGGCTGTTTGTTGCTGGCAGAAGGCGCTAATCTGCCTGCTTCCAAAATGCG
>JGI24422J19971_10002362_pt1 | contig 11729 bp, 11 predicted proteins | sample DeeMarSWOR152_54_FD_19971 | JGI IMG/M metagenome (IMG submission 19971)
TTGATTATGAACTTTATACAATAAAGGATAAAGATCACGTTATAATTGACTATAGATAAAACTATAGATCCTTTACCTTCTCGTACGCTTCTTTACTCTTTTCTTTAAATGGTCCTCCTCCTTTGAATTCATTCTTAGAACCACCAGCAGAACCGCCCATTATTTTGGCAACTTTCTTTACAATATCTTCAACATCAACTTTACACCCATCCCCCTTTATTCCAAAAACAATACCGTATCCTATTAAGACGGAATATAATTTAGGATTAGTTTTCACACTTTCCTTACCCAAAATTTCTAACTCTTTCATGTCTTCTGTTTCTATGAAGTGAATTCCCAACAAAACCTTTCTATCCTTTTTCAATTTTTTCAATTTTTCTTTCTCTTCTTTAAACTCTCTTAATTTCTTTTTTCTTATCGCTTCTTCCTCTTCTTTAGTTTTTTGTATCTCTTCACGCTTCTTTTCGACAAGATCTTTTCCAGCAACATATTCAAGTCTTATAATACCGTCTTGAACGCTCCTGCTATTAAACAAGAAAATTTCTTCAACATCCTTTGTATTATCTAGATGTAGTCCTCCACAGGCCTCTGCATCTAAATTACCGACTTTAATTATCCTTAATTCCTTTTCAGGTACTATACCACCCTGATAAATAGAGAAACCGTATTTCTTCTCTGCTTCTGCTCTAGGAACAATTTTTTTATCAATTTTAATTTTCTTCTTTATTATATCATTAACTTTCTTTTCTACTTTTCTTAATTGGTTATCTGTAAGATTCTCATAGTGTGATATGTCTAAATGAGCTTTATCAATATCCTTTTTAGCTCCTGCTTGCCAAACATGATCTCCTAGGACCTTTCTTGAGACAGCATTTATCAAATGTGTTGCTGTGTGATGCATTTTTATTTGTTTTCTTCTTTTTTTATCAACTTTACACTGAACAGTTTGGCCAACCTTTAATTTATGATCCTTAACTTTGTGCACGATTACGTCATCAAATATTTCCACATCATAAACTCTGAAACCATTAATATCTCCTAGGTCAGGCTCTTGTCCGCCCCCTCTTGGATAAAATGCAGTTTTATCTAGAATTACAGCTTCTTTATCTATCTTCAAAACTCTTGCCTTAAAATCAAATACATCCTCATCTTCATAATAAAGTTTCTTAGTTTTTTGAATCCCAGAAATTTGTATAGCTTTTTCCTCCTCCTTTTTCTTTTGTAAATGTCTTTCTGTTACTCTTACATAAAAGTCTGAAGGAATTTCAACGTCTACATCTTTTTCCTTGGCAACTTCTTGTAATAATTCAGGTGTTACACCATGAGAATCGTAAAGCTCAATTAATTTGTCGTCATCAAACCTTTTATCTTTCTTAATTAATACTTCAATCACATCTTTTATTCTACCTTTGGTTTCTTTGTATCTTTCTTTTTCTAAATCCAAAATTTTGTTTACATGATCTAACCTTTCTGTTAATTCTGGATTCATTTTTTTCAATAATTTTGATTGCTCTTCAACAACCCACTCGAGCTCAAAGGGATGATCTAGTTTATCTATAAAGTTAAGTGCTCTTCTTAGAATTGCTCTTAGGTTATGTCCGCCTCCTACATTGCTTGGTATTCCCCCATCATGAAGAGCATATAATAAAGCTCTTGAATGGTCTGCAATTGCATAAGTGAAGTGGAGGGGTTCTATTTTTTCCATCAATTCATTTTCAGAAACCTTCAAAATCTTAGCTATTTTAGCCCTTTCTATCTTCATATCGATATATTCATCTAAATTCAGCCTTCCAGACAGTTTAGCATATTTCATAAAGAAATCTTGGTCATATTGTATTCCCGCTTTTTTAACCATTTTAGTTATCAAAGAACCAAATACAGCGTCATAGCTTGTTGATGTGCCCTGTGTTAACCAACAAAACCTCTCCAACCCACCTCCCATGTCTATTACCTTTTCTTTCATAGGCTTGTAATTTCTCAAATTACCTTCAAAACTTGTGAAAACAGCATTTCCTAACTCAATTCCTCTAACAAAATATTCTAAAGAGTATCCAAAGGCACCATAGCCTATCCAAGCATCCTCTATGAAACTTATCTCCTCTTCCTTTATTCCAAAAATCTTTGTTAACAATTCAAAATCTAGATTAATACATTTGTCTTTCCAGTATCCTTCTTTTCCATTCCAAAGAGAGCTCTGTTGAATCATATGAAAACAAGTGTAATGTTTTCCAGATATCCCAACATTAGGTATGTCATTAAACCTTAAACATGGCTGTGAAACTATGCTCGGGTTTTCTGGAAATTCGAATGTTAACTTATCTCCAACCATTCTATAAAAATTCACAATTCCAGCCACAGTGAAGAACAAAGGATACCATCTGCAAACTGTCGGATACCTTTCTAATGGTTTATGGCCATTCTTAACGAAGAAGTCCTTTATAACTTTCCATGTTTCTGCGAAATCTAACTTTTTCTTTGTTGGTGGGTTGCCAAGAAAGGTATAAGGGCTACATGTGCTATCGTCACAAACTTCCCTTTCATGTTTCAAAGTCCAGAAGAATTTTCCACAAATTTTACATTTTTTTCTAACGAAACCCCTTTCTTTGAAAAGTTCTACATACCAATATTTTTTCCAATCTTTTTGTAATTTCTTTATTAAGGCCTTTTTATCTAGCTTCATTTGTATCAATAATAAAATATTCGTAAATCTTTTTATAAAACCATGACTAGAAAGAACAAATAAAAATAAATTCAGGGGCCTTTACTTTCTAAACCAAAGTTCCCAAACAATTATCACTACTGTTGCTACTGCAATTATCACAACTGCTAATTGTAATAGATTCTTTGAAATCCCAATGAATATTCCTGTTGGTGCTGTTCCAGCATATAAAGTAACTTCCATTGTTGTGCTCGCACCTTCATTTGAAGTTGCTGTAAAGGTTATGGTCTTTGTTTCTGATGTGTTCTCAGGAACAGTTATTGCTACCAGGAACTCTTTTGAATCACCTATTTTCAAATCTTCAGATTTAGGATAAACCATTATCCATTCTTGAGGTACCCCTAAGTAAGAAAGTTTCACTCCTGTTAAGTCTGTACTACCTGTGTTTTCAACAGTTAGTATGGTTGTATCATTTGTCCCAGCTTCTACAGAAACAACATCAGATCCTGAAATTGACAGCTCTACTGTAGGTACTGGTTCTATGACAGGCTCTTCCTCCTCCTCTACTGTTGGTGGTATTTCAGGAACGGTTGGTGGAGCAACCACCGCTTCCTTTTGAATCGTTAAAGTTGTCCCATCCATAACTTTTTCATATTTTCCTGTAACAGTCCAAACACCTTCTTTTCCCGCTGTATAAACATTTTGTTCCCATTCTCCATCAGCACCTTCATCTATACTCCAACTTACATCTTCAGTTACATCTTCACTGTTATCATACAAATCATTGGCCACTGCTATAAATTCCACCTTTGTCCCTGGATTTACTTTATGACCTTCAGGCATTATCTTTAGTGAAACCATGTCTCCTGGAACAACCTTTATTACATCAGATATTTTTGAAAGCTTTGTCTGTTCATCAGAGATTAAAACAACCTTATCTCCAGCCGTTTTTAAAACCACATTGAATGTTTTAACTCCTTTGTCTGTTGATGTGAAAGTGTAACTCTTTGGAAGTATCGCTTTTTCATCTGTTGAACCAAAATTTATTTTTCCTGTATAGTCTGTTTTAATATCACCATCTTTGTCGTAAGCCTTTACTGTTATTTTGAATAATTTTCCTGCTTCTATCTCTTTCGGTTCTCCAGTTATATCAAAATCGGCTAATGGTGCACGAGATGTTGATGTCATTAGATGACTTGTAAGACTGGATTCCTTTGTATCGATAGTTGTTACAGTCCATTTGAATTCTCCAATCTCAGAAGGTGAAGATACTTTAAATCCAAATTCTTTAGAATCCCCACTTTCAATTCCTGTTCCAGCAGTCGACCAAATTACTTTATAAGGATAGGTTTGCCCAATCCTTGTTGTAAACTTATATGTCCAACCAGCTGGGTTTGTTATTTCCTTTACTAGATAAACAGGCGTACTATCTTTTTCTGGAACCAGTAACTCTACTATTTTAATTCCATCTGCTCCTTCGTTTTTTACAATTAAAGAAACATCTTGATCAGCACCTGCTGCCCATTGAGCTGGACTCATAGATATAACTGGTGTATGTAAGGCAATCACTAAGTTCAGTGAAAGTAGTGTAATTAAAATTGCTGAAAACGCTATTTTCTCCAATTTCATAGTATTTTATAGCACATAAAAAAATTTAAGCTTGTTTATAATTTTGTGTGTAATGTTTGTGCATTACAAAAAATTTGAAAATTATATTTTAAGAAATAGTACTAGCAGTTTATGTTTGGCCGATTATTCGAATAATTGTAAAAAATATTATCCGAACAAACCAGCCAAACCCTCTACTGCCTTTTCTGCTCTTTGTTCTTCGTCTTCTTCTTTTTTCTCCTCTTTTTTTTCAGCTTCTGCTTCTGCTGGTGCAGCCGCAACAGGCATTGCCGCCTTACTTATTGCCTCTTCTATGTTGACTCCTTCTAGCGCAGCAACCATCGCCTTTATTTTTGCTTCATCAGGTGCTGCTCCAGTTGCCTGAATTATTTTTGTCATTGCTTCAACATTTATCGGCTGATTCACCGAATGGAGCAAAAGTGCTGAATATATATATTCCATCTTTATCACTCCTTTTTTTCACCCTCCCGAGATTCAGGTGATTCTTCTTGTTTTAGATCATCTTCTTTACTTTCTTCCTTCTCACTTCCAATTACTTTTTCAAGTGCTTTAGCATTCAAATGTGCCATTATAACCATTAATTTTATATTTTCTTTTGTAGGATACTCTATGTTTAAAGAAAGATTCAAAGCATTCATAGATGCAATTCTTATATCACTCATCAATCTTTCAACATCAATATAAAGTTGGTCTTTTGTGTAAACTTTTCCTCCTTCCTCCATTACAACAACATCTAAACCAACTCTTAATGTTTTTAATTTTAAAAGCTGAAGTGCTGATGCTACATCTAAATCTATTTCTTCACCAGCTTTGCAAATAACTTTATCCCTTAATATACTTATTGTTCCACCCACAACTTTTGCTGGTAATTTAACCTTTGTTAATGTTGATATTGCTGGACCTGGAGGTAAATCTGTGGGACCCTCTTTTATTACAATATCCTCTGGGGCTTTGTCGCCACTTTTAGCAAAAATAAGAGTCTTGTTTCTTTCTAGAGCCAGATATATCTTAAAAGGATCTTCATTAGTTAAAATTAATGCAGGTGAGACATTAACATAATCTTTCAAGTTGTTTTTACCTACTTTGTCAAGAGCAAAAACTATAGTACTCTTTTTAGCAACCTTTACCAGCATCTTATCTTTCAAACTAGACTTTATTTTCTGTAAGGCTGCCGCAGGCGTCTTGCGTAAATTTATTATCCCCAAAACTCTGTATTTCTTTATTAATTCAGCTAAATCTTCTACAGCTTTAATCTTGCTTGGTTTTACCTCTCTTCCTTCTAACATAAAATCACAACACAAATTTTATTGGTTTGCCCATTGTTAGTTTTATAATAAAATTCTTTATCTGTTCTCTACCCTTTGGCAAACCTGCAGTAGTTCTTTCTATAACAGCTTCAACATTTTCAGCTATTTTCTTATCATCCATATCCTCTGTTCCAACAGCCAAATGAACAACAGGAGCATCCTTTAAATGAAATCTTATACTTTTTCTTGCTTGGTCAATTATAGGTTCTATGTTTGCTGTTGGAGGTATAGGTCTGGGCATTAAATTTCTTGGAGCTAAAACAGGACCAAGACTCTTACCAACCAAAGGCATCAAAGGAGCTTCTGCAATGAAATAAGAACACTCCTTTGCTATGTTTTTTACTTGCTTTTTATTTTTTCCTAAATTCTCTAATTCATCCTTTTTAATAACGTAAACATCATCCCTATCCTTTACTTTTGAAGCCAAAGAATCAACTATAACACCGATTTTACTTTTCTTACTTGAAAGATGAGGTATGTTGACTTCAAATTTTATTTTATTCTCAGCCTTTCTCAAATCTATGTTTTTTAGATTGATGATTAGATCAAACGATTGTTTAAAGTTTCTTTTCTTTGACTCTCTAGCTTCTTTAATTGCTTCTAATATTTTTTCATCAACCATTTTCAACAACTCGTAAACGCACAATGCTTCTGCCGAGGCAGTAAGTTAAGATATTATTCTCAGATAACTATTTAAATATTCAATAATTTCAAAACTTTTTTTGGGTCCATTAAATTTTCTAGAACATCATCAGCACCAGCTTCTCTTAGTTGTTCCACAGAACTATTTCCTGTCGCCACACCAATAGCTTTCACCATTGCAGCTTTACCAGCCTCTATGCCTATAGGTGTATCGTCAAACAGATATACATTGTTATTATTTTTAAAACCATATCCTTTTTCAGCTCTTTCTATTGCTATTCTTACTAAATCAGATCTTTCATTACTTTCGTTTCCAAAACCTCCAAATTCGAAATAATGTTCTAAACCTACTTTTTCTATTTTCCCTTTTGCAACAGCTCCTATATTCCCTGTAACTACACCCATTAAAACATTATGTCTTTCTAATTCTTCTAAAACATTCCTAGCTCCAGGCATGGTAATAATATCATATTTATCTATATTAGCTGTGAAATAGCCTGTCATTACATTAAAACATTCTGGAAGATTTGATTCTATTTCTGAATCACTAAAACCCTTCTCTCTAAGAATATCGAATATTATTCTTCTGTCTGTAAGACCATGGTGTTCAGGCCTGACATTCCCTTCGACACCATATACTTTTTTGAGTGCATAAGGAAATGATTCTAAATGTGCACCTATACCTTTAACAGTTGTGTTATCTATATCCCATAAAGTTAATTTATCATAACTTTTCATAAGAACAAAATAGAAAGAAAAATATTTAAACTTCTTCTAATGGATTCGGTTTTTTAATCTTTCTCTTTCCTTTAAAAGGATTGATATTTTTCAAACTTCTTAGCATTTTCTTAATTCCAGTTTCCAATTCATATACTTCTCCTGTTAAATGTGAAGCGACCTTGTATACTTCTTTACTAACCTTGTGTTTAGGGTGCAGCATAACCAAAGGCATTTTTAGGTGAAGGCTTTTGTGAACCTTTGTATCATAAGGAATTGTTGCAATAACAGGCAACTTTGTCAACTCTTCTATTTCATCTTTGTTCATTTCATACCTTTTCTTATTTGTCATGTTTACAACAACCCCTATCGAATCTACTCCTATTTCCTTTGCTACCTCCTGAGCTCTTACTACATCCATTGCAGATGGTATGAAGGGATGAGTTACATATAAAAGTTCGTCACAAGCTTTCATTCCTGCAATGGCTTCTCTTCCAAGACCAGGAGCAATGTCTAATAATACAATATCGTTCTTATCGAAAAGACCTTTGATATTACTTCTAAGCTGTGTTATGTCTACCCCCTCCAAGTCGCTTAATGATAAGGATGCTGGAACAACCCTTAACCCACTATGATGCTCATTAATAGCTTCTTCAATCTTATGCTCGCCCCTTAAAACTTTATTAAGAGTTACAGGACAATAATACATTCCTAGATAAAGTCCAACATGAGAAGTTGTAACATTACAGTCAACTAAAGTGACATTCTTATCAAAATTTTTGGCCAAGGCTGCCCCTAAATTAATTCCTAAAGTGGTTTTTCCTACACCACCCTTACCAGAGACTATTCCAATTATTCTAGCCATCTAAACACTTTCTGTTCCTTCTTCTTTTGGAGCTTCAGTTTCCTTTTCTGGAGTTTCTGTTCCTTCTGTTTTACTTTCTTCAGTCTTTTCTCCTTCTTTTGGCTTTTTCTTCCCAAATAAACTACCTAGGATTCCCCCCTCTTTTTTCTTTAAGAAAGGCATTCCTGTTTTTTCGTTCTCAACTACAGTAAATCCTTTTGGAAGGCCATTTAAGGCCCCTTCAGGTTTACTTGAAAAAAAGTATAGCGTTCCTTTCCCCCTTTTTTTCATATGAAGCCAAAATTTCTTACCTTTTTTGTTTTTATAAATATAAGGACTAAATAAACCCATACTATTACTATTTTGATAACTTAATTTAAATTTCACTTTCTTCTTCCCCTCCTCTCAAAAGTCTAGGTTTCTTCTTTTTCTTTCTCTTTTTGCTTATGATCAAAAATATTAGACCCATTAAAATAGCTATTAAAAGTATCCATAGGGGACTAAAGGCTGGCGGAAAATAAACTTTAAAGGCTTCATGAGCAAGCTGGAATACTGCATCTTTCAAATTCTCATCTTTTTTGTCCAATTCTTCCATAGCTTTCTCTAAATTAGCTAAATTAAAATAATCTTCTGCTGAATCTAGATATGCCTTAGCTCTGTTTAATGACCTTTCAGCTAAAGTAGTGTTAATACCCTTTTTTAAAGCTGCTAAAAACTGGCCCTCTAACTCCATTATCAGATACTTATTGTTCAATATTCTATTTTGTATTTCTTCTTCTCTCGGTATCTCAAATGCTGTTACATTTATTTGAATTATACCGCTTTTTTTGAGCCTTTGACTCACGAAATCAAAGTTTATTAAATGTATACCTACTTCTGCCTCAGGTTTTACATATATGGAAAGTAGAAACACTGAAGTTTCATTAGGATCAAGATAGACTTCCTTTGGATTTACAGATATATCTATTGTATATGGCGTTGATATGTACATCTTAAGATTACGGAGAGTTGAATTACCAGTGTTTTTTGCTCTTACACCTATCATAACAGTTTGCCCTCGATACATATCAACTATCTCAGGATATTGTAAATCTAGATTTAGAATCGGTCTTCCAGCAAAGTATATGGTTGGAACTACACCTCCACCAGCCGGAGGACCTGGTGGAATAGGTACCTCGGTTACATTTTCTGGTACTTCAAAAACTGAAACTGAAAATGCTCCCCAAGTTTCCATTCTTCTAGAGCCATAATGAACCAATACTTTAATATAATAAGTTCCAACTCTTGGTGGCATGTAATAAGCTTTAAAGAATTTTTTCATACCAGGAAAAAGAGGAACTGTATAATCATAGTATTGAGCCGATAGATTCAATTTTTCATTTTCATAAATGTATACGCTTATGTATATTGTGGTGTTATAAGGTGTAGTTCCTGTATTGGTAAATTCAACAGTGATATTTTGAGTTTCTGTCAGGTTAAGAGCAGGTGAATAGACAAAAGCTGTTATCTCTCCTTCAAATGATTCATTTACATTTACATCAGCAGCTCTTCCTATTCCAAAACCAGTAATATAAAAACCAGTACTATAGAAAATTATCAATATTAAAACCACTAAAAGGGAAACGCTAGCTAGAAACATTTTGTTCATACTTCTAATTTGATTTTTAGGCATAAATTTCAACCTTAAGATTTTTTGTATATTATTATCAAAACTGACAAGACTAGAAACATAACAAAAATATAAAAATTATCTTTGTTTTTTAGTTCTTTAATGTTTGAATTAATTATTTTTGCTTCTTCAAATTTCAAATCAAATTCCTTTCCAAAAGATAATACACTATTTCCATTCTCTATTCTGTTTGTTACTGCCGATTCCTTTAAGTCGATTTCAAATTCAAAAAGCCTTTCAGGAACCACATTTATACCATTTACTTTTTGAGGTAGTTTAGTTTCTGCTCTAATAACAATAAAATATTTGCCAGGTTTGCTGTTTGTGTCAGCTTTGACGAATACGTTAACAGCTTTTGCCTTTATTTTCTCATCTGTATAAGGCAAATCAATATACTCTTCTCCAATTGATTTATTTAAAACAAACTCGCTAGGATCAAATATTATTAACCAATTTTTAGGAGCATCTTTTACAGATAGTTTTACAGTGTAAGATTCTTCTTCAATATTCCAAAAAAGCATTGATATTTTTACTGACTCTTCACTTAAAATTTCAACAAATTCATTTTTTACAACACTTCCAACATTTATTGCATATACTGCTGACGATAGTAAAATAAAAAACAAAAATAAAACCAATGTTTTAAGGAGGACTTTCACCATTTTTTACACCATATATAAAGATTGTTCCGTTATAGTGACCAGCATAAACAGGAGGAACATTTAACCAATACCAAGTTGTAACATTTGTACTTTGAGGGACATCTATCTTAATGGGGACAATTGTGTAAGATAGGTTATAAGAAGTACTATAATCGTCTGTTGTGTTGCTCCATGTCAAGTTTCCCACACTAATTTTAGAATTTAATGTTGTGTTTGTTAAGTCTGTTCCATTTATGTAAAGATCTAAATTACAACTCCCATCATTAACACTTATATTGTATTNTTTATCCNAATTTCCAGGAGCAGCATTTTTTGTTGTGCTTGGACCTAATGATTCAAAATCTATAGANTCCCATTTTAAACTGAAATCTAATGTACAGCTAAGTATAGACATAGTTGAATTTTNTGTATGATTATCTTGAATACCTATATTAGAAGAATTAAATAAAACACCAACTTTCCAATTAGTATTGATGTCACCAGTAGCATTAATAATCCACGTTATGTTACAAAATTCATCAGCAATTAATGGGTTTGATGGACAAGATTTCATTGAAAGCGGGGTTGCTTCTTGTATGAAAAAAGGTTTTTCCCCCTGCGTTATATTTACTGGTGTGTCTGGATTTGGTGATGTAAAATTGTATCTAACAGTTCCATAAACATTATTACAATCCCCTCCTCTACAGTAGACAGTTGCGTTAACAGTAAAAGTCCTATTTTGTACTACATTAGTAGGGTCATATGGTAACTCTAGACTAACCTCCAACCAACCCTCCTGTGCAAAAACAACCCAAACAAAATTAATAATGTAAAACATTATTGTTAGAACTAAAAAAATTAGGATACTTAGTTTAATTTTTTTTACACATGTCAAATAATCACTATGATTCTATTACCAAAATTCATTTTTTCTTCCAAGCACTTTTCTAATCTTATCCCAAAAACTGTATTGATATGTTGTTCCAGAAAGCCTTGAAGCTATTTTGAAAAATGCCTTGCTAGCTGCAGAATTTCTTTTATTAGTTATAACTAATGTTTTTTTATTTTCTGTTTCTAAAACCCTTCCATCTTCTGGAACAGCTCCTATGATTGGCAACTCTGTAAAGTCTCTTATTTCTTGTAGTGTTATTTCATAGCTTTTTCTCTTTAGCCTATTAACTATTATTCCAAGAGGGACCGGCCTTGGCTCTAAAGTATTTATTACTTTCAAACATTTCACTATGTCAACTAGAGATGGTATTTGAGGATTAGCAACAAAGAGCACTTCATCACTTGCTTTTAAAGATACTAAAGCCTCTTTTCCTAGGCCCGGAGCTGAATCTAGAAGAACAAAATCATAATTCCAGAAAACTCTTCTTATTTCATCTCTTAAATTGCTAGTATCTGTGTTGACTATATCTATCAGGTCTAAAGATGCAGGTATAACACTCAAACCAGAGGGGTGATTATAGATAGTTTTTTCAAGTTCTATCTCATTTCTTAAGAAGTTATTTAACGTTATTGGATAAGAAAATAAACCAAAGTAAAGACTTAAATGAGGTGTTGTAAAGTTAAAATCTATAATAGCAACTTTCTTATACATTTCTTGTAATGCTATTCC
>JGI24422J19971_10002363_pt1 | contig 11720 bp, 9 predicted proteins | sample DeeMarSWOR152_54_FD_19971 | JGI IMG/M metagenome (IMG submission 19971)
TATCAGGTTCTTCTCCGACAATGAGCTTTACTGCTACTTGTAGATCGGCCGTGTTCTGCATGTCAATAGTCTTTGGTGTTAATTTCACTTGGTCAGCTATGAGTGGTTCTTGACCGGTGGAAATTATTAAGACAATGGTTCCAAACACTAGCAAGGTCAGCAGGGTCAGGGAGATTAAGGTTAGTTTTCGTGGTTTCATTTCGCTACCACCTTTTTGCGACTTCGCCAGAGATACAAGATTGGTATTGCTGGTGCTATCGCTATCATCAGTACCACTCCAAATGGAAACTCTGGCACTGGCGGTGGCTCTGGCGGTCCTTTCTGGCTGATGATTATGTCTGTTGTCACTTTGTCTAAGTGAGCCCAATGTGTTGTGTTGGCGTCGTCTTCGTATATGAAGTCAAACTGGTCAGAGGCGTCAAACACGCCGTTAGGATCCGTGTCTGGTTCTCCAGAGTTGTCATCCCAACTGGTTATCTTGAACTGCCTGCAGTAATCTGGGTAGATTTGGTGCCAATACGAGCCTATTGGATCTTTCATGATATCAGCGAGCCGCTCTGGAAACGACTCATCAGGTTCTGCATCTGCTGTACCTGTGTCTGGAGATTTGAATGTCCAGTGGATAGTTGTTGTTACAGCGTCAACGTGGTACGGGTATGTCCATCCTGATGCGTTCTCCATTACAATCTGGTCTGAGGCGCTGAGGTCCCCGTCTCCGTTGTCCATCCAAGTTACTAGGGTCCACGTATCACAGTAGTTTGGCTGTAGTTCATGCCACGTGGTGCCAGTTGGGTCTCCCGTTGGGCTATAGGTNCCAGTAACTTCTGACTGGACGCTTGGCGGTACCCCGTAGTATGAGTCTTCGATTATGTCAACTGGGTGCCAGCTTCCATCTGGTGTCATGTATTCGCAGCCAAATATGTCTACTGCACAGCCCGTCGTGTTGGTCAATGATTCCATTTTAATGACGAGCAGCTTAGGAAAAGTTGTTGAAGTGCCTTCGCCTGCTCCTCCCGNAGGAGTGGGGCTTATCTGTTCCGAAATGTCGCCATAGCCTGTAGCCGGATCAAGGTTAGCGAGCAAGCCTGGAGAGGGATACCCATAGTCGGCTGAAAAGTTATATAGGAAGTAGCTGGGTGTTGCTCCCATAGCATTCACAAGTTTAAGAACGGCGGGGTCGACCTGTATATAAAGCCCCCAGCCAACAATGCCTTGAGCACTGTTATCGGTTATTCCTTTTACTTCAATATCAACTCTAAGGTTAAATTTTAAACCTGGATCTACGAAGGGTAGGGGCACTTTTTTGACGTACATTTTGACGTATGGCGGAGGAAATGCTGATTGCACTGGAACATTAATTGTCGTTAGACTAAGTAGCAAGATAGGCAGAATCACTAATAACAACAAGTGTTTTTTTGTTATCATTATTATTTTCTCCTTTCTCACAAGAACTAATACACTTCAGCAATATAAGATTTATGGGACTAACTTCTATAATTTTAAGAAATGCTGAAATCTCAATCATAAGAAGGCCTCATCCGTTAAGAATAGGAATATGCATGCGCATTAAGACACTTACAGAAAAACTAAGAAAACATAGAACATAGTTAGACTTTCCTAAAGCAAGGAATTATAAACCTCTTATTACAATCACAATTGACACAATATGTTACTTTCAATAGTCATAATGTTCCTTTCGACTAGAAGGCTCATAAAATGAAAATACTAAAGATTTGGATTGCCGCATTCTTCTTAACTCTCGTTTCAGGACTTTTTATTGTAACTCCGCTAACATTTGACGCTGAACTCCGCTTCGGCTTTCCCGACCACTGGTTAATAGCAAACAGAAGCATTTTTTCCGAAGCTCCATGGCGTTTCACCTTTCTGTGGAGAGGGTTCATTGTCGACTTAGCGATATACGTATTACTTGTTACGACAGCTACAGTTATTTACGAGAAGAAGTTAAAATTTGTGAGCAACCGTAATATTTACAGAATTTCCTTTTTGTTGTTCAATTTGATTCTAGTAATTTGTTGTTTGTTCTTCACTATTTGGATGTTGTTACTTGACTTCGGGATTGTAAATCCCTCAAGCATCGGATACGATATTTATCTTGGAATCTGGACTTGGCTACGTTTTCTCCTTGGATTTATGGCAGTAATCATGACTTGGTTTCTGATAAAGTATTTTAAACGAGCATCAACACCATAAACAATTCAAGGAAGGACAGCTGGAATAAGGAAAAATATTCTCCTTAATATTCTCCAACAATATGCTTGTTTCAATTCAGAAAAAATGAATCAGCTGCACATAAATATGGATCTCCCTGTGCGCGCATCAGTCAGATGGATCTTCCATAGTTACCAGCGAAGGTGCCGTAGTCATATCTGTCAATGTCGCCATCACCGTCTAAGTCGGCTTCTGGAACGTATTTTGGGTCTCCTTCGCTTGTGCCATAAGCGCCTGCGAAGATTCCGTAGTCATACCTGTCAACATCTCCATCACCATCAATATCGCCTAGAACTGTTACCAGCACTGTTCCGTCTATGTAAGTGTTGTCAACTAGGTTTATGGGAAGTTCAGTTGGGACCGCGCTTGCATTAGCGCTTATGGTGTATGGGCCGAAGGCAAAATTCGATGTGTTCCACGAAAAAACTATCACGGTTGATTCTCCTGTGTACAAAAGGACATCTTCAGATCCAATTAGGGTTGTGTTAGCGTAGCAGTCGACCGTGAAGAATTCGGGATCAGGACCCCGACGCTCACCTTGGTTTTCAGCCGTAACGTTGATGGAAACAGTTCCATTCTGATATACCATGGCTGAGTTAGGTGTGACGTCTGTTATGGCTACGTCACGAAGAATGATTACGTTTGACTTCATGTAGTAAACATCAAAATTGTCATCTTTGTCTGAGTGATATGTTAGCCAGAGCTTTCTGTCAGCAATGGAATGAACGGCCGATGGACAGTCTTCGTTCCAATCCTCATCGGTGGTAAGCCGGATTTCTCCCGTCCAAGTAGCCCCGCTATCATTGGAGGTCTTATAGAAAAGGTCGTCTTGGTATCCAACAGGTCCTCCGCACTTAAGTTCACGTGACCAAAACAACCAGATCATGCCGTCCCTAGATTGCGCGATCGAAGGATCCCAGTCGAAATCCGGATTCTCGACTAATGGTGCGGTGCTTGACCATGATCCGTTGTAAGTTTTGCAGGCTATCTCGAAGTCTATTTCGGTGGCATATTGCCAAACAACCCATATTCTTCCATCCTGCATCTGGACGATCGATGGACTCTCATCGTTGTAAACATTGGTGGTTAGTTGGGCGGCGTCTGTCCACGTCTGACCGTTGTCAAAAGACTTCTTGTAAAACACATCATAAACTCCCATATTGATGGCTTGCCAAACAACCCATATTGTGCCGTTCGCATCCTGAATAGCCGAAGGGGCTAAATCGCGCTCTGGATTGGTGGTTAGTTGGGTGGCGTTTGTCCACGAGTAGCCGTTGTCAGGAGACTTCTTGTAAAACACATCATAATTACCGGTTCTCATGGACGACCAAAATAGCCAAAACGTACCATCGTTGGTCACCATCAGCGATGGAGTAACGTCATGGCTTGGGTCCGTGGTGAGGCGCTTTGGACCATACCATTTGCCAAACCACCGATCATAACTCATACGGTAAATGTCGAAGGTCCAGTTGTTGACTCTGTCGGACTGCCAAACAAACCATATTCTGTCATCCGCCGTCTGGGCGATTGACGGAAAGGCGTCCCAGCTCGGATGGGTTGTTAGCCTCGTTTCGTCTTCCCACACGATTGTAGAGCCTATTGGCGCAATCGTTGCTGTCATAACTAGGAATATGATCAATGTTAATACTAGACTGGTTGTTTTGCGGTTCACAGTAGGCCTCCATCTTGGATTGCTTGATTAAATAAAAAAAAAGGGGGTTTTGTCCCTGCTTTGGTTCTAAGCTACGATATTAAATGCAGTCGTCCTTTTCGTCGGCGCGTCAACCCAGACCTCGCTGTAAATGCTGTAATACTGGCATTGGCCTTCGATATACCATTTGCCGATGTCAGCCGGTAGAAACTCCCTAGCGTTTGCCTGTAAAATGACTATCTCTCCTGGCTCAATGACCGTCACGTTTGACACGACCATAGGCTCTACGGCTCCGCCTTTCATTAGCCTCCATAGCGCCCTTACTTCGATGCTTATGTCTCCGGTGTTCTTAATCTTTGCATAGAAGGTCATGAGTCCTTTGGTTCCATGGCTGTCTGGAACTTCTGGATCTCCGTCTCTGGATAATTTGAAGTGGTGGTGTTCTGGCCATACTTTTTTGCCAACTAGATTGGCTCCATGTGGTACTATCGGAATTCCGACGTAGGTAGCGTCCCCGTCAACTACCGGATGCCAATATCCATAAGGGTCCATGTATTCGGCGTCGTATATGTCTATTGTTGAGTTACCATATAACGACAATGATTCATACTGGATCGAAACTAACTTGTATGGTGCAGGCAGAACACCGTCAGTGGCGGCTCCTCCTGCCGGCGTGGGCAGGATTTGTTCTACAACGTCGACTATACCTGTGCTAGGATCTATAGTAGAGATCGCGGATGGATATGGGTAATCCTCTGCGTATGAAAAGTTGTATAGGAAGTAACCAGGCAGTGAAGTTCTGACCTTCAAAGGCTTAAGTATGGTTGGATCAACTTTTACGTAAAGTGCCCAACCGACAATGGAATCGTTGCTGTTGTATACTAGGTCACTTGCGTTAACTAGAATGTGAACCCAGAATGTCGTTCCTACTGGTTTTCCAGATATATCTCCAGCAATGTAGAAGGTCGGTGAAGACGAAGATTGCACTGGAACACTTACCATAGCTAGACTTGTTAGAAACATAAAAGCAATGAACACTACTGCGTACTTTTTCTTTGCTATCATCTTTCAGTCTTCTCCTTTCTCTGTTTATACAGGTGTTTTATTGGCAATTCACAAATTTAAGGGTTATGGGATAAAGTTCTAGTTTATAATGAAAGTACAAGTAACTTGTTTTCAGTGAATGTTAAGAGAATGTCAGTTATGCGCACGCAGAGCACTGCCTCTAGCTATTTTAAAACTTAGCGCACGCTTTCCTTCACATCTAAAGCGTCTCTTAATCCATCTCCGAAGAGGTTAAACCCTAATGATGTGAAGAAAAGTGCCAATCCTGGAAAAGTTATCATCCACCATTGCTCTCTTATGTAGAAGTATCCTAACTCTAGTAGTACGCCCCAGGATGCTGCTGCAGGGTCGCCAAAGCCCAAGAAGGTTAAGCTTGCCTCGTAAAAAATGTACCAAGGTATTTCCATAGTTGCAATAACAATGATTACAGAAAATGTATTGGGCAGAATATGATGCACTATAATGCGCCAGCTGCTTGCTCCCATAGAATGGGCTGCTTCGACATAAGTTCTTTCCCTAAGCGATAAGAACTCGCTTCTCACTACCCTAGCTACAAAAGGCCATCCAATTATTCCCATTATTAGTACGATTAAATGTATACTTGTCACTTCAAATATGCTTACGGCCAAGATTAACAACACGAGTTCTGGCAGGGTCATAATGACATCTGTTATGCGCATCAAGATCTCGTCAATTATCCCTCCGAAAAAGCCTGCAACCATTCCGAAAGTCAAACCGATGAGCAGTTCTATCGCGACAGCGCCAAACCCAACATATAGGGAAGTTCTAGAGCCATAAATAACTAAGCTGAGCACATCTCTTCCTCTTGGACCATCCGTTCCAAAAGGATGTTCTAACGATGGCGGAAGCCTTGCAGCGCCGTCCCAATCAGGGGAATAGGGAGCGATTATGGGTGCAAGCACGGCTATGAGCAACATAAATATGACTATTCCTAAGCCAGTGACTGCCAATTTACTCCTTTTAAGTTTCCTCCAGACAGTAAAGAGGCGAGTCGCCCGCGATGGCTTGTAAACTTTAGTTTCAGCCTCTAATTCCGTATTTAAGCTACTGTCCAAGGTCGTCACCTCATTATTGGGCCTCAATCATATCTTATTCGCGGGTCTGCTAGAGCGTAAGATATATCCGCAACTAGGTTTGCTAGCAGGACCATAACGGCAATAACAATGGCGATGCCTATCACGCAAGGATAATCCCTTGCGACCGTCATTTCCACTATGAAATGACCTAAACCAAACCAATTGAAAACGTACTCAATAACGACTGCGCCAGCAAAAAAATATCCTACGGAGTAACCTTCATACGTTATTACAGGTAGCAAAGCATTTCTTAGGGCGTGTTTGTAGATTACAACCCTCTCTCTTAGACCCTTAGCTCTAGCGGTGATGATGTAATCTTGTCCCAACACTTCCAACATGCTTGTTCTCACCATCCGGAAAAGATAGGCTGTCCATACAAGGACAAGCACGGTTACCGGAAGCACAAGATACCTTAGGTGGTCCACTATTGCGTGAAGTGGAGTGGGAAACGGTATACCCAGAGTCTGAGTGCCACCAGTCGGAAACCATCCCAACTGCAACCCGAAAAACAGTATCAGCATCATTCCTAACCAAAAGTTGGGCAGCGAATATCCGATCAATGCTAGCAGTGAAGTAAGTCCGTCAAGTACTGAATAATGTTTAACGGCTGCGATAACTCCTAGAATAACACCAATTATCACTGATATTATTTCAGCTGCAACCATAAGTTCTAATGTAAGCTGCACTCTTTGACTTATAGCTTCTAGAACGGGTTCATTATTTTGAAAGGAAAAGCCAAGGTTACCTTGTAGAAGTCTACCTAACCATATAATGTATTGAACGTAGATCGGTTTGTCTAAGCCTAGTCTCTTTATAAAATCTTGCCTTACCTCTTCGTCAAGTCGGCCTCTCTCGCCAACGAGGATTCGTGCTGGGTCACCGGGAGCGGCGTGAACCATAAAGAATATGATTATGGAGATGAGGAGGAATATAGGGATAACAACCAGTATTCTTCGAATTATATAGGTTCTTAACGTCATGAAAGCCACTCCCATTCTCTTGGGATTTACCTTTGAGCAACTTCAATAATTTAAACTTTATCCAAAACGCGTAAGACCCGTCGCAAAGTTTAAACTCTTATTGTCGACCCGAAACTACAGAAAAATGCGCGTGTTTAATGTAGACTACTTTCTAATCCTTCGTATAATGAAGAATATGGCTACGAGAGCTACAATTACGACTACGACGATAATGATCGTTTCAATGGGGAATGGTGTGCCTGCAAATATTTCCACTGTAACTGCGTCATCTATTTTCAACATGTTGTCAAGTGGATTGGCATCCTCAATGCCAACAAATTTATAATCGACAACAGCCGTTAAAGGATGCGTTCCCTCCGATGCTTCAGTTGTGTTCCATTCAAATGGCAAGATTTTGCTTGTGCCATTTCCGATGGTAACGGTTTCTGATTCTCCAATAAGGTGCAGGGGTAAGCCGGCGCTGAAGCCCCAGTAAACTCTTACAATCACTTGTTCAAGTCCCGTTCCCTTATTTTCGATTGTAACATTAATGCTTACAGGTTCACCTGCTGTCACGGTGTTTGGCGAAAAGTCAAGTTTGGTCACAGCCATGTCGTGGACAGTCTCTTTGTTTTGGAAGAAACCATCCAAGAATTTGCCCCGTGCTGGGTCGGGATCTACATCCGTGACATAATCTACAATGCTGGTGCCGTCTGTTCTCTTCAGTTTCGTAGTAGTGCCAATAGGTCCTCTTACAAGTGTTATGGAGGATTCTCCCTCACCAACTATTGTGAAAGTGACGTTTGCTAGTACTCCAGGCCCAGTATTGTTTACGGGAGGATATGGAAGAGGCGCTGACTGGTCCATGCTAAACGCTGTTGTTTGCCCTAATCTGCCTATGGTATTGTTGAAAGTTCCAGCGATGAATGATAAATCGTCTTCTGTTATGAGGTCGCCATTGACAACTTCAACTCCTTCTAAAATGAGAGGATTATAGGTTAAAGTGAAATCGTAACCCCAAATGTCGCTTCCGTTATAGTCCGTAATTATGGAGACCGTGTAGTTTTTTCCGGGTGTTAACGTGGTGTCTACTGTGCGCCGGGGGCGCACGGCAATGTATGGAGAAACTACGTCAACGGTGCTGATGGCCGTGTTATCTGCTGTATTAGTGTCAGGTACAAAGATTGCAGTAGCGTTGATGGAGTATGTTCCAACGGCTAAACCGGATGTGTCCCATGCAAAGTTTAGGGTCGTGTTTGTGCCTGAAGCTAAGTCGGTAACATTTTGTGTCTCGATGAATGTATTATTAATAGTTGGACTATAATAGGAAACGGTAACAGTGAAATTTTCATTTTCTGTTCCTTGGTTTGCAACTACAACAGTGATATCTACTGATTCGTTTAGTCCCAGTCCCACTTTGGTTGGATATGGAGTAACTTCGACAACCGCTACGTCACGGGTTTGTGCTACTGTGATGCCTGTCATGTTAATATTTATACTCAGTAAACCGAAGATGAGAAGTATGATAAGGAATTTCCACGTGGCTTTTCTTTTCATTTCAATCAACCTATAAAGCATTTTAGTTATTGATCGGTGATATTCATCCTCTTTTACATTGTTAATTTAAACTTTTTGGTATTTTTAACTTCTTCAATAGACTTGAACATAAAATTCATTAAAAAAGGGGAATTCTGTTATGAGGATTTCCTAACTTTAAGCAGGTAGACCGCTATTGCTCCACCAGCAACCACCACTACAATCGCGGCAATAGCCAAGTATAGAAAGATGTCTGAAGGCGCCTTTTCTACTGTAACCTGCACACTATTTTCAGCAGGCGAAGTTTTCTCATCTCCTAACCATTCAGCTTTTATCTCGTAGGTCCCAGCCGTCTCTGGTGTCCAAACATGTACAAATTGTCCAGACTCGTTGGCCGTCACGTTTGCAAGTTCAGTCCATGCTTCTTCACCGTTGAGCCTATACAGGATCGTGATGGTTACATCTACACGAATTGGTGATAGGGATGCACTAATGGTGATGCTGTCGCCAACCGTGATGTTTGCTGGATCTGCAGATATGGTAATGTTGCTGATTGCCCGCAAAGTAAAGTTCACTGTGGTTGGTTCAGCTTCAGCAATTACGGTGATGCCAAGTTTGGAAGCACTTTCGTATCCGGTTGCGGAGGCAGTTACATCATAGGTTCCAGGTAGTGCATCTGTAATTTTGTAGGTTCCGTTGATGTCTGTTGTGGCTGAGTAGTCACCAGCAATTATAGAGGCTGCTTCTATTGGATTTCCAGTTAAAGCATCAGTTACTTTGCCAGTAATGAGCGCGCCGTTTACTATAATTAGTTTGAAACGTGTGTTGTCAATTGGCCAACCTTCTTTAGAAATCGTTGCCGTAGCATTCAAATAATAAGTGTCCGGAGCAAAACCTGAAGTGTTCCAGCTAAACTGAACTAATATCGAGTCACCCTTCGGTATATTTTTGACCTGAAAGTCTATAAGCGTAGTGTCTATGAGTGCACTTTTATAGGTAAGTGTGACGTTAACAGAATCTTCTGCGTACTTACCATTGTTCTGAACGGTTACGTTGATGGATGTGGATTCCCCAACAAACAACGAACTGGGTGCTTCGATTTCTATGACGGCTACGTTGTGACCCAAAACAAGCCTGATTTCCGTCTTGTTCCAGTTGTCGCTTAAATCTTCATCCACAGGAATCGTTGCTGTGGCGTTCAAAGTATATGTGGGCTTGGAATCAAGACCTGAAGCGTCCCAGCTAAAATTAAATAATGCCGAGCCCCTAATCAATACATTTTTGACCTGAGAGCCTATAACCGTAGGGTTCATGAGTTGATGGGATTGCTCGTGCCACACCCCTTGGATAAGTGTGACGTTAACAGATTCATCAAAAGAGCCGTTGTTTGCAATTGTTACGTTAATAGCTATGGGTTCTCCCATATCTGCTTCTGTTGGCGCTGAAATATTAAGAACGGCTACATCGTGTACTTTCTTAAGCTCGATTGTCGCGTTGTTCCAGTTGTCGCTTGGAAATTCATCCACAGGAATCGTTGCTGTGGCGTTCAAAGTATAAAAGCCCTCATTAAGACCTGAAGTGTTCCAACTGAAAGAAAATGTTTCGAATTCTGCGCTGTCCAGCGTGAAGGATTCGTTTCCTATTTCGGTTGTGTCATAGTAAAGTGTCACTTTACCATTTTCCGTGACGTTTCCTCCGTTCACAACGGTAACGTTGATATCCACGTCGTGTTCAACCACCGCTTGGGATGGAGCTGTGATGCGGGGTACGCCCACAGTATGTAGGTTTTGAATATTGATGAGAGAGCCGTCTTGTACATGGTCTGGCATGTCATATGCGTCTATAATGGTGTATGGTTGACCGTAAGGGTATTCTGGAGAAGTAGTAAAATTCCATCCCCCAAGGTAAGTTTCTCTAGGCCCGCGTCCAAAAGTCATGTTGGTTTTCCCGTAACCTACTACGGTAAAGATTATTTTAGCTAGCGTTCCAGGTCCGGACCCTACATCATGAGGGTCTGATTGATTAGTATCAAAGAATATGGCGCCTGTGAGATTTAGTTTACCTTCAGTATTGTCGAAAGACCCAGGAACAAAAGTAGCTGTTTCGTTTTTGGCCTTAGTGATGAGATCTCCGTTGGTGATGTTGACGCCGTGTAATACTAGAGGGTTATAGGTTAGGGTGAACTGCCAAAGAGAAATGTCGGCTCCAGTGTAGTTTGTTTTTATTGAGATGGTGAGGTTTTCGCTCACCGTCTTGTTGTCCGTGAATGCAGGTTCAATATAAATGGCTGGATATTCAACAGCGGAAACTACTTTCACGTTCACACTGAGTAAGCTTAGTAGGCTGAATAAAAGCATCAGGAAGATCAACAACGGCAGGAGCTTTTTCCCATAAAGTACATGAAACATCTTCATGATTTCTTTCTCCCATTCTCTCCTTAGTCTAAATTATTCCGAATCTACTATATATTATAAACTCACGAATTAGAATAAATATTTATTCCATGTTAGGTTCTATTGGATTCTTCTAGTCTTATCACAGATTTGCAGTGCAAACTGACGGTGGGATCAATTATGTTGACTTGTCATGGAACTCTCAGATGTGTAACAACAAATGTGACTGTTTCTTTGTTTTCATATCCTCCCTATGCAAGGGTAGTTTGCGCCGAGTTTACTGTTGAGCTAAATTTTTGAGAAAAAAAGAGAAGAGGGTGACTTCTGTTGTTATTGTTGTTTCGGTTTCATGATCTTTAGATAGTAGACGACTATTGCTATTATGATAGCACCTATCACTCCAGCGACTATTAGGTATAGCTCCAATGGGGTGCCTGGAGACACCTCTTTTACCGTGATGGTTTTTGTAATTGTGTGAGTTAGTCCGTCGTTATCAGTGACGGTTAAGGTGACGGTGTAGTTTTCAGCCGTCTCATAGGCGTGGGTTGCGGTGGCAGTTAAGTTTACATCTTTCACGTAAGTCTCAGTGGTTCCGTCTCCGAAGTTCCAAGCGTAACTAACAATGGTTCCGTCAGGGTCCTCGCTCGCTGATGCGTTAAAGGTCACCGTATCGTCTACAACGGGTTCGGCTGGTGAGAACGTGAAAGATGCTACGGGCGCGCGCCCATAGGTGGCGGTGATAGTTGTGTTGCCTGCTAGAGATATGGTGCGCACTGGATTAGTGGAAGTG
>JGI24422J19971_10002365_pt1 | contig 11717 bp, 12 predicted proteins | sample DeeMarSWOR152_54_FD_19971 | JGI IMG/M metagenome (IMG submission 19971)
CCTGGCTTTTCTAGTAGCCAATAGAAAACGAGGTTAGAGAGGAAACGTCGTTTATTCGTCTATCTCTGCTCTCGTTCTGGTTCGGATTCTGGCTTTTCTCTAAACGAAGGAACAGCTGTCGCTAAAGCTAGGATTCCTATTACTACGACGATTAGGGCGATGGTTATGATTATGTCTGTGCCTCTGATGCTTAGCTCCCAAGCACCACCTAATGCTGTAAGTATCACGCCCATAACAAGTGTGCTGTAGGCTCCACGCCCGTATTTCTCTGGGTTCTTGACTCTGATTCCAGCCAGAATCATAGTCCAAACACCGTACGAGGCGATAATTAACGCAAGAACCTCGACGAATCCTATCAGCTGAGCAGCGAATGCAATCAGTGCCACGGCAACGATTATTAGAAGCGCGCCGAACGACAGCAATCCAAACTGTCGAGCCAAAGCGTCGTCTCCGTCACTCTTTCATCTTGTTGCCGCATTCCGGACAGAATTTTGCAGTGTTCAGCACTGGGTGTCCGCATTTTGAACATTTGGTTGTGCCAGTTGGCGCTGCGATTGTTGTTCCACAGTCTGGGCAGAATTTAGATATTGCTGGTATTCTTGCGCTGCAGTTCGGACATATGACTAATGCTGCGGCTGGTGTCGCTGTTGGTCCTGTCGGCGTCATTATCTGTGGAATTAGAACCATGCCTGTTCCAAGCCCGGCGCCAGGCGACTTGCCTAGCTCTTTGGCTGCTTCTTTGACAGTTTCCATGCGCAGGACTTCTTCAGGCGCTCGTGTTTGCTTGAGCCAGAATAAGCGGTCGCGGTATTCTGGTGTTGTGTCCACTCCTTCAAAACGCAGGTCTGTTATGTCCAGCCCGATTCGTTTGAAAGCGTCTAGAATAGCGTTTTTTGTGGATATGCTTGTTTCATCAAGTTTGGTGAACACTGTGACCAAGTCGTAGCGGGACAGTTCATCGATGACTCGCTCGTTCAAGTAGCCTCGAAGATAGTTATTCACATCATCTGTTGAATAGGCACTTTGTCCGCCTACGACTTCATTGACGAATAGTTGCGGGCCTTCCACTTTGAACCAGAAGGTTCCATGTACTTGCAATGGCGCTAGTTCTGTTGTTTGCGCTCTCGCCCCAAACTTGCCTGCGAAGACTCTGGTTGAAATGAAAATAACGTTTGCTTTGAAGGGTTTTTCTCCGTAACCAGCAAGCCGTGACAATAGCCCAGTTAACAATGGCAGATTCAGAGTTGTTAATGTGTGTCTACCTGCTCCAAACACATCGTAGGCTTTGCCGTCTCTGAAGAACACGGCGGCTTCAAACTCTTTCACTATGAGTTGAGCGCCCCATGTAATTTCGTCTTCTGGATGCTTGAACACTATCTCCTCTGCGCCTGGATTCTTCCATTCTAAAACTTGTGGCATTTCTTACCTCACCCCTTTTATGACCTCGTCTCTCTGGTCAAACGTTTCCTCTACGGTTTCTAGCATGTCTTCAAGACTGCTCAAGTGGTCGCGTGTTTTCTCAAACTTCTGTTTGGCGACCTCTTTCTTGAAGGCGTCGGCTTTTGCGACAATTTTCTCGGCGCTGTCGAGCATGTTTGTGTCGAATTCAATCATCTTGTCCAGTTTGCTCTCCTCAACCTTTACTATATTGAAGAAACCTGCGTAGCCGTAAGAGGCGTGGTTGATTTTCTGTGCGACTCTGTCGAATCGCATAATGAAGCGGTCCATGTCGGTCAGAACTTCATGCATCTTGCTGTCTGAAAGCTTCTGGAAAACCTCCTTTAGGTCTTTGCGTGCTTCCATCAGTCTCTGATAAATACGATTACGTATGAGCTTGTCACTTTCCCGCCGAAGCTCCTTTTCCTTGTAGCCTCTAAATCCTGGCAATTCAGCGAGAATTCGTTCCGTTATTCGCATTTCTCCCTTAGCCTTTTCATACATTCCTTTTTTCTCGGTCAAATTATCCGTCTCCGTCGTTCTGATTCTATGAGCATAAGCGATGCTTTTAAGAGTTTATATTCAGAAGAACCTTTAAATCAATCCGAATTTCGCTGAGGGAATATCTCCTTTGATTACTATTCCTGCTGCTCCATCAAGCCAGATGCGGTAACGTTGCCCTTATATTCATAGACTACTAGCCATATGGGCGCATGTAGGTAGACAGAGGTCCCGATTTCAAACTCTGTTTTCATCTCGATTATTTTGTCTATATCTTGTCGAATCAAGAATCGATGAGCGTCTTCTATCTGCTGACGTGTAATTTCTAAGGCTTGGTCTCTTTCAATCTCGCTGTTCAGAACCTTTGAGAAACCTTCGATTTTCTTGAAATCATACGGGATTTTGCCATCTAGAGGCACGTCGTATTCTCTTGTGGGGAATTCTGTGGCTTTTCGTGCTAGAACAAGCCAATTGTATTTCTTTTCGACTTTTCCCTCTTTCGAAACTGGAGGCGTCAGTCTTTCGAAAACACCTTTGTAGGTTGTTGTGGCCGTAGCTTGGACCAGCCAGAATGGCACGTACATTAGGTTTTTCTCGAGGATTTTGGATGCCCTAGCCAGGTCCCCAGGTTTGAGGAAGCCGCCTCTCATCCAATTTCGCACCAAATCATCAACTTGTTCGGGCTTGTAAGAGTTGAGAATTACAGAATGTTCGAAGTCGAAAGCTTTTCGTGTTTCAATGACTTGTGTAAAGCCGCAGTATCGGCATGTGGCAACGATTTCGCCGGGATTAAATTTAACGGGTGCGCCGCAATTAGAGCAACGGATTTCTTGAACAATGCTCACGAGGTTTCACCAAACCAAGGATATGTTGACGGAAGTTAGACTTCAGTTTTTCCAAGCTTCATTGGAATATTCTGTGATTAAGGTTAAATATATATAGAAGCCTATATGGTGTGAAATCATTCATGTATGTAGATCGTCAAGCAGCGCGTCCATCTTTCGGTGACAAAGAGTGATTCCGCTCCGGGATGACATCAAATCTTTTGTGACCCCACATGTTACACGAATGCTCCTCATCGCCAACATAATCGTGTTCTTCGTCACCTTTCTTCCCGACTTCTCAACCCGCTACTGGTTACCAGCGCTTCTGGGCGGGTATCCCGGGCAGGCAATATATACGGCCAGCATGAGCTATGGTTTGATACCCGATAATGTGTTGCACGGAAATCAACTCTATACCTTTCTCACCTCAATGTTCTTGCACGCCGATCTGATTCACCTGGGCGGAAACATGCTCTTTCTGTACATCTTTGGCGACAATGTGGAAGACACCTTTGGGCACGCACGCTACTTAGCGTTCTATTTCTTGGCTGGCATAGCCGCCAGCTTTGCACATATTCTATTCGTCGCTAACTCTCCGGACAGCGCTATTCCAACAATTGGTGCCTCAGGCGCTATTTCAGGGGTGTTGGGCGCTTATCTTGTATTATTCCCAAGATCAAGGATTCTCACTCTTGTTGTACTGTATTGGATTTCGGTTGCAGCCATTCCTGCCGTTATTTTTCTGGGCTTGTGGTTCGCTTTCCAGTTCCTGTACGGTGCACTTGCTGTTGGCGGAGGCATAGCCTATTGGGCGCACATCGGCGGGTTTGTAGCTGGATTGTTCTTTGGAGTCGTATGGAGGGGAAGGAGGCGCAAACGTGATCTTTAGTGACGTAGTGAATGGAGTTCTGCTCGTCGCTTACAACATTTTCATAATACTCTTTGTTTCACGTAAGATTGGCGAGAAGTATGGGACGTACGTGGCCCGCAAGGCAATTCACATACTCTCGGCTGGAATAAGCGTCTTGCTTGCACGTCTAGTNTTTAGCGATTGGCTTGCTCCGTTGCTTCTGGGCTTATTGATGACTACTTTAACTGTTCTTGGGCATTTTCGGAAGCCATACAGCTGGTTCCAAATCAGACGGAACTACGCAGACATTTATTTCACCGTGGCGTGTACAGCATTAGTAGTTGTCTTCTGGAACTATAACGTCTGGATCGGCGTGCTTTCAGCGTTGTTCTTAGCTTGGGGCGACGGTTTGACTGGCATGGTCCGCAGCTTCATCTATGGAAAACGGAACAAAGGCATCTGGGGCAGTATCGCAATGCTAGCGGTCTGCATGACCCTAGCGTGCTTTATGAACGGGCGAGTGGGTTCTGTTGCCTTCATTGCTGCAGCTTTCGTCAGCATTGCCGAGAAATTCGAGCGCATAGATGACAATATCTCAATACCCTTAGGTTCTGCAATCATAATGACACTTCTGCCCGCACTATAGTCAGACAGAAAAACTTAACTCTGCCTTTAGTTTTCTCAAAAAGAAGAGCAATGCACAGGCGAAAACTTTGGCATCACTCGCTCAACTAAAACTGGCAATGATACTTCCAAACTTGTTATTAGGTCTAATATTTGCGGCGTTTCTGACAGCTATTATGTTCATTCTGCAAATCGGCTTGATCTGGGCGTTTGTCCTAGCGGGCATTTTCATTCTGATTCAGTATTTCATTGGACCTGCTATAGTGAGAGCATCAACGAGACTACGCTATTTGAAAGATGGCGAAAACCCATGGCTGGAATCCACGGTTAAGGAATTAGCGCAGAAAAGTAACATGCAGACTCCGAGACTCGCAGTGGTGCCTAATTCTACGCCCAATGCTTTCGTCTTTGGAAGAACTAGTGGCGACGCAACTTTAGCCGTGCATGAAGGACTGCTTCAGCAATTAAGCCAAGACGAGATAAGAGGCGTTATTGGACATGAGCTTGGGCACATCAAGCACAAGGATTTCTTGATCATGACGGCGCTGTCTTCTCTGCCATTGCTGGCGTATCTGATATTTCGAGTCGCTTTTCAAGCAGCATGGGTTAGCGGAAGAACTTCGCGCAAGAAAGATGAAGGCGCGGGTTTGGCAGCTGCTCTTTTCGTTGTCAGCGTTCTCTCGTACATTGTCTACATAATCGCGCTTCTATGTGTCATGAGACTGAGTCGTTTGCGAGAGCATTATGCTGATGCTTTTTCGGCATACGTCACAAGCACACCGCGACACTTGGAAAGCGCATTGACAAAAATAACCTATGGGCTGTCTCTGGCGCCGCATCCAGAGAGAGACGGTGCCAGAACTCTTTACATCGGAGACCCGGCTCTCGCGAAGCTGGAGGTTCAAGGGATAGCCAGCAGAAAAGAAGAATACGACCTCGACAAGGACGGCGTCTTAGACGAAAAGGAACTGGAACTCGCCATGGAAAAGGAAGCAAAATCACGATGGCTCACCGTCAACAGATGGTTCCACACACACCCAGCCACGTTCCAGCGCATCCTCTTGCTGAGAGAAATTGAGAACGAAATGTCGACTGGCAAATACTCAAGCGACCGAATGTATGTGCATATCTAGAGTGTTTTATCTGCAGAACGTCAGTTAGTTTCCGAGAGTCTAGTTCTCTGGAGCTAAGAAAGCGATCTAGAAAACGTTGAAACAACCAGAGTAGGAGATTGATACTCTTCTGCGGCAACGTGAACCATTGTGTTCGTCATTCTATCCTAGCTCAAGAGGGCCGCCAAAAGGGCTCCAACTTTTAAAATGACATTCACGATGAATACTATTTAGGAAAAAAGTCGGCAGACTGCAGAAGGACTGCGTTCTCAGCTCCAACTAGGCTATAGAGATTCGCGTCTGATGTATCCTGCCACGAGGTTGAAAGTTATGACTCCGTTCACTGACCGCCTATCTATGCCTGTGTAGTGGCTAATTTCAGCTATCGTAAGAGGGTCTGAACCATACAAGGCTCTAAATATCTTCTCCGTATAACCTCTGTACTTCGGAGTCTTCTGTAAGTAAAACTCGTTCTTCGCTACTCTTCTCTCTCCGTCATTAGTTAAGGTGTATTTAAACCTTAACATGATGAAATTGCCGCCTCACGCTCAATAAATAATTACTCAAACATAGGTATATAAAAATTGCCAAGAATATGTATAGAAAAATATTCCTTCATTTAAAGTCAGTTTTGCCGCTAACATGTCACCAAACCTTATCTTTTCAACGAGTGAAACAGCAAGCGGCGTGGTTCATTGATTACTCTGAAGGCTTCTGTAACCAAGAACGGCGCTGTACTCTTGGGCAAACACGTGGCATGTGATTCATGCGATTCTTCCAGATCAATAAGAGCCGTCACTCACGCACATTACGATCATCTTGGAGGGCTGCAGCAAAGCCTAAGAAGATGTAAAGCAGTCATCATGACGCCTGCCACAAGAGATCTGCTTGCTGTTCTGCGCGGACGAACTTCTGTAGTGAACGGCAATGTCTATACTTTGAATTACGGTCAAGCCTTACGGTATGACGGCGAGAGAATAACCTTACATCGCGCTGACCATATCTTGGGTGCGGCACAGGTTTTGGTTGAAGACAAAGACGGAGCTAGGATTACTTACACGGGCGATTTCAGAATGTCCAACACGCCCATTCTGGAAACCGACATCTTGGTTCTCGAGGCTACCTACGGCAACCCATTTCAAGTACGTCCATTCAGAAAGATCGTTGAAACCGCGCTTGTCACACTCGTAAAGTCCACCTTGAGAAACGGTCCATTGTACGTTTTTGGCTATCACGGAAAGCTGCAGGAAGTAATGCAGATACTCCATGAAAATGACATACAGGCTCCTTTCATACTTCCAGAAAAAATCTTCCATACGACCAAAGTGTGCGAACGCTACGGCATGCGCGTAGGCAAGTTCTTGGCAGCAAACGAAGAGGAAGCTAGAGACATTACGAGGAGAAACGAGCCTCACGTGGCGTTCCATCATATGAATTCGAAACGATATGTGGGCACAGACTGCTGTCGTATCTGCGTGAGCGGTTGGGAATTCAGCGGTCCACGCAGACAGGTTGCGCCCAACGAGCACATTGTAGCGTTAAGCGACCACGCTGATTTCAAAGAACTGCTACAGTATGTTAGTGAAAGCAACCCTAAGCTTGTTATCACAGACAACTACCGTGTAGGCGATGCTGTAGTTCTGGCTCGTGAAATCGAGAAACGGCTAGGCATCCCGGCTAAAGCGTTGCCTTCCTAACCTTCTATTTTTGTCGCTTTCTCTGAATGTAGTCTTCTACCCATTGTTTGGCTTGGTCATCTGGCACCTGCACCGGCGGGTGCTTGAAAGCATAGGCTGACATGCCCGTTAGGGCGCCGCTTACGCCTCTGTCCAACGCCGTCTTCACCGCTCTTACAACATCAATGACCACACCTGCACTATTGGGTGAGTCTTCAACCTCCAACTTCGCTGTCAAAGTTACTGGCTGGTTGCCAAATTTCCTGCCCCTCAGAAAGATGTGGCANATTTTCTTGTCGCCNAGAAAAGGCACATAGTCCGATGGTCCTATACGAGTCGGCAGCTTATACGGAACAAGACTCGTCACCGCTTCAGTCTTGCTAATCCTTTTCGTGCGCAATCGTTCCTCAACGGTCATGTTCAAGAAATCAGTGTTGCCGCCCAAATTGAGCTGATAAGTCTCGTCTATTTCAATGCCTCTGTCGAGGCACAATTCGACCAAATTGCGGTGCAGTATGGTCGCGCCCAACTGACTCTTAATGTCATCACCAGCCACGGGCAAACCAGCCTTTTCAAAACGCCTAGCCCACTTTGAATCAGAAGCTATGAACTCTGGAATGCAGTTAGCGAACGCGCATTTTGCTTTCAAACAGGCTTCAGCGTAAGCTCGCGTCGCCTTGTTGCTGCCCACAGGGATGAAATTCACCAATACATCAGCCTCAGCGTCCCGCAAAGCTTCAGCAACATCTACAGGCTTAGTCGCTTTTTCGTCATAGGTGTGAAAAGGCTCTTTCATGTGAGGCGCAACACCGTCAAGAACAGGCCCAGACAAAACCTTTACGCCAGTTGTGGGCACATCAGCGAATTTCGCGCAGCAGTTCGGCTCAACCCAAATGGCTTCAGCCAGATTCTTTCCAATTTTGTTTTGGTTCACGTCAAAAGCCGCAACGAACTTAACATCTCTAATATGATAATCGCCGAACTTAACATGCATCAAACCTGGCACTTTTGCCTTTTCTTTCGCATTCTTGTAGTATTCCACGCCCTGAACCAAGGCTGAGGCGCAGTTACCGACACCAGCAATGGCTACACGCACTTCTTTTCGTGGCAAACTAACTCCACCAGATTAATAACAACCGCATACACAAACCAAATCCTATTAACCTTACGCAATTCGAAACCAGCCACATAGACCAAACAACACACGCAGAACCCTTCAAACAAACGAAAACCAAAGCTAGCAGTAAACTTGATGATGATGACACTATAGCACAAGTCAACTTCATCACGCACACAGCCCAGCAGCCTCCCAACACAGAAGTAGTCCATCAAACACGAGGCGCAGACTGCTACTTCCGAACAGAAAACAGCTCGGTATTATCATTAGTGTTTCTAAGCGAAAGCTAACGACACATGAACACTCACCCACTGGAAAGCAATACAGCCAACATCAAAGAAGTAGTCGTACAGCGCGGTCCTGCGTGGACAACGACTAAGCACACAGCCAGCACACCACCATGCAGAGCAACAAACGCCCACTTGGCAGCGCATGTTTGAACGGAACCAGCCTAGAGGATGGAAAGGTCGAGCTCAGCCTCTCCAGGCGCAATGCATCATCTGCAACACCAAAAAGAACCCAAAAACATCGTTCAAAGATGTAGAAGCATGGTCGCATAAAGATTATAAGTGCGGTTTCCGTTATTCACTAACTTCAATACTTTCACGAGAGAGAATTGTAACTTGTCCCGAAAGAATGTTCAAGTCAAAATAAAGGAACTCAACACAACTGCTGCAACCATTAAAGACCTCGAACTAAGCATTGGACGCCTCGTCACAGAAACATGGACTGAACCAATGGGACCCACCCCATTCCCCAGCATAGCCACACTAAGAGAATGGGACCACAAGCTCCTCAAACGCTACAAACCATTCTACATGCCCTACTGTGACGTCTGCTGCCTCTGCACCTTCGGCAAATGCGACCTAACAGCAGGCAAAAGAGGCGCCTGCGGAATAGACATGGCAGCGCAGCAATCACGCATAGTCTTGCTTGCATGCCTAATTGGAGCTGCCACCCACACCGCCCACGCCCGCCACATGGTAGAACACCTAATCGAGAAATACGGACCGAATTTCCCCCTAGACATAGGCGGGCTCAACATACAGGTAGAAGCCCCAGTGATCCGCTTGGTTTGCGGCTTCAAACCCAAAACCTTAGGCGACTTAGAAGAAGCCCTAGACTACTGCGAAAGCCAAATCACCAGCCTGATGTCAGCAACACACACAGGTCAAGAAGGAAGCAGCATAGACTTCGAATCCAAAGCACTTCACGTCGGAATGGTTGACCATGTTGGAATGGAAGTAGCGGACATCGCACAGGTAGCCACTCTAGGCTTCCCAAAAGCCGACCCAGAAGCACCCCTAGTCGACCTCGGATACGGAACAATAGACATACAAAAACCCATGATACTATGCATAGGACACAACGTTGTACCCGCAACAGGAATTATCGACTACCTGAAATCAAACGGACTTTACGGCGAAGTAGAAGTCGCGGGCCTATGCTGCACAGCACACGACATAACTCGCTACGCCCCAAAAGCCAAAATCGTAGGCCCAATCTCATGGCAACTCAGATTCATAAGAAGCGGACTCCCAGACGTAGTAGTCCTAGACGAACAGTGCGTGCGAACCGACTGCCTCCAAGAAGCTCAGAAGATCAAGACGCCAGTGATTGTTGCAAGCGAGAAAAACTGCATGGGCTTGCCCAACCGAACAAACGATCCAGTTGATGCAATAGTAAACGACTTGCTTGAAGGAAAGACCACAGGAGTACTTATCCTCGACCCTGAAAAGATCGGAGAAGTCGTTGTCAGAACAGCAGTAAAAGTTGCACCTAACCGCCAAAAGTTCAAGGCTATACCAAACGTTGAGGAAATTATAGAAGGAGCAAAAACTTGCAAGAAATGCAACGACTGTCGAAGAGCATGCCCACAAGACCTTCACATAATGGAAGCAGTAGCTGACGCCTCAACAGGCAATTTGAACTCCCTCTCAAACTTGTATGACGCGTGCGTGGGTTGCGGACGCTGCGAAAACGCCTGTCAAATGGACTTACCCATCCACAGCTATATTGTCAAGGCAGGAGAAAAGAAACTCAAAGAAGAAAAATTCAAAGTCAGGTCTGGAAGAGGCGCCATACAAGACGTAGAAATACGAAATGTTGGCAGCCCAATTGTCCTCGGCGAAATACCAGGTGTCTTGGCAGTGGTAGGGTGCTCTAACTATCCACATGGAGGGCAAGAAGTGATCGACATTTGCAAGGAATTCGCCAATCGCCGATTCATCGTAGTCACTTCAGGATGCGCTGCCATGACTGCCGCCATGTCCAAAGACGAAGAAGGCAAGACAATGTACGAAGCGTATTCAGGCGCGTTCGAAGCAGGCGGAATAGTCAATGTCGGCTCCTGCGTTTCCAATGCGCACATATCAGGCGCAGCTATAAAAATAGCCAACATATTTGCCAAGCGTAACTTGCGAGCTAACTACGAGGAGATAGCTGATTACATCCACAATCGTGTTGGCGCAGTGGGTCTAGCTTGGGGGGCCTACTCTCAGAAGGCAGCTGCAATAGCAAGCGGCTTCTGGCGATTAGGCATTCCAGTGATCGTTGGTCCTCACGGCGCCAAATACCGCCGCATGCTTCTAGGCCGAAAAGACAAAGATGAAGACTGGAACGTCTACGATGCCCGAACAGGGGACCGCGTATATGTGGGTCCTGCTCCAGAGCATCTTTTCTACGCGGCTGAAACGAAAGAAGAAGCCATGGTTATGATTGCCAAACTCTGCATGCGACCAAACGACACAACAAAGGGAAGAGCCGTAAAAATAACGCATTGGATCGACTTGCACAAACGACTCTACGGCACGTTACCAGACGATATTCATCTCTACGTGCGCAATGAACTGGACATACCAATAACCATGAAAGACGAAATCCGCAAGATACTTAAAGAGAAAAACTGGAAGGAAAACAGAATCCCAGACCCCACGCTCTTACCAAGAATGATAAGGAAGAAGAAGGAGGAAGCCTAAAAATGGCAACAGCCGAACCATGGCAAAAAGCAGAAGTCCCAGGACCAAGCAAAGCGCTGGTCATAACCAAACCAGAAGTTGTTGTGGCAATGGTGAAGAAAGCAAAGTACCCGTTGCTCGTCGTTGGACACGAAGCCGCTGAGACTGAGATTGAAGAAAAGAAACTCCTAGACTACGCAATTCGTATCTCACAAGAAGGAAAGATTCCGCTAGTGGCAACAGCGCACACCGTAGGCGAATTCGTGAAAAGAGGATTTCAACCAGCGGCATCTATGCCAGCGGTCGACATCGCGAATAGACTAGTGGATCCAGAGTGGAAAGGAATAGACGGCAATGGTCAACACGACCTAGCCATGTTTATGGGCATCACCTACTACATGGAATGGGTCATTTTCTCAGGACTCAAACATTTCGGGCAGAACTTGAAAACAATTAGTTTAGACAAATATTATCAGCCACATGCATCCTGGTCTTTTCCCAATCTGCCAACCCAAGATTGGGCTCAGAATCTTGAAGTTATTATCAACAAGTTAGGAGGCGAATAGACAAAATGTCGATGTTTGCAGACATACCTGTCGATGTGGGCGTCATCTACGAA
>JGI24422J19971_10002373_pt1 | contig 11704 bp, 8 predicted proteins | sample DeeMarSWOR152_54_FD_19971 | JGI IMG/M metagenome (IMG submission 19971)
CAGGGCCGTAAGGTTCTATCCTGGCATTGTGCCAACCCTGAGCAGTATCGTAGTCCATGAGGAGCATGTGATCGGTGAATATGTGACCGAATCCAAGTTTGGACTCATCCGAAGGTTTTTCCTTGGGATGAGTGGTTGGGTGCATTTTGATCTCCATCGCTAATCCCCCCGTATTTCAAATAATCATGGACAATTAGGCCATCTAATATATATCGAACGAAAATTAAGAGATAACGAGGCCCATGTCAAGGATTTTAGCGCGAGGCCGAGGGTAACGTGAAAGGTAAGGGCATAATGCAAAAAAAGAGATATCCATGCCCAACAAAAAGAGGCATAGAAACTCATAGGTTATGTCTTGCTATGACGTGGCCCTGGCCAGAGGTTTGCTCAGATGAAGGCAGTGGCATCATCACCAGGCCGGTCCATGCCGAGTAGGACCCGAGCTCTTATCCCATGCATATCTCATGGTTGATATTTCTTAAAGACGAGGCTTGCGTTTATGCCCCCGAAGCCGAAAGAGTTTGAAAGGGCGAATGTAACGTCTGAGCGCCTGGCGCGGTGGGGAACATAGTCTAAGTCGCATTTGGGGTCGGGTTCATCCAAATTGATGGTCGGAGGTATGATTCCCTGCTCGAGGGTCTTTGCCGTAAAGATGCCCTCTACGGCGCCGGCGGCACCCCACATGTGACCGATCATCGACTTGTTGGCACTAATCATGAGCTGCTTTGCCCGTAGTCCAAACAGGTTTCTGACGGCGAGGGTTTCGGTTTCGTCATTGGCAACGGTTGATGTTCCGTGGGCGTTAATATAGTCGATTTCCTCTGGCGCGATCCCTGCCCCTTCAATGCTAATTTCCATGCACTTCAGCGCGCTTTCCCCGCTGGGCAGGGGAGCAACCGCATGATAGGCGTCGCAGGTAGAGCCATAGCCCACTAACTCCGCATATATCTTTGCCCCGCGAGCCTTTGCGTGCTCGAGCTCTTCGAGAAGCATAACCCCTGAACCTTCACTTGTGACAAAACCATTTCTCATTTTGTCGAAGGGTCTACTTGCTTTGTGAGGCTGGTCATTCCAGCCAGTGGCTATGGCGCCGAGGTTATCGAGGCTCGCCATGAGGGTAGGGCTGATGCCTGCGTCGGATCCCCCAACGAGCATTGCTTCAGCCTCACCATGTTGAATTGTTTTGAATCCAAGCCCGATGGCATTTGTTCCTGCAGAGCAGGCCTCTTGAAGAAAATGATGTGGTCCACGAGCGCCACACATCAGTGCCATTTCGCCTGCGGCAGTATTCGCGGAGAGGTTAATTACCAGGTAGGGGGTCACATTTCTCATGAGACCCTTGGTTATGAACTCATGGTTTGCCTCAAAGGTCTTGCACGACCCAATCGCTGTAGCAGCGATTACCCCTACCCTGTATTCCTCTCCTGATTGCACGTGGAGTTGGCTATCTTCCAAGGTCATCTTGGTGGCTGCCAACAGGAAGTGTACAAACCGATCGGTCCTCCTGATCTTCTTTGGCTTCAGGAATTCCTCCGCGATGAAATCTCTAACCTCACCAGCGACTTGACATTTGAGCGATGAGGCATCGAATTGAGTAACATTTTTAATTCCCGACTCGCCAGCGCATAGTTTCTTCCAGCTTTCCTCTACACCAACACCGAGAGGAGTTACAGCTCCCATACCGGTAATAACAACTCGCCTTTTCACTTTTATCCTCTGACGTTCATCTACAGTTAGGCCCGGGTCTAAGTCCTTCGATTCATAACTTCGATGATGAACTTATCTACTTAGGACTTAGTGCTGAGTGAGCGACGTTTCTGAAACAAATCAGCAAAATACGTCACCGTAATTGCGAATCGAAGCACTAAGTCATAATGAAGCGTAACCTATTGATTCTGTGATTATTGATTTAACTCTGAAGCTGTATTGCTACCAGGGGTATGGCGTTAGGATACCCCCACCCCCAGCTCCTCCTCCTTGTTTGCGATGGCGAGCCGGGTCCTCACCACGGTATCGGGAATGAGGCTGATGGAGTCGATGCCGCACTCAACAAGAAAGGTGGCAAACTCGGGAAAATCACTCGGTGCCTGCCCGCAGATGCCGATCTTCCTGCCCCTCCTCTTGGCAACCGTGATCACCTCCCTGACCAGGGCCTTCACCGCCTCGTTTCGCTCATCAAAGATGTGGGCAACCAGGTCGCTGTCCCGATCGAGCCCCAGGGTGAGCTGGGTGAGGTCGTTTGAGCCGATGGAGAAGCCATCGAAGATGTCGGCAAACCGGTCGGCAACAATCACGTTGCTGGGGATCTCACACATGACATAGAACTCAAGCCCATCGTCTCCCTGGATGAGGCCGAACTCGGCCATGGTCTGGATCACCTTCTCGCCCTCCTCGGGGGTCCGGCAGAAGGGCACCATGACCTTGATGTTGGTGAGCCCCATCTCACCCCGGGCCTTGAGCAGTGCCTTGCACTCGAGGCCAAAGGCCTCCTTAAAGCGTTCATCGTAGTAGCGGGATGCCCCCCGCCAGCCGATCATGGGGTTACTCTCCTCCGGCTCATAGAGGTGTCCGCCGATGAGGTTGGCGTACTCGTTGCTCTTAAAATCGGACAGGCGCACGATCACATCCTTGGGGTAGAAGCCGGCGGCGATCCTGCCGATGCCCTGGGCGAGCTTGTTGATGAAGAACTCCCGCTTATCCTCGGGGTGGGCTGCGGTGAGCTCATCGATCCTGGTCACGATCTCGGCGATGGCGGGATCAGTCTTTGTCCTCTCCTTGAGCTCATCGTAGTGGATGAGGGCCAGGGGATGGATGCCGATATGGGAGTTGATGATGAACTCCTCTCGGGCCAACCCCACCCCGTCGTTGGGGATCTGGCAGTCGATAAAGGCCCGCTCGGGGATCCCCACGTTCATCATGACCTGGGTTTTGGTGGGGGGGATGGTATCCAGATCCAGGGTTTCGACCTCGAAGTTGAGGAGCCCCTCAAAGACCGTTCCCATCTCCCCCCCAGCACAGGAGACGGTGATGGGGGTGCCGGTGGTGATGGTTTTGGTGGCATGCTCGGTTCCGATGATACAGGGGATGCCGAGCTCACGGGAGACGATGGCGGCGTGACAGGTCCTTCCCCCCTTATCGGTGACAATGGCCGCGGCCATCTTCATGATGGGCTCCCAGTCCGGATCGGTCATGGTGGTCACGAGCACCTCGCCCTTCTTAAACTCCCCGATGTGGGCGGAATCCTCGATGATGTGGGCAGCTCCCTGGCCGATCTTGGTTCCCACGGCCTGGCCGGTGAGCAGTGCCGTTCCGGTTTCCCTGAGCACGTAGGTCTCGATGGTGCGCTGGGTCTTGAGGGAGTGGACCGTCTCGGGCCGGGCCTGGACGATAAAGAGCTCCCCGGTGATCCCATCCTTGGCCCACTCGATGTCCATGGGCTTGCCGTAGTGCTCCTCAATGATGCAGGACCAGTGGGCCAGGGTGATGATCTCATCGTCGGTGAGCACGAACTGGGAGCGCTCCTCGTCGGTGGTGGTGATGTTGGTAACGGGCTGTGCGGGATCATCGGTATAGATCATCTTCACTTCCTTGCTCCCGGCACGCTTTCCCACGATGGGGCGTTTTCCCTGCTTGAGTGTGGGCTTAAACACATAGTACTCATCGGGGTTGACCTTTCCCTGGACCACGTTCTCGCCCAACCCGTAGGAGGCGGTGATAAAGACCGCATCGGTAAAGCCCGTTTCGGTGTCGATGGAGAAGATCACCCCGGCTGAGGCCAGGTCGGATCTCACCATCTTCTGGATGGCGATGGAGAGGTACACGTCGAACTGGCCAAAGCCCTTATCGTGGCGGTAGGAGATGGCCCGGTTGGTAAACAGCGATGCAAAGCAGCGCTTACAGGCATCGATGAGGGCATCATCACCACGGATATTGAGAAAGGTCTCCTGCTGGCCGGCAAACGACGCATCGGGAAGGTCCTCGGCGGTGGCAGATGATCTGACCGCCACATCAACCCCTGTGCCGTAGCGCTCCTCCATGGCGTGGTAGCCATCGATAATGGCATCGGTGAGATCGGGGGGAAACGGAGTGTTTCTGATCAGCTCCCGTACCCTTTTTCCCCGCTTTCCCAGGTTTGCCATGTCATGGGTATCGAGCCCCTTGAGGGCATCTCTGATGGCCTGCTCAACGCCGGCCTCGGTGATGAGGTATCGGTAGGCGGTGGCGGTGATGGCAAAGCCCCCGGGGATGGCAACCCCCTGGGGGGTGAGGTTGCGGTACATCTCACCGAGGGAGGCGTTCTTGCCTCCCACCAGGGGTACATCGCCAATGCCGATCTCATCAAACCACAGGGTGAGCTGTCTGTCCTTTTCCATACTCCGTACTCCTCGCTGGGGGCCTGAAGGCCCCGGAATTTCGGTATGCTCCCGTATAGCACCACCGGGGGAGGTTGTCAATTTGCAAAAAATTGTAATACTTTAGCTCTTTGAAACCAATTATAAGCCGAGCATGGAGTTGTCTTTTTTTGCTATGCCCTTCCATTGCTCAGAGCAGTGGGCGTTTCAAAACGGCGCACAAAACCTTTCACCTTAGTGCCAAGGCTTATCGGGCAGTGCGCCGGTTTGAAACGGCCCTGTACGAGACCTTGTTTTGAGGGCATTGCGCAAAAAAAGACACCTCCATGCTCTCCTCCTCTCCTGTTCTGTTGAGAATACTCATTCGGCCTTAGGAAAGTGACAGCGGTGTTACCTTTTCAAAGAGCTGAAGTATTACATGGAATTGTGAAGTTTCCTGCGTTGAGGGGGGACATTTTCGCAAGCTCGCTCACATTGGCCCATGGTGTTTCCCAAAAAGGTCAGCAAAGTTGAGACAAAAAATGCTTTACAGGTCAAGGTCTTATCACCTAAAAGCTTGGTATCGTTCACAAGCTTTGGCATGAACGATTTAGAGTAATCAGGCACCCTTTTGCTAACTACCGTAACAGTGTGCCAACACTGTTGAACGATGCTGAGGGGGTGCTCTAGGAGGAGCATATCGATGTCGGAAACCAAAATGAATCCAGCTCTGTTGGTCATAGACATGGTTAAGGATTATTTCGACCCGCGAAGGAACCTCAAGATAACGCCGTATGCACAGGCAATCGTCAAGCCGATGAAGGAGCTCGCCAATGGTTTCAGAGCGCATGGATGGCCCGTTGTCTTTGCCACCGATGCCTTTAAGGAAGACGATTTTATCTTTACCGGTAGAATGGAACCAGAGTCAATCGCAGGGACCCAAGGTGCTCATGTAATTGATGAGCTCGAGAGACAGCCAGGAGACCTGTGGCTCCCAAAGCCTCGCTTTTCAGCCTTTTTTCAGACTGGGTTGGAAAAATACCTTGGCGAAAGGCGGGTTGACCTGTGCGCTGTGTCGGGGCTAGCGACACCGTTTTGTGTGTTGGCCACGGCGCTCGATGCAATTTGCTATAATTTCAAGGTTGTCATTGTCTCCGACTGCTCGGCAGCTGTATCGGAGAAGGTACACAACACTGCGCTCAGTGCGTATCGAAAAAGCGCAATCTACCCCCTTCTCAGGGTAAGCACCGCGGCCGAGCTGCTTTCTGAGTTAGGGGCTCTCAAGTGAGGTAATCATCATGATAAAGCCATGGCCTATCGTTGCAACAAGGAAAGGCCCGGATATGGGTCTTTTCTCTATCATAATAAACCGGTGTCGCTCTCCTCGGACAGGCGAGGAGCATGACTTTTACGTTATCGATTTTCCAAGCTGGGTTCAGATCTTACCCATCACTCCATCTGATGAGGTTGTAATGGTCAGACAATACAGGCACGGTTGCAGACGGGTTCTCCTGGAGCTCCCTGGGGGCATAATAGATGCCGATGACGGTAACCCGGCAGACACGGCGAGGAGAGAGCTGTTGGAGGAGACCGGATATCACGCTGATGATCTCTTATTGTTGGCAAAAACCTATCCGCAACCCTCTGTTCTGAGCAATATCGGACTAACCTATGTCGCACGAGACGTGATCAGGGCACAGGATCCTCGTCTCGACGCAGCGGAGGATATAGAGGTATGTCTGGAGGAGCTAAACAAAATTCCTGAAATGATAAGGAGTGGGGAGATAAACCACGGCCAGACCGTCATGGCCCTGAGCACGTATTTCCTGCTTGCTCGATGAAGTGTCAAATGGCTACGGTGTGCAGGTGGAGATAGCCGGCCTTTGGGTGTGCCATTAGAACCACAAAGCTCCAATATATCCGAGATCTTAAACGACGAGAGCTTCTCTGTGCTTGGTTACTGCTTCATTTATGCCGGCGGTGAGTAAATTGCCCTATGGGAAATAGGGAATGGGCTCCAGAAGCCACCACCCTATGTCTAAATAGGTGCTGACTTGGTGTTTTTGAGTAGATTCCCCGATTGAACCTACCTTTTACATCGGTAAAGTAGTAAAAGGAGAGCGTGTCAACAGATGAAGGTTCTGAAGGATACGTTTCCCTCATTTGGGCCACGAAGCAATCATCTTGTATGGTAGTTCGGCATAGGATGCTCAGCGAGAACCGGTTGAGCGCAATGGTGGATGGGTGAGGTTTTTCTTTACCGCCACTGCGAAAAAATATATACGGATGATGTTGATCTAAAATTCGGGAAAAGCTGTGAAAGGAGCCTTATAAAGCGGGGAGGTACGATTATGGCAAAGGTAGGAATTATTGGTGTAGGGCAGAGCAGTTTCGTAAGAGGGTATCCGGGATCAATCAGGGAACTGGCGTTTGAGGGCTTTAAGGAGGCTATGGAGGATGCCAAGATTCATATAAAGGATATCGACGCATCCATTATCGCCTCTGCCCCTGAGTATGATAAGCAAAGATCTCCTGCCGGCGTGATAGCCGAGTATCTGGGTCTTATCCCTCAGCCTACCTTCTACATTGAATCCATATGCTCTTCAAGCAGCACGGGTGTGAAGGTAGCTTATTCGATGATTAAGGCAGGGATTCATGATGTCGTTGCTGTTATTGGCTTTCAAAAGATGTCGGAGATATCCTCAAGTGAGTCCCAGGAGAGGATGGGAAGGGGAGCTGATATACAGTGGGAGTCCCCCTTCGGCACCATGATGCCGGCGTACTATGCTATGTATGCCAGAGCCCATATGGCAACGTATGGGACGACCTTGGAGGATCTGGCGAAGATCAGGGTCAAGGCGGCCACGTATGGCCAGATAAACGAGAAGGCCGTCTATCGAAAGGCAGTTACTATGGAGATGTTCACCGATCCCGAAAGCAATATGTCTGCAACCGTGGCCAAGCCCTTACGGGTTGGAGACTGCTGTGCAAACGCAGATGGTAGTTCTTGCATCATTATCGCCAATGAAGAAAAGGCCAAGGCTATGAGTAAGAACCCCATTTGGATCCTGGGCATCGGTGCGGCCTCAGAAACGGTTAATATGGCAGGTAGGGATCTTCTAACCGGTCTGAGTGTGGGTATTGAGGCTGGAAAGCAGGCATACGCAATGGCCGGTGTCACCCCAAAGGATATCGATGTTGCAGAGGTTCACGATTGCTTCACCATAGCTGAGATGATGGCATACGAAAACTTGGGGTTTGCTAAACCGGGCGAAGGTAAGGATTTGATTGCATCGAAAGAGACGTATAAGGAGGGACATATCCCCGTTAACGTTGATGGCGGTCTTCTCTCTAAAGGACATCCGATTGGAGCGACGGGAGGTTCTCAGATTAGAACGATTGTGCTCCAGCTAAGGGGAGAAGCTGGAGAGATGCAGGTCAAAAATCCCGAGATTGGTCTTGTCCATAACATTGGTGGCGTCGGTCTTTACGGAAATGTAACAATACTGGGGAGGTAGGAGGATGGCCAAGAAAGAAGTAGATGACAGATTCAAGAAGTTCGGTACCGTGAGCTTCACCGCAATTACAAAGACTAACGATTTCATAGATTACCTTGAGAAAGGCAAGGTAATGGGCACCAAATGTAAGGACTGTGGAGCAGTGTACTTCCCCCCAAGGTCAGATTGTTTCAAGTGTCTTGATAGCAACATGGAGTGGTTTGAGGTTTCCGGGGCCGGAAAGCTGTTGAGTTTTAGTGAATTGAAGTATGGGCCCGTGGGTTTTGAGAATGACCTCCCTTACACGATTGCCCTCGTGGACTACGGCGACTACAAGGTGTTCGGGAGGATATCAAAGGACATACCCTATGAAGAGTTAAAGGTGGGAATGGGGCTGAAAGCAGAGAGCAACACACTGCCAAATGGTCAGCTCAACTATGTGTTTACCACCCCATAAGCTATACCGTCAGAATGTGTCGATAGCTATACCTCGCCAGTCAATATAGCGCGCTCTTCCCCTTTGAGCTTATAGAATCCTCTTTCCTTAGAGGGAAAAGCGCGTGTTTGTAGCTCATCAAAACTACCGTTGGGGAATTTCTTATCAATGGATCTCTCCCTGGTGCTCATGCACCCGAGGGAGGAGAGAGGGGAAGGAGGTGGAATAGCTCATGAAAGGTATTGTTTCTTTCGGCGGCTATCTCCCCCTGTACCGAATAAACAGGGAACTCATCTTTCAAAGCATGGGGTGGCTCAATCAGGCTGCCTTTATGAAGGGGCAGAAATGCGTGGCCAACTGGGATGAGGACAGCGTCACCATGGCCGTGTCTTCTGCTATGAACTGCCTGGACGGCTTTGACAGAAGCAGCGTGGGTAGCCTTTATTTCACGACAACCACCTCGCCGTTTAAGGAGAGGGGTTGTTCCGACATCATTCGAACTGCGTTAGATCTCGACAGCACCATTCGAACGGCCGATTTTTCCGGTTCCACCAAGGCCGGTACCGCGGCATTGATTGCAGCCCTTAATGGTGTCGATGAAGACTCCTCAGAACATCTTCTTGTGTGCGCATCTGATGTGCGGCTCGGCAAACCGGGTAGCTCCCAAGAGCTGACCTTCAGCGACGGTGCTGCTTCACTGATGGTGGGAAGCAATGCGGTAATTGCGGAATACAAAGGCTCCTACAGTGTTTCCTACGATTTTCCCGATCATTGGAGAGCGGAGCATGACAGGACCGATAGGGCCTGGGAGGATCGGTTCGGACGGGAGGTGGGCTATAGGAAGTTCATACCTGAGGCCATCGCTGGACTCGTGAACAGATATCACGTCAAACTGGAGGATATCTCGAAGGTGATCTTTCCCGGTATATACCCCAGAGACCACGCCGCCATCTGTAAGGGAATGGGGCTGGATCCATCTCAGGTTCAGGATCACCTGATGACGGTAATGGGAAATACCGGCGCGGCTTATCCATTGGCGCTGTTGATCTCGGCCCTCGAGGAGGCAAGTCCAGGCGATGTTCTCCTAACAGTGGGCTTTGGGAACGGGAGTGATGCACTCCTGTTCCGGGTAACCGAGGAGATCGAGAGGCTAAGGGATCGCAGGAGGGGGATGAAGCGATACCTGGAGATGGCAAGGGAACTCAACAGCTACCAGAAGTACCTCGCATTCCGCAACCTGATCACGCCCCAAGGGGGAATCAGGGCGGAGGCCATACCCTTTACGGCGTTGTCGCTGGTATGGAGAGACCGGCGGGAGATCATAGGGCTCTGTGGAACGCGGTGCACAAGGTGCGGAACTCCTCAATTTCCTGCGCAGAGGGTATGTGTGAATCCCGAGTGCGGGGCAATCGATGAGATGGAGTCATACCGGTTTTCAGACAGGAAAGGAAGGGTATTCAGTTTCACCGGTGATCTCTTGGCCTTCACGCCACATCCACCCGCAATCTATGCCCTTGTTGATTTCGATGGGGGCGGAAGGTTCTGGTTCGATGTTACGGATTGTGATCTTGACTCAATGACAATCGGTATGCCCGTTGAGCCCACATTTAGAAGGAGGTATGTCGATGACAAGAGCGGTATTATCAGCTACTTTTGGAAGGCCGCGCCGATTTTGGGTTAGCTGTTTATAGAGTTCATTGGGTTATTGGAAAAACAACAGACGCTAACCAAGGAGAGACATATGGGCGAAGGGATCAAGGACAAGGTTGCGATCATTGGAATGGGGTGCACTGCCTTCGGGGAACATTGGGATAAAGGGGCAGAGGATTTGATCGTCGAGGCATTCACCGAGGCTATTGAGGATGCGGGGATCGAGAAGAAGGATATTCAAGCGGCATGGTATGGCTCCTGTTACGAGGAGTTGAATGTGGGCAAATCGGGCCTCGCCTTGAGTAGGACATTGAAGCTCCCCTTTATTCCAGTTACCAGGATTGAGAACCTCTGTGCAAGCGGTTCAGAGGCATTACGGGGTGCCGCATATGGGGTGGCCTCTGGTGCGTATGATGTGGTGCTTGCCCTCGGCGCCGAGAAGCTTAAGGATACAGGGTACGGTGGACTCACTGAAGTGAGCACGATCGTGGGCACCAAAAACAGGATTATCTTCCCGGCGATAAGCGCCCCCGGGGCGTTCGCCATGATGGCAAACCGGTACTTTTCGAAACACGGCATGACCGTCGAGGAGGGCAAGAGGGCACTGGCCAAGATCTCGGTGAACAGCCATGCAAATGGTGCCAAGAACCCCAAGGCCCACCTCAGATGGGCTATCACGGAGGAAGATGTGTTGCGGGCACCGATCATCGCCTCTCCCCTCGGGCTCTTCGACTGCTGTGGGGTGAGCGACGGCGCAGCAGCAGCCATTGTGTGCAGGGCCGATATGGCAAAGGATTTCAGAGTTGATCCCATATTCGTAAAGGCACTTCAGATCGGGATCAGCTCTGGCGAGGAATTGGCCTACACCCGGTGGGATGGCACCTACGTTGAGACTACGTTCAGGACAGCTGCTCGGGCATACGAGGAGGCAGGGATCAAGAATCCAAGGCAAGAGATCAGCATGATGGAGCTCCACGATTGCTTTTCGATTACCGAGCTTGTGACCTATGAGGATCTAAGGATCTCGCCAAGGGGCAAGGCGCGGGATGATATCGAGGATGGGTTGTTTACCCTCGAAGGGAAAATTCCCTCGCAGCCAGACGGGGGACTGAAGTGTTTTGGGCACCCGATCGGTGCCTCCGGGCTGAGGATGCTTTATGAGATGTATAAGCAGCTTCAGGGAAAGGCCGGGGAAAGGCAGGTCAAGAACGCCACGATTGGCCTCACCCATAATCTCGGCGGGTTTCCGCAGATGAGCGTAGTGAGCATAGTTATCGTGGGATTGTAGGTTGGCATCAGGAGAAAAGGAGGGAGCGATGGATTTTTCCCTATCGGGTGAAAGCAAGATGATGGTTAAGGCAGCACGGGACTTTGCCGAGCGAGAGATCGAGCCAATTATGCCCAAGATAGAGGAGGAGGATGCCATTCCAGAGGATTTCGTGCAGAAGTTGGCCAAGGCGCGAATGCTCGGCATGATGGTCCCCAAGGAATATGGAGGGGTTGGGTCAAACGCCTTTAATGTTATCCTGGTTGTAGAGGAGTTGGCAAAGACGGCCTCAGCAGCTGCCTTTCTCATGGCCTTCTGCAACAGTGTTGCAGAAACGATTTATCAGTGGGGTTCGGAAGATATACGGAAGCGGTTTGTCCCTCCCCTCTGCGACGGTTCTGCATACCCGGCCATGGCATTTACTGAACCGGGTACCGGATCAGACCCGACGGCGATTACCACAACCGCCATACCCGACGGCGATTATTACATATTGAATGGCACAAAACGATTCATCTCCCAC
>JGI24422J19971_10002376_pt1 | contig 11685 bp, 12 predicted proteins | sample DeeMarSWOR152_54_FD_19971 | JGI IMG/M metagenome (IMG submission 19971)
TTATAAACGGATAAAAAACGAGAGGGGGCTTAATTAGCCTGTACTATTTGCAAACCTAGATATAATGTGTTAAATTAGAGTTGAGCGGTTCTTTAATCCATAATTCACGTGTTCACACATGGTGGAGGGTGTGATATAGTATTTTTCAGCTCAGGGAACTGGATATAAGGAAGGGAGGGTCAAGCAGGAGCTATTTTCTTCTCTCCTTGTCAGGGGATCTGCTGTAGGGGCGTTTGAGAATGAGTATGACTTTAGAGTACGGTGATATAAAAAAACCAACAGGAAATGCGGTAATTTACTGGATAATCAAGGGGAAAAACCGCCTCTTTGAAGATGCAGAAATCATTGCATCGAACTTTGTGATCTCGCCTTTACAATTCGGCAAAGAGATTCTTATGGTTAATTTTCCGCCTGTGTTTCTTGAAAGCCATGAAAAACTCATAGAGATAGCTGAGCTGAACAACGTTGATATCATCCGGGGAGGGGAGATTTATGTCCCGGGGGATATAAAGGATTTTCAAAAATTCTACCTTAAGCAGATTGAAAAATACAATGGAGTGATTCAAGAATACCTGATTGCTTATAAAAAGAAAAACAGCATGAAAGAGTCTTTAAAAAATCTTCCCCAGCTGATCCACGAGGCAAGTGAAGTCATGGAGAACGTCCGGCAACTTGTAAAAAAGAGGGATAAAAAAGGCCTCATTAATGTGAAGATTGAAAAGCTCAAGGAAATTCAGCAGAACCTGAACAGCGAAATGAGGGGATTTGATCTGGGAAGGATAATCCGCTACATCGATAGACCAGATTCAGCGGTTGACAGCCTGGTGACCCTTTACACGCAGAAGTTTCTTGCCATATTCCTCGAGGATTATGAGAAAGCCTCTATCCTGAAGGAGGAAATCAAAAGGATAGAGGAAAGCCTCATTTGATGGATTTAACCAATGTATATCCTCTGCTGTTGTTAATTTGATCTTTTTGGCGCATAGTGCAACTCAAAGAAGTGTTCACCTGACCCCCCTGTTGAGCCATCAATTTCTTTTATTCCCCATGATGGATTCGTAATTCCTGCTACAGTGTTTTTAAATAATGGCTGTCAGGCTTGGGATTCTGTAAACTCTACATAGGCGTTATAATCGAAGAGCTCGTCGATTTCACCCTTGTTGCTGAGGTTCATGCGTACGATCCAGCCCTCTCCGTAAGGGTCTTTATTGATGGTTTCAGGTGTATCTTCGAGTAGCTTGTTTGTGTCGGTAATTTCACCGCTCACGGGAGAAAGAATATCGGAGACGGACTTTACAGACTCAACTGTCCCGATTGCCTCCCCCTTTTTGAAGGATTTCCCTGCGTCGGGCATTTCCACAAACACAATGTCTCCAAGCTCATTCTGGGCGTAGTCCGATAGACCGATGGTTGCGCTGTTTCCGTCAGTGTGCACCCAGATATGGTCTTTTGAATATTTCAATTCTTCAGCCTTCATTGGGCCCCCTCATTGAAAAATTTTTTCTTAATCTACTACACAATTATCTGATTGTCAATTATTCTTAAAACTGTAGGAGATACGCCATCTTCATGGATATGTGGCGGGATGGATGAGAGAGGATCCTCTGGAGGGATACCGGATCGACATACGGGAATTGGAGGTGTAAATGAAGAAGGAAATTCTAAACAAAGCGAAGGTCTGGACTGCTTCTGAGTTTGATGAGGAAACGAGGCAGGAGATCCAGCACCTGATCGACGAAGGAAATGAGAAGGAGCTTGTAGATAGATTTTACAAGGAGCTCGAGTTTGGGACCGGCGGGATGCGGGGGATCATGGCAGCCGGGTCAAACCGAATGAATATTTACACAGTGGGAAGGGCCACACAAGGCCTTGCAAACTACCTGCTTGAGACCTACAGCGATACCCCAGAGCGCGGTGTTTCCATTGCCTACGATTCGCGGAACAACTCAAAGCTTTTCGCAAGGGAAGCAGCGAGGGTTCTTGCGGCAAACGGGATAAAGGTGTTTATCTATCCGGAGCTCCGCCCCACTCCACTTCTTTCCTATACGGTGAGGGAGCTGTGTAATCGGGCTGGAATCGTGCTCACCGCAAGCCACAACCCCAAAGAGTACAACGGATACAAGGTGTATGGGGCTGACGGCTCTCAGGTAATATCCCCCGAGGATGTTCGAATAGTGGCGCATGTGAACGGGGTGGATATACTACACGGAGTGAAGTGGATGGAGTACAGCGAGGGCACAGCCCGGGGTTTGATCACTGAGCTCGGTCCTGAGATTGAGCACAGCTACCTCGAGAAGGTTTATGCATTTACCAGGAGCGTTGAAGAAGGAATCCAGAAAGAGCTTTCAGCTTCGACGCGCAAGATAAAGGTTGTATACTCGCCCCTTCATGGAGCAGGTATAACCATGGTTCCAAAGGCCCTCGAGATGGTAGAGGGCGCGGTTGTTCTGTGCGAGCCCGAGCAGAGCAAACCGGATGGGAATTTCTCAACCACTCCCTCACCGAATCCTGAGGAAACCAAGGCTCTTTCACGGGCAATCGAGTATGCGCGGCGGGAGAAGGCCGACATGGTCATTGCCACTGACCCTGACTGCGACCGGATGGGCCTTGCAGTACCCGATGACACCGGCAATTTCATTACCTTGAACGGGAATCAGATCGGGTGCATGCTCGCCTACACCATTGCCTCTTCCTACGAGCGCTCCGGGCACATGCCTGCTAATCCTGTGATTATAAGTACAGTAGTTTCAACGGAGCTCGCAGGTGAGATTGCCCGCACCTTTGGAGTAGATATTCACTACGTGCTCACGGGGTTCAAGTTCATCGCAGCCAGGATGAGGGAGTTTGAGGAGACGGGGAATCACAACTTCATCTTTGCATTTGAAGAGAGCTACGGCTACCTGGCAGATACCTTTGTGAGGGACAAGGATGGTGTCATCGCCTCTGTGCTTGCGCTCCTGATGGTCAAGTATGCAGCAGCAGTGCACGGCTCTGTTTTGGCTTTTTTAGAGCACATATATCGAAAATACGGAATGTACGTGGAGTATATGCAATCTTTTACTTTAAAAGGAGCAGAAGGTGCTGAAAAAATCAAGGAGCTCATGAAAAATCTCAGGGAAGATCCTCCTGATCGCATTGCTGGAAGCCCAATGGAGATGATAAAGGACTACCAGACCCGGAAGGTGAAACACCTCCTCACCGGCAAGACCGAGGGTATCACGGGGCTTCCTGTTTCCAACGTGCTTCAGTTTTACACCGGAGACGACGTCAAGGTGTCGGCCAGGCCCTCGGGAACAGAGCCGAAGATCAAGTTCTACTTTGGATTTTCCATGCCCATGGCCGGAAGCATGGAGGAGACAAAGCGCAAGCTTGATGATAAGTACAATCGTGTGTCGGAGGAGTTGTTCAAGCGGTGCGGGCTCCTGTGAAGATAAGCACTATTACAAGTCTTTATAATAGAGTGCAGTCTATTATGAGCAGTGAAAACCCGTTACAAAACATCTTCCCTGAGCATCTTAAGAAAATCAACAGGAAAAAAACAAGGGAGGTGAAGGTAGGGGACCTCGTTATCGGTGGAGGGTCTCCTGTGGTAGTGCAGGAGATGACGTCGACCTATACGGCTGATATCGATAAAACTGTCAGGCAGATCAGGGAGCTCGAGGAGTTCGGGTGTAAGCTCATCAGGGTCGCGGTTCCCGACGCTGATTCTGCCCGTGCGGTTAGGCACATTAGAGAGCAGGTAAGCATCCCGGTTGTCGTGGATATCCACTTTGATTACCGGCTTGCCCTCCTTGCGATAGAGAGTGGAGCCGACAAGCTCAGAATAAATCCCGGCAACATAGGAGGGGCAAGGAAGGTGGCCATTGTTGTGGCTGCTGCAAAGGAGAGGGGAATACCAATCAGGGTCGGTGTGAACAGTGGCTCCCTGGAGAAGGCCTTTATGAAAAAATACGGCAGAATCACTTCCCAAGGCATGGTTGAGAGTGCACTGGGCCTGGTGTCACTCCTTGAGAAACACGGCTTTTATGATATTGTTATCTCACTGAAATCACCGGACATTCACCTCACTGTGGAGGCAAATAAAATAATCTCATCGCAAGTAGACTTTCCCCTACACATAGGGATCACAGAATCCGGGTTTGGAGAGGAAGGAAAGGTCCGCTCGGCGGTTGGCCTCAGTACACTTCTTTTACAGGGGATAGGCGATACGGTAAGGGTCTCCNTCACCGAGCAGGACAGAAGAGAAAATCTCAGCCTGTGCTACCATGTGTTAGACGGGCTCAGCATTCCCTATGTGTAATTAGTTTATTTTCTATCTCAAGGATCAAAAATAATAGAGTTCTTTTTTGAAGTCTTAGAAATAATTATTCTATAAAAAAAAATTTAATGCCGTATGCCTGATTTGAACCGCTGGTTGATCAGCTCTTCGGTGTGAAGCACAAGCTCCTGCACGAGCCTTTCTTCCGGAACTGTTTTAACTACCTTTCCGTTCTTGAAAAGAATACCTGTGTTGTTTCTCCTTCCTGCAATCCCGATGTCTGCAGCGGCGGCCTCCCTTGGTCCGTTGACGTTGCATCCCATGACCGCAACGGTGATTCCTCCTACGTCCTCGGGGTTTTTGTTGTCCTTTCTCAGTCTTTCTTCCAGCTCCTTGAGCTTTCTGCCGACCTGGTGGGCGATGGTTGCAAGATCGATCCTGCATCTGCCGCAGGTGGGACAGGAGATTATTCTGAAGCTTTTTGGGAAGAGGCCGAGAGAGCCGAGGATTAGCTTGGCCTTCTCAGCAGCATCCTTTATGTTTTCAGGGTTGTAATTAATATCTGAAGCGAACCTGATAAGCATCGCTTCGCCAGCTCCATCATAAAAGAGCGGCCCTAGCGAAAGAGAGTTATTGATCACATGGCACTCAGGGTCAGGGCCGTAGGTGAATGAGAAAATGTGCTTCAGCCCCTTCAGCTTTTTCATTTCTTNACAGAGATTGTAAAGCAGCACAGGGTTNGGGTGTTGTAGATGGAGAAAGATATTTTNAATCCCTCCTCGTTTCAGTTCCTCTGCAACGCGGAGAGTTTCATTTATATGGGAGAGAAAATGCTCTTCTGAAATTACAGGNTTTTCGTTACCAATGCAGAGGTATACCGAAAGACCCCTGCTCATAATCATATCACTGTGATGTAACAACTCCTTTACAATGAACCTGTTCGATAAGGCGATACCTTTGCTGCCGCTTGTGAGAACACCCGGGATAAGAGAGGATATATTTATGATGCCTATCACCTGTAGATGTAGTAAAGATGAAAGCTCGCCGATGAGGTTCAAATCGCAATCTTCAGCAACGTCAATCCAGACAGATGAAACACCATTTTGTACTGCATACCGGGCTGCTCGAAGGATTCCAGATCGATCAAGGTTTTTTTTATTTATGTAAAAATGAAGTGGAATGTTTCTGTTAGATTTCATTTTCGTACATCTCTTTATAGATTCATAATAGCCAGAATGGGGTTCACCATCAACGAAAATAAAGCCATTAATATTTGCTTTTGCTTCCGTCTCCTTATAATATAAATGCATGACAAAACTGCTCACCTTTACCTCGGATTTTGGGACAAGGGACCCGTATGTAAGCGAGGTAAAGGGGGTGATACACGCATGCGATCCTGATATCAGGATCATTGACATCACACACTGGATAGAGCCCGGCAACCTCACGGCTGCATCATTCGTGCTCCTTCACTCCTCCGGGTACTTCGTGCGGGGGGCGGTGCATCTTGCGGTGATCGACCCAGGGGTGGGGAGCAGCCGTGATATTCTTGCTGTACGAACCAGCAGGTATGTATTCATCGGCCCTGACAACGGGATACTGTTTGAGGCGGTGAAGGCCGACGGAGGAGGCAGGATATACGCGCTGGAAGTGGACAGGTTTTTACAGAAGCTTGAAGCGCTTTATAGAGGAAACAAGGTCATTGAAAGGATCGTCAAGCAGGGTCCAAGCTCCACCTTTCATGGCCGGGACCTCTTTGCTCCTCTTGCAGGGTACATTCTGGGAGTCGAGGGTAACGGGGACATGCCCAGTAGTGATAAAATACTCGAAAGGCTTGAGGAGGTAGCTCACCGTAAGGATTTCATGGTGCCTTTTGAGATCATGCACCCCTCTGGGACTGAGAGCAGGGTGAGCGGGAAGGTTGTCTACATCGACCGCTTTGGCAACATTATTTCGAACATCGCTGCAGGCCTCATGTCTCAGGAGGATGAAATATTTTTAAAAACCCAAAAGAGCATGACCCTCGTGGGTACACTGAAGCGCTCATATTCCATGGTCGGGGAGGGTGTTCCTCTTGCGCTCATCGGCTCACGGGGGCTCCTCGAGATTGCAGTGAATGGCGGAAGCGCAAAGGACTATTTTGAAGCCGGATACGGAGACGATATACTAGTATTAAAAAAGGTGTAAGGGATGGTAGATATCAGAAAACTGCGCGAGAATCCCCAGTACTTCAAAGAGGGAGCAAGGAAGAAGGGCTTTGATGTTGACATCGACGAGGTCCTCAAAGTCGACGAGCAGAGGCGAAGCCTCCAGGCCTCCATTGATGAACGGAGGAAGCAGCTTGGGCAAAAATCGGCACTGATGAAGAAGCGAACGGGAGACGATAAAAATGCGCTCCAGGTAGAGCTGAAAGACTTTTCCAGGGCGATCAAGGATGACGAAGGCCGGCTCAGGGAGCTGGGTACAAGGCTTGAGGAGCTCATGCTCTCAATCCCGAATCCGCCTATGGAAGATGTTCCTGAGGGTAAAGACGAAAGCGACAATGTGGAGATCAAACGGGTGAAAGAGCCCCCAAGGTTTTCCTTCAAGCCAAAGGACCATGTGGAGCTGGGGCAGATGCACAGGCTTTTCGACATAGAACGCGGTGTCAAGACTGCAGGTACCAGAAGCTATTTTCTCATGGGAAACGGAGCACTGCTCGAAAACGCGATCATGAGGTATGCCCTCGATGTGCTGGTCGAGCGGGGATATATCCCTTTCAGTACCCCGTTCATCGTGAAAGAGGAGTGCATGGTGGGCACAGGGTTCTTCCCAGTTGGGCGCGAAGATACCTATGCGATCGAAAAGGACGGGCTCTTTCTCATCGGGACCTCCGAGGTGACGCTCGTCTCCTTCCACATGGACGAGATCCTGCAGGAGGACGACCTGCCTATCCGCTATGCAGGCTTGACAACCTGCTTCAGGCGTGAGGCGGGGAGCTACGGAAAGGATATCCGGGGCCTGTACAGGGTACACCAGTTTCAGAAGGTGGAGCAGGTGGTGATCTGCAGGGCAGACTACGGCGAGATGACTACCTGCCACGAGGAGCTGCTTTCAAACGCCGAGCACATCGTTCAGAGCCTCGGCCTGTGCTACCGAGTTGTAGAGGTGTGCACCGGTGAGATGGGAATGGGACAGGTGAAAAAGCACGATATCGAGTGCTGGATGCCCGGTCGCGGTGGTTTCGGAGAAACCCACTCCTGCTCATCCTTTGCAGATTTTCAGGCCCGGCGATCGAAGATACGCTACAAGTCGAAGGGGCAAAACGTCTTCCCCTTTACCCTGAACAACACCGCGGCAGCGAGCCCGAGGCTGCTCATTGCGATCATAGAAAATTACCAGAACGAGGACGGCAGCATCACCATTCCGGAGGTGCTCGTCCCGTACATGAACGGGAAAAAGAGAATCGGCTGAGTGCTGGTAAAACATTTGAAAAGGAGTGATAAAGTGGCAGAAAAACAAAAAATCGGCTGGATAGGAACCGGCGTGATGGGAAGCTCTATGTGCGGACATATCGTGGATGCGGGCTATCCGGTCACGGTGTATACAAGGACAAAATCAAAGGCCGAGCCGCTACTTGCCAGAGGAGCGGTGTGGGTAGAAAGCCCCGGGAAAGTTGCACGCAGCTCAGATATACTTTTTTCCATTGTCTCGTTTCCCCACGATGTCCGTGATGTGTATTTATCTGAAAATGGAGTGTTGACCGGGATGAAGTCAACAGGAACCATCGTTGATATGACTACATCATCTCCCAATCTTGCCATCCAGATATTTGAAAAAGCACGGAGTGCAGGAGTGGATGCCCTTGATGCTCCTGTATCAGGTGGTGACATAGGCGCTCGCCAGGGCACGCTCTCGATCATGGTAGGTGGAAAAAATGACGCCTTCGACAGGGTGCTGCCCCTCTTTCAGCTCATGGGAAAAAACATCAACTTCATGGGAGGCCCGGGGAGCGGCCAGCACACCAAGATGGCAAACCAGATCCACATCGCAACAACCATGATCGGTGCTGTTGAAAGCCTTTTGTACGCTTATAAAGCTGGGCTGAACCTGGATGAGGTAATCGCTGCAATCGGGAGCGGTGCTGCAGGGAGCTGGACCATCAACAACCTTGGACCCCGTATCGTGAAACGTAATTTCGATCCTGGCTTCTTCATCGAGCATTTCATAAAGGATATGGGAATTGCCCTGGAAGAGGCAAAGCGCATGGACCTCTGTCTCCCCGGTCTTGCAATGGCCTACCAATTCTACGTGGCAGCAAAGGCGCTTGGCTTCGGCAAGCTCGGAACACATGCCCTGTACCGTGTGTTCGAAAAGATGAACGGGATAGATACATGAGCAAGGAAAATAATTCCTTGGTGTATTATTTTTTAAAGCTTATTTTAATGCCCCCAGGGTAAGGCCCTTTACCAGATGCTTTTGCACCAGCATCGTAAATATCACGACGGGAATCAAGGCAAGTATACCTCCTGCTGTCATATACCCCCAATTGATTCCTGTTTCCTTCATGTATAAAATTATACCCACAGGCAGGGTGGTGGCCCGTGTACCGGTGAGAATCAATGCAAATAAGAACTCGTTCCATGAAAAAATAAATACAAGTATCGCAGTTGCAGCTAAACCTGGTGAGACGAGAGGAAGTGCGATCTTTCGAAATACATCAAACTCAGAACAACCGTCAATCAAAGCGCTCTCCTCAATTTCCCGAGGAACATCCTCGAAAAAACCCTTCATCATCCACACAGTAAAGGGAAGATTAAAAGTAAGATAGATTAAAACCAAACACCACGGTGTATCCAGTATGTGAAGGTTCTTCATAATGATATATAGAGGAATGATGGCAGCCACTGGGGGCATCATCCTTATGGAAAGTATCCAGAATGAAATATTTTCTGATCCCTTGAATGTGTACCTTGCCAAACCGTAGGCGGCCAGTGAACCGAGAACGAGTGCTATNAATGTATTCAGGGAAGCAACAATAAGGCTATTAAGTATATAGCGTAAAAATGGGGAAGTTTGAAAAATCTGAACATAATTTTTAATAGTTGGCTTGAATATCCACTTTGGAGGAAAAGCAAGTGCATCAATGTCAGTTTTAACAGAGGTCAAGAATAGGACAAAGGGGGGAAAAAGAATAATCCCGAATACAATTACAGTTAAAACCACAAAAATAATCTTTTTAATTTTCCCGGTAATAAACCCCATCTCTCATCCTCCTGCTGCATAAATACCCCTGGAGCGCATCGTCTTGATAAGGATTAAAGCGATTACGGTTACCGTTACTACCAGTAGCCAGGATAAAGCAGAGGCGTATCCCATGTGAAAAAATTTAAAACCATATCGGTAGGTGTAGTAGTTCAATATTTCAGTGCTCATACCGGGCCCACCCCCGGTAAGCACAAAAATAAGATCAAAAGTTTTAAAGGAGTCCATTAACCTGATAAGAATTGCTACTATCATGACTGGACTTAAAAGGGGTAGAGTGATATAGCGCAATACCTGTCCAGCTGATGCTCCATCAACGATGGCAGCTTCATATGGTTCCTTTGGAAGTGCTTGCAGTCCAGCCAGAAGAATAAGTGCCATGAAGGGTGTCCATTCCCATATATCAGCCATCATAACGGAAGGCAACGCAGACAATGGTGACCCTGTCCAGTTAACAGGGGGCAGGCCCAGCAGCTTAAGAAAATAGTTGAGCATACCCATATCCGGGTTGTACATAAGCCGCCATATAATCCCAACGACAATTGGAGTCATGATCGATGGAAAAACCAAAGAAGTACGAAGGAACCCAATTATCTTGCGGGTAATCCTATACAATATAAGAGCAACCGCAAGACCAAGAGCAAACTGCACAGGGACAGTGCCGGCGAGATAGAGAAAGGTAACTTTAAGTGCTGTGCGGAAGTAAGGGTCCATAAAAAGGATCATTGCATAATTGTCCAGACCTGTCCAATTCCATCCACCAGCCCTGATGATATTCCATTCGTGTAAACTGAGACTTAAAGAAAATATAAGCGGAAATATGACTATCCCCAGTAACACAACTACTGCCGGCGCAACAAAAAAGACCCATACATATTTTCGCTTGAATGTTTGGAAAGCTCTACTCCTGCGCAATTATCTTCTCCTTTTTGAAGGAACCAGGCTTTTCACCTGGCCCCTTCAGTTTTTGTCTTTCCGCTACTTCAGAAAACCCCACCTTTTCAGGATAAACTCGAATTTGCTGTTTGCTTCTCTCAGTGCTCTTGAAGCACTCTTAGATCCTGTCATCGCTTCAGACAGTGCAACCTCTAACGCATCCGCAAGCTCTGAGTAGGGAGCAATCCTGGGACGACCTTTTGCAATGGGAAGCCCTTCGAGCATCCCCTTATACTCAATATATTTTCTCTGCATTGCAGAATCTTCAAGACCTGAGAAACGTGAACCCGGCTGGCTGTAGGCCAGTCTTGGATCAAGCTCAGGAGAGGAGGCCCACACGATGAACTCCCAGGCAGCTTCCTTATTCCTTGAATCCTTTGGAATTTGCAGGCTCCATCCGCCAAAGGTTGGTGTTCTCTTTATGCTCCCATCGGGTTGTCGCACACCGGGAACAAGGGTGAAGGCGTGGTTGCCAATGATTCTTGATTTCTCCGGGTTATAGAAAGTTGGAGCAGCATTCTGCCATTGAATTGTCATGGCTGCTCTGCCTTGCGCAAAGGCATTGGCATTTTCGTCCCAGTCATAGGTTAGTACTCCAGGGGGAGCGTAAGGTACGAGAGACTTGAAGTATTCGAGCGCTTCCACTGCCTCTCTGCTGTTAACGGTTGGACGGTAATTTTCGTCAAACCACTCTCCTCCGAAGGACCAGATCATATTGTCATAGGTACACTGGAGCTGAACACCCCTTCTGCCCATAAAGGTGATGCCGTAGACACCTGGCTCCTTTAGATTAAGGGATCTCGCAGTATCCCTCAACTCATCCCAGGTCTGCGGAACCTTTACATTGTACTTCCGAAAAATGTCGGTTCGATAGTGCAGACCGAACACAGCCTGAATACAGGGTAGTCCAAAGATTCTATCCTCCCACATTCCCTGCTCAGACACCACAGCAGGAATAAAATCGTCCAGGGCGAGGGTGTTATGGTCCGTACGGAGAATAAGCTCCTCAACCGGGATTGTCCATCCCTCACCTGCATACTGCCCGACCCACACACAGTCAACATGAACAACATCATAGGCTCCGGTTCCCTGCGTAAGGGTTACCATCTGCTTCTCCTGCAGCGTCGGGTAGGCAAGTACGTGAAAGTTCACCTTTATTCCTGTGAGCCTCTCAAACTCATTGGCAACTTTTGCGATTGCGTCAGATCGGGGTTCTGCAACCATCGCAACGTTGATTGTTGTTCCGG
>JGI24422J19971_10002378_pt1 | contig 11674 bp, 11 predicted proteins | sample DeeMarSWOR152_54_FD_19971 | JGI IMG/M metagenome (IMG submission 19971)
CTGCCTGGAGATGCGCTAGGGGGCGCCCGCCACGGGCCGCCCCCTTTTCGCGTACAGCGTCGAGCCGCCGGTCGTATGTCGAATCGGTCGGCTCAGGCACCGACCTTGAAGGAGAGCGTCACGCGCGCTCGGTAACGGACGATGCTCCCGTCCTCTACGGTCAGGTCGAGCTTGGTGATCTCGGCGACACGCAGGTTCTTGAGGCTCTCGCCGGCCTTGTGGACGGCATTCGTCGCGGCATCCTCCCAGCCCTTGGTGCTAGTACCGACCAGCTCGATCACCTTGTAGACGCTGTCGGGCATGGCACTCCTCCTGTGCGGGGTGGTCTCCGGGTTGGGCATTCGTCGAGAATCTGGGACGGGAGCCGTGCTGTCGCCAGGGGGCATCCCGCTCTCAGTCTAGCGGAGCTGCTCGAGTAAGCGCTGTGCCTCGGCGCGGCCCTCGCGCGTCAGCGCGACCCGGCCCTCACCGGCGAACTCGAAGAAGTGATGGTCGGCCTCGACCTGAGCCTTGATGGTCTTCTCGGTTGCGGAGAGCTTGGGCGCGTAGTCCAGGCGGCGGAACACACGGGCGACGTCCTTGGGCGCGATGGCCTTCCTGTGATAGGCCATCACCAGGATGAGTTCCTCCTGGAAGGTTTGTGTGCGAGGCAGGAGCTCGGCGGTGAGGTAGTCCTCGTCCAGGTCATCGATCGAACCCGGCGCCTCGGTCGCCGAACTGGCCGCGCCGCTGGCGCTTGTAGGTGCCTCGACGAACGCCAGATCCCCGAGCTCGTCTGCCGGTTCCGCCTCGCCTAGGGACGGCAAGACGTCGCCGAGCGACTCGGCCGCGGGAGCGGCCGGCGCGTGCGGCTGCGCTGCAGGCTCGGCGGGCGGCGTCGGTTCGAGGGACACCGGCGATTCCGGGGCGCTCTCGACCATGGCCATGTACTCACGCAAGAGGGCGATGCGCTTCTCGATCTCTTCGGCGTGCCGCTGAAGATCGGCGATCCCACCCTCGGTCGTCGTGATCTGCTGCTGGACGGCCTCGATCTGGCCGTGCAGCCGCTCTATCTGGCGCTGAGCGGCCTCGATCTGCTCATGTGTCGTGGCTAGCGTGGCCTCTTCCTGGGCCAGCCGGTTGCGAAGGTTCTCCAGATCTTCCATGCGCGCTTGACTTTCGGGCGGGAGAGCCGGGGGGATACGGCAATGTTAAAGAATCGGGCCCCTGGGGCAAGGGCGAGCCGGCTGCGGGGGTGTAATCGGATGTCGCGCTTGTGAGCCCGGGGGCGATTTCGTAACTTCCAGGTCCTCCCCCAAGAGCCGCTTCTAGGAGTAGAGCGTGTCGCTGATCGTAGGCATCCGATGCGCCGAGGGCGTTGTACTGGCCGCCAGCGGCCCAGCTACCATGCCGTCCCAGGACGGGCTCCCGGCGGCACGACAGCTCGCCAGGAAGCTGCACGTCGTCGGTGGGCAGGCCGTGCTCGGCGTGGCTGGGCACGACGGGTTGGCTCAGGAGATGGCCCTGTCGTTGGAGCGCTGCCTCTCGGAACCCGACCAGCGCGACTCGGCCGAGGATGTGTTGCGTTCTCGGATCCGGGAGGCACTGGCGGCGCCGGTGCAGCGGACGGTGGCGATTCACCGCACGCTGCAGGGGCTGCCGGGGTTTGCCATGACCTCCAACGGGTATGTGGTGAGCCAGTCGCTGCTGGCCCTTCCCTTCGAGGGCTCGCTGCGGCTGTTCGAGATCGATCCGGAATGCACGGTGACTGAGATCACGCCGGAGTTAGCGTACGCGTGCGTGGGCAGTGGCCGGTCGGTCGCGGAGCCGTTCCTGGCGTTCCTCCGCAAGGTACTGTGGAGCGATAGCCGGCCAGGCCTGGATCAGTCGGAGCTCGCCGCCTTCTGGACGGTGCTGCATTCCATCGAGCACAACCCCGGCGGCCTGAGCCATCCCATCCAGATTGTGGTGCTGACGCGGGGTAAAGGCGGCTCGATAGAGATCGTCGAGCGGGGCGATGACTACATGTTCGGCCTGCGACGGACGATCGCTGCAGGTGAGGAAGCGGTACGGAGGAGCTTCCAGGCGNNGGCGCCGAGGGCGACGGAGTCCCCTGCGCCGCCGGGGCCTGCGGGCGCAGAGTCGTCTGCACGTAAGCGGGTGCCGGAGGTGCGGCTGACCCTGGACCGGCGTGAGGGGCGGCGGGGACCCGGCGGCTGGAAGTGACCACGGGCTGGCATATCCATCTGATTCTTTAGGACTGGCAGGAGCAAGCGATGCCGCGATGCCGGAAGTTNTGNNCNGTCGTGCTGTGTGNGGTCGGGCTGCTGGCGGCCTGTGACAGCTTTGACAAGGAAGATGCAGCCCTGCAGATACAGGAGCGCTTCTGCGGCGAGTGGCCGTNCGGCTGCACGGACAGCACTCGCGTCGAACTCGGGAAGGTCCGCAAGACGCGTAACGGTCGACAGGTCGAGTTCCGGGTGATCGATCGGCAGGATCGGACGGCAACGCTGTCGGCCGCCTACTTCGAGCCCAGCGGGGATGATTGGGCGTTTCTGCTCTTCGAGCCACCGTTCAGCGAGCGCTTCCGGCTGCAGCGGGGCCGCGTCAGTGAAGACAGCAGGCGCTTCACCGATCTGCTGATGGAGCTGAAGTCGGCGCAGAGATGGTTCGTCACCATCTATGGGCGCCACGCGCGTAGTCTGGCGGAGCTGGATAGCGTGAGCTACAAACCACCGGACATCCCCATCCAGATGACGGTTGGCGGTGGCAGCTGGCGGGCGCAGATCGTCAACCCGTACGTGAAGTGTGAGCTGGACGCGTCACGCCAGCAGCTGCCGAGCTGTGTGGGTCTTTCGGCGGAGAACGCGGGCAGCGAGTCGGGACCGCTGGCGACGGCCTTTGGAGAGGACTCGTAGCCTGCAGTCCTTCCACCCGGTGACCATCCAACCCTGAACGCGGCCTCAGTACTCTAACTGGTTGAAGGGAGCCGAGATCCTTGCGACCACTGCGGGGCCGTTTCATCTTGCGTCGCATGTGATTGTGGCTCGAGTATCTGGTTAGGTGATCGGTTGGATTCGCCCATGGGCGATAACGGCTCGAAGGTTCGCGCTTTTTTGGCGGAACTGCGACGTCGACGCGTGTTCCGCGTCGCCGTCGTGTATGCCATCGTGACTTTCGGCATCCTGCAGGTCGCGGATATCGCCTTCCCCGCTCTCAGACTGCCCGAGTGGAGCATCACGCTGGTCGTGGCGCTTACACTCCTCGGCTTCCCTGTTGCCGTGGTCCTCGCCTGGGCGTTCGACATCACGCCGAAAGGCGTGGTGCGCACTGAGCCGCTGGCTGGAACGCCAGCGTACGCAGCGCCGAGCCGCGCGCTGGCCCTCAGCGCCGTGGCGGTGGTCCTGGTTGTTACTGTCGCCGCAGGCTGGTACATCCTGCCGAAGCTGCCCGGGTGGTGGACTGAAGGGGGGACCGTCGCGGAGAGCGGGGGCTCACGGAAGATGCTGGTCGTACTGCCCTTTGTGAACCTCGGTTCGCCTGTGGACCAGTACTTCGCCGACGGGATCACCGAGGAGATCACCGCGCGACTGGCCAGCATCACGGGGTTGGGAGTGATCGCACGCACCAGTGCGCTCCGTTACAAGGAGACGGAGAAGACGGTGCAGGAGATCGGCGCGGAGCTGGGCGTCGAGTATGTCCTCGAGGGGACGGTTCGCTGGGAGAACAGACCGGAGGGGCAGAGCCGGGTGCGCGTCACGCCACAGCTGATCCGCGTGACTGACGCGACTCACGTCTGGGCCGAGATCTACGAGGAGCCGCTGGCCAGCGTCTTCGAGGTGCAGTCGGAGATCGCCGAGAAGGTGGCCGACGCGTTGGATGTCACGCTGATGGAGCCGGAGCGTCGAGCCCTCGAGGCGGAACCGACCCGGAACCTGGAAGCCTATAGCTACTACCTGCGCGGTAACGAGTACCTGCAATCGAGCCGCACCCAGGCGGGCGCCGAGGAAGCACTGGCGATGTTCGAGAAGGCGGTCGAGCTGGATCCGGATTTCGAGGAGGCTCGCAGGAAGCTCGCGCAGGTGCACGCCGATCTGTACTGGGCGAGCTTCAGGATGTTGTTCAGCATCCGCGAGCAGGACTATCAGGAGACGCTGGAGCGGCTTGACCCCGAGTCCTTCGGCAGCGATACGGGCTCGTACTTGCTCGCCAAGGCGATTCTGTACGAGCGTGCGCAGGAGGGGCCGAGTGCGCAGGCTTACTTCGACTCGGCGCGCGCTTACCTGGAGCCGCGCGTCGCGCTGAGTCCCGGGGACTCGCGCCTGCACGCTCAATTGGGTCTGGCTCTGGCGGGCCTGGGGCGAGCGGGGGCAGCGGTGGGTGAGGGTCGGCGCGCGGTCGAACTGCTGCCGGTCTCCGAGGACGCCTACGCGGGCGCCGCGCTGCTTGATAATCTCGCTCACATCTACATGATGGTCGGCGATTACGATGCTGCGATCGCCGAGCTCGAGGCCCTGCTCGCGGCGGACGCGCCGGTGTCCGTGCCGTGGCTGCTGGCGGATCCCACGTGGGACCCGCTGAGAGATCACCCACGCTTCGAGAGTCTGATCGAGGCTGGCTGAGCAACGGCGTTAAGCCTCGCAGATTCAGAGAGGAGATGACATGCCTTCGAGAATCCTGGCACTGGCGTCGCTCGGGCTCCTGATCACCATTCAGGTCGCCTGCTCGCGTGGCGGCGAGGGCGAGCTGGTCGCCCGCGCCCGAACGATTCACGAGAACGTGGTCACGATCGATACCCACGACGACCTCCCGCAGGGCTTCGCCACGCCGGAAGCCGACCCAGGCGTGCGGGGTGAGCATCAGGTGGATCTGCCGAAGATGGAGGAGGGCGGCCTGGATACGGCCTTCTTCATCGTCTATGTAAGGCAAAGGGAGAGGACACCGGAGAACTACGAGAGTACCAAGAGAGAAGCGCTGGAGAAGTTCGCAGCGATCCATCGGATGACTGATTCGATGTATCCGGATCGGATCGAGCTGGCCTACTCTGCGGACGACGTGGAGCGGATTCACGCCGCTGGCAGGCTGGTGGCCTGCATCGGCATCGAGAACGGCTACGCGATCGGCCGGGATCTGAGCTTGCTGGAGAGATATCACGGGCTCGGCGCCCGCTACATGACGCTCACCCACAACGGGCACAACGATATCGGCGACTCGTCCGACCCGCGCAGTGATCTGGGCGATGCCGACGCGGAGCACGGCGGACTCAGCGAGTTCGGCGAGCAGGTGATCGCGGAGATGAACCGGCTGGGCATCATGGTGGATGTCTCGCACGTGTCCAAGCAAACCATGCTGGATGCCGTCAGGCTGTCGCGTGCGCCGATCATCGCCTCACACTCCAGCGTCACGGCACTGCGCGACGTCTCGCGCAACCTGGACGACGAGCAACTGCTCGCACTCAGAGAGAAGGGCGGCGTGGTACAGATCGTGGCGGTGGGCGAGTTCCTCAGGGAGGATCCGCCGGAGAAGGTCGCGGCGCTGCAGGCGCTCCGTGAGGAGATCGGGATTACGAGCTACGCGGCCCGGCGAGCCCTCAGCGACGAGCGGCGCCAGGAATACCGGCGGCGGCGCGCCGAGATCGATGAGCGCTGGCCGGGAGCCGACGTGAGCGACCTGGTGGATCACATCGACTACGCCGTCCGGCTCATCGGCATCGACCACGTCGGCATCAGCTCGGACTTCGACGGTGGTGGCGGTGTCGTAGGTTGGAATGACGCCAGCGAGACCTTCAACGTGACCCTCGAGCTGGTACGCCGCGGCTACAGCGAGGCGGAGATCCGCAAGCTGTGGGGTGGGAATCTGCTGCGTGTCTGGCGCGAGGTGGAGCGGGTGACCGCCGATCTGGGGGGCGGGGAGCAGTCACTTTGACCGATTCCGGGTGGACGGTGGACGGTGGGCATGAGCTGCTGAGCGTGCACGTCAGCCCTATCTTGCTGTTGAGAAACGAGTTAGGTAGCGTGGCTACGGTCCGGCGTTTGCGGCACGGGGATTGCCGCTCGGGGAGGGACGGCGGCGTACGACCGAGAGCGGTCTTGCGCTTACGGAGTCGGTGATCCTCCCGGTGCTGGCCGGGATCGTGAGGGCGGTGACGAGGGGGTCGGAGGTTGGTCTCTAGCGCTGGGGTGGATGGAAATGTTGCGGATGACGCCGTTAGGGGGGTTGCAATGAATTGGAGGAGGGTGCGTGAAGCCCTCCGCGAGCGGGGCGGGCTGTCGCTGGTCGAGATTTTGGTGGGTGTGGTGATCCTGGCGGTCGCGCTGTTGGGATTGGCGGCGGCGGGCGGTGTCGCGGCACGTCAGCTCTACTGGGGTCGTCAGGATATGCACCGTTGGGTAGCACTGCAGCAGCAGTTGGAGACGCTGGTGGCGCAGGGCTATGACGTTGTGGCGACGGATTCGGCGGTGGTGCAGGGTTATCCGATGAGGTGGGAGGTGACGGGGACGAACCCGAAGCAGATACTGTTGATGATGCAGCGACAGAATCTACAGGGTGTGTGGGTGGAGGACACGCTGGTGACCTATCTGGCGGACCCGTCGCCAGAATCTTGAGATGAGACAGATGGTTAATCGACGCGCTCGCCTGGGACAACAAGGTTTCACAGTTGCAGAGGTGCTGGTCTATCTGGTGGTCGCGGTCGTCGTGATCGCGGGCATCTACCAGCTGCTGATCGGTCAGAACCGTTTGTGGACGAAGCAGCGAGAGATGGAGGACGTGCGGACGAGCCTGCGAGCGGCGGCCGCGCTGCTGGCGTACGAGCTGCGGCAGGTCTCGGCGGCGGGAGGCGATCTCTATTCTATCGAGACTTCGAGGGTCGCCCTTCGGTCGGTGCGAGGCTCCGGTATCGTGTGCGCCGTCCACAGCAGTAATCCTCGTGTCGGTCTCTCTGGGACGACGGGTGACTTCGACAAGACCGCAAATGACAGCGCGTTGGTCTTCGAGGCCGGGGGCAGCGGGGTGGAGGACGACAGCTGGGTGATCACCAAGGTCAAGGACACGTGGCTCACGGGCGGCGGCGTGGACAACTGCATCTGGGGTACCAGTTCCGACATCACCGTGGAGGTCGACTCGGCTGCTGCTACCGGTATCGAAGTGGGGGCGCCATTCCGGGCTTTTCGGCGCGTCGAGTACGCGCTCTACTCTGATGGCAGCCGCTATTGGCTGGGCCGTAAGATCGGCGCCGCCCCGTCCTACGAGAAGCTCACGGGTCCCCTCAGCCAACCCTCGGACAGCGGGCTGGTGTTCGTCTACTACGATCAGGCGGGCAACGTGACGGCGAACGCCGCGGAGGTGAAATTCGTCGACATCATCCTCCGCGGCGAGAGCTACGGCATGGTGCCCGGGCTGTCGGGTCCGCGCGTCCAAGAAGACAGCCTCACACTGCGGGTCTCTCTGAGAGGCTGATCGGGTCGCCGCTGGCGGTGGACGTTCGTAGGCGGCTTCCCTAAATTACAAAGCCCTGTCGGTTGAATCTTCCCCCGCCCTAGCCGAAATCGTGAGGCGTCGGACGCTGACCTGGGTAGGGGTCGGGTCGGCGGTTCTTGGCGCTGAGCGGGCTGGTCGTGGGCGGCCGTCCCGGTCATCTTGACCGATCTGCCGGAGGGGCTCCTGTTACGCTTTTGGTGTCCGCCGGAGCCAAGTCTTTAGCTTGCAAGGCAATAGGGCCGCCGCTTCGCTAGAACCGCGGCTGGCACAACGATTGCCGCCGGAGTGGTGGGTGCGAGGTTGTGACTATGAGGAACAGAGGCTTCACGCTCACGGAGTTGATCATCGTCCTCGTCCTGGCTGGGGTGGCCATGGCGATCGTGTCGCCTTCTCTCGGCCGGGCTTTCCGGCGGACCGGAGTGAGGGCGGCGGTGGACGAGTTCGCCTCGACTCACTCGCTGGCCCGGGCGGTGGCGGTACGCTATGGGCGGCTTGCCGAGCTGCATATTGATGCGGGTAACGGGCGCTTCTGGGTCGAGGTAGACACGAGTACGGCGGGTGGCGTGAAGGACACCGTGGGTGTGGTGAAGTACGTCGGCAGCCACAGAGTCACGGTGACCAGCACCCGTACGATCCTGTGCTTCGACGGGCGGGGCTTGCCGACGACGCGAGGCTCCTGCCAGGCGGCGGATGCGACGCTGGTGTTCAGCTCGGGCGGGCGTACGGACACGGTGACGGTCAGCGCTCTGGGGAGAGTGTTTCGATGAGCCCAGGGCGGCTGTGTGATCATCGGGGCATCTCGCTGGTCGAGATTTTGGTGGGTGTGGTGATCCTCGCGGTCGCGCTGTTGGGATTGGCGGCGGCGGGCGGTGTCGCGGCGCGTCAGCTCTACTGGGGTCGTCAGGATATGCACCGTTGGGTGGCGCTGCAGCAGCAGTTGGAGACGCTGGTGGCGCAGGGCTATGACGTTGTGGCGACGGATTCGGCGGTGGTGCAGGGTTATCCGATGAGGTGGGAGGTGACGGGGACGAACCCGAAGCAGATACTGCTGATGATGCAGCGGCAGAATCTACAGGGTGTGTGGGTGGAGGACACGCTGGTGACCTACCTCGCGGACCCGTCGCCTGATTCATAATCTGAAAAACATGATCGATCGACAGGTGCGCCTGGGTAAGGGCGGTTTCACCCTGGTGGAGCTGCTCGTGTATTTGATCATCGCGGTCGTGGTGCTCGCGGGCATCTATCAGCTGCTCATCGGTCAGAACCGTTTGTGGACGAAGCAGCGGCAGCTGCAGGACGTGCGGACGACCCTGCGGGCGGCAGGCAACTTGCTGGCGTTCCAGCTGCGACAGGCGTCAGCGGCCAGCGGGGATCTCTACGCGATCGCGTCCGACTCCGTGGCACTGCGTTCGGTCCAGGCACTCGGCTTTGTATGTGGTGAGCACGGCAACCAGCCGCGCTATGGGCTCTGGGGCACGTCGGGCGAGTTCTTCACGACAGCGCTCGATAGCGCCCTGGTCTTCGCCGCCGGCAACGTCGGTTCAGGCGACGACGCGTGGCGGGTCGTCGCGCAGACCAACGTCTGGGATCCTGCAGGCGGCGGGGTGACGGCCTGCGCCTGGGGTGACACGGCGGTAGGGAAGGGTAAGGGAACGCTGGACAGTATCGGCCCGGACCCGAGCGGCCGGGGCAGGCCGGACCTGGTGGTTGAGGTCGCTGGAAACGCGGACGGCGTCTACATCGGTGCGCCCTACCGCGCCTTCAGGCCGGTCACCTACGGGATCTTCCGGGAGGATGACCGCTGGTGGCTGGGCCGCCGGAGCGGGGCCGGGCCCTACGAGCTGCTGACGGGCCCCCTCCGTTCGCCGGCTGACAGCGGGCTGTTCTTCGTATACTACGATCAGTTCGGCAACCCGACCACGGACCCCACGCTCGTGCACGTGGTCGACATCATCCTCAGAGGAGAAAGCCTCGGGAAGGTGCCACGAGCCAATCAGGCTCCGGACTTCCAGCAGGATACACTGACGCTGAGAGTCTCGTTGAGGGGTTAGCCCGCCAGCCCGTACAGCGCTGCGTTGCTGGCAGCGCTGCCGACGGAAATCGCTAGCACGATGAGAAACCGAGCGAGTTCAGACACAGAGGGTTTTGTGCTACCGGCGGTGGTCTTCGGACTGTTGCTGATGAGCACCGTAGCGGTTGCCGCGCTGCTGATGGCGGGCGACGAGGGTCATTCGTCGCGCGCCATGCACGAGTCGAGCATGGCCTTCTACGCGGCGGAGGCGGGGCTGCATGTGGTGTATGGCTATTGGGATAGCATCCAGGCACAGGTCGACTCGCTGCTGCCAGGTGACAGCCTGGTCTTGCCCTGGCGGCGGCTCGACAACGGTTCCAGGTACCGCGCGAGGATCGCGCGTTTGGATAATGGCGGCCAGCTGCTCTACGGTCTGAGCGTGGAAGGCCGCGGCCGGGGCACGCGAAGCGGCCAGCGCGTGCTGAGCTTCGCCCTGACCGCACCGCCGGCCGGTCCGGGGACCGGCTACAAGCTGGGGGCGTGCTGCGACGCGGCGATCAGCGTGCGCGGGGACGTCGAGTTGACGGATCGGGTCGGCGTGGATGGGCAGGACGGCGTGCCGCTCGGCTGGGACTCGGTCTGCCCGCCGCCCGGCGAGGACCGGCCGGGCTTGCTGATGACCGATACCACCCTACTCAGCATGCAGGGCTCGTCCTGGCTGAACGGTGATCCGCCGCTGCTACAGCAGGCCGAGATGGGGCCCGACGTGATGGATCAGTTCGGCGACTTGAGCTGGGCTGAGCTCAAGTCCATGGCGGACATCCACATCCGTGACCAAGACGTGCGGCCGCGCGCGAGCGTGACCATCGATCCCGAAGCCGGCGAGCTGGTGTGTAACACGGCAGATCCGCTCAACTGGGGCTCCCCGGATCGTGACCACCCGTGCTTCGAGTACTTCCCGATCATCTTGATCGAGGAGACGGTCCGGGTCTATGACGGCTACGGTCAGGGGATATTCGTACTGGAGTGGGACCCGACGAGCAAGCAGGGCAGCGAACTCGACTTCGAGCAGAACACGATCATCAATGGTGTCGTCCTCGGGAAGGGGTGCATCGAGATCGAGGAGAACGCCCGCTTCCACGGCGCCGTCTTCGTCGATGGCCTCTACCGCAACAACGATATCTGCACGAGCGACCGCGACTGCGCCTCGGATGACGGTGACGCGATCTCACGCTGGAGCCAGTGCGCGGTCGATCGAGCCATCGTGGGTGCCGGCCTCGATGAGTGGGCCGAGCCCGCGAACCTGGGCCCTGGGGGTCGAGCCCAGCTTCTGGACAGCCACTCCTTCAGTGAGCCATTGCGTTAATCGAGAACCACCCTGATCCGGTGCTCCCGCGCGGGTCCACGAGGTGGCGCGTGACGCTGGACAGCTACTCGGTCGGCCGCCGGGTGGATCGGCGCGGCGGCGCAACTAGGACGATGGCCGGCCTATCTGCTGTGCAGAGAGGCAAGTGGAGTGCCGATTCGGTCAGGATGACCGACTTCTGGCCGCCTGCCGCGCTGTGCGTTAGAATCCCGTCGCCGCATCTTATTTTACAATAACGACTTACAAGGTCGGTGTCGGCGGCGGGCTCGGCATGGGTCTTGCTGTACTAAGAATCGCCATGAATGCGGGCCCTCCCGCCGGGGTCGCGACGAACGCACCAATTAACCTTGAAGTGGGGCATATGAGTAAGAGGAAGCTAGAGGGTCTGGCGAGCGAAAGCACTGTGGAGAGATCTGGGAAGCGGGGTTTCGTGCTGCCGGTGGCGATCTTCGCGCTGGTACTCATGGGCACGATGGCGCTGGTCTCGCTGACGACCTCGCGGGATGAGTTCTTGTCGTCCAGGGCGATGCGGCATTCGAGCGCGGCGTTTTACGCGGCGGAGGCGGGACTCCACGAGCTGGTGGCGACCTGGGACAGCACGCGGCAGGCGCAGGTGGATGCGCTGGGGCAGGGCGACAGCCTGGTGCTGGGTTGGCGGACGCTGGATAACGGTGCCAGCTACCGGGGGACGCTCTACCGCTGGGATGATGGCAGCGGCCAGCCGCTGTACCAGTTGAGTGTGGAAGGCCGCGGTGCGGGGCCGCGCGGCGGCCAGCGGGTGCTGAGCCTGTCGCTGACGCAGCCGCCGGGCGACGAGGGCGAGGAATACAAACTGGGCA
>JGI24422J19971_10002381_pt1 | contig 11669 bp, 7 predicted proteins | sample DeeMarSWOR152_54_FD_19971 | JGI IMG/M metagenome (IMG submission 19971)
ACCCCTTTTTTTCTGCATGCTTTTTTCACTTTCAGCTTTCCTGTTTTTCCTCACTTAAATGTGTATCAATTCTTATATAAAAGCACAAATAATAGTTTATTGTAGCGTCTATCTCTATCACATTAATCCAAAAACGACTAAAGAAGCCGTTGGCTTTCTGCGATATTTTTTGTAAAAATCATCAGATTAGGAAAAGTTTGTGAAACCAAAAATAATCTTTTAGCTTTAAAAAAATAAAAATAGTTTTCTGGGAAATGTTTTTTGATAGGTTAGGAAATTGTGTAAAAATGGAATCATTAAAAAAAAGTACAGATGTTTTTGAAATAGTTTCTATTCCTCCTAGTAAGGGGAAATTTGCTGCGTTTTTTGACATGGATGGTACTTTACTTGCTGGAAGAAGTATTTTTGTTATCGCCCAAAATATGGGATTTGAAGGAGAGCTTTTAAAGATTTTAAATAATAAAGGGAACGATGTTCCAAGCTATGTTGTAAGCCAGCAAGTCGTAAAGCTTTTGAAAGGTTTTCAAATAGAGGAAATTAAAGAAATTTTTGGCACAATACCCCTAACTAAAGGGGTTAAAGAAGTAGTTTTATGGTTAAAAAAACACGAATTTATATCCGCGATAGTTACAGATTCTTACACCCAATTAGCTAGTCTCCTTGCTAAAAGGTTAGGAATTGATATAGTGGTGGGTAATCGGTTAGAAGTTGATGGAAAAGGGATTATTACGGCTAAAATTTACATGCCTTTAGGCTGGGAAGAGCATAATAAGCCAGGTTGCTTTAAACATTCTGTTTGCAAGTTAAATGCTTTAAAAACCATTGCTAAAGCTTATAAAATACCTCTTAAACGAACCATTGCAGTAGGAGATAGGAACCCTGACGCTTGTATGGTAGAAGCAGCAGGTCTTGGTTTCGCCTTCGAACCCAAAGGCGAAAAGTTGGAAAAAGCCGCAGATTTAGTGATTTACGAGGATATGCGAAAAATGATCCCCCACTTAGAACAGTTTTTATTAAAGTTTTAGTCATAGTTTTTTTTGTTTTGGGATGGGTTTCTGTTGTTTGGGAAGCGAATTGGGGATCTTTCAAAAGGAGTGTTTTTTGCTGCTAAGGTGCTTTCAAAGGTCGAAGAAAGCGGATCTTCTATTAGGAATATATTATTCAAAGAATATTTTAAGAGGAGGGTGGAGGATTACAAACTTTTGAATCAAGCGCTTCATTTTACTTTAGAGACCACAAGAAGACTTAACTTTGTTGATCACGTAATAAAAACAGTCCTACCAAAGGTCTTTGATGAAGATTTTCCATCTGTTATAAAGAACCTCCTACGCATATCAACATATCAGATAGTTTTCCTTAAAGAGAAACCAGAAGATATAGCAGACATTTTAAAACCTATAATCTTGAAAAAAGTAAGAAAAAATAATAAAATCATTAAAGAAGAAATCTTTACTTATATCTTCAAAGTGCGAAGTTTAGTTAAAAAGGAAAAAATGATTTCTGAAGCAAATGGCTTAGAGAAATTAGCGTTTACCACCTTTCATCCCAAATGGATGTGCAAATACTTTGTTGATTTACTTGGTTTAGAAGACGCTGAAAAGTTATTAAGAAATAACAATCGAAAAAAACCTTCATGGCTAAGAGTTAATACATTACTCACAAATAGGCAAAATGTAGCCTCTATTTTAAGGGAGGAAGGGGTTATTGTCGAATTTGATAAGGATTTTCCCGACGTTTTACGTGTAATCGAGGAGGAAAAAAAGCCAGTAACCCTTTCAAACCCGTATAAAGAGGGTCTTATTTTTATACAAGATAAAGCAAGTTGTGCCGTGGCCCACGTTCTAAACGCTAAACCGGAAGATTTTGTGATAGATTTATGCGCAGCACCTGGAATGAAAACAACACACATAGCTCAAACCATGAAAAATATGGGATTAGTGCTTGCAACAGATATAAACTGTTATAGAGCAAAAATGATTAAAATGAACATGAAAAGAAGCGGGGTTAGCAACGTCGAAATTTTATGTACAGACGGTAAAATTTTAGAACTTAAACTTGGAAAAAAGGTTGATAAAATACTCGTTGATGCCCCTTGTAGTGGCAGTGGAACATTTCAAACCCACCCGGAGGAAAAATGGCGCTTAACTCCTAATAAAATTAAAAAGTACGCATTATTGCAAGAAAGTCTTCTTTCATCCGCAGTAAATCTTGTCAAAGTCGGGGGCCAAATAGTCTTTTCTACATGCAGTCTATTCCCTGAAGAAGGAGAAGAAATCGTAACAAAAATCTGCAATGAATACCCAGTTGAAGTTGTCGAAAAAGGAGTAAGAGGTGGAAAAGCTGTTAAAAACGGTTGGCGATTTTATCCCCCTGAAACCAAGGGGTTTTTCATGTCAAAAATGCGAAAATACGCGGAGCACAAGTCCTAGGATTATCGTTTTAGTTTGTTGACTGCTTCTTTGATTTTTTCCTGTGTTCCCACTTTTTCTTTTAACTCTTTTTTCAGCTTATCTATAGTGATAATAGTTGCAGGATCCTTTTCATAGAGAATAGCAAGGTAAATAGAGGCAAAATCTCCGACAAAAGTTGCAGAAAACATTCTTGCGAGGAGGGATTTACCCTCGCCAAAAACCTCTATCAGACTCCCTGTTTTTTCCTCTATAGCTACACGCTTCGTCGTTTCTATTCGAGTCTTTATCTCCAAAGGCTCATCATAATCTCTTAAAAGGATCGTTGTAAAAATTTTTGTTAGAGCATCTTTCGCCTCAAACCCCACTATAGTATTGTGATTAATCTCTGGAAAAACATCATTCACAGCCAAAACTTTACTGTTTTCATTAAATTCGCACTTAATCCTATTCGCAACAGGAGAATAATGCCTAAAGCCGTAAACGAGAGGTATACGCCCATAAGCTTCCATAGCTATCTTTTTCGCCAGATTCTCTTCAAGAGGCGCCTTAACTATTAAATGATCCCTATTCTTTTTTAGTATTTCAGCAACTTCCTCCGCCTCCTTTCTCCAATCGCTTGATAAAAGACCGACTTTTTCAAGAACGACAGGCATAGGAAAGAACAGATAAGGAAGGGCAAAACGCGGCTGTTTTGGTTTGGGTATTAGGGTTAAAGGAACACCTAAATCATCACAAAATGTTTCAAGGAAACCATTACTCGTTATCACTAAAACCCTACATCCTCTCTTCATACCTTCGTAAAACGCAGACAGAGTCTCTTCAGTGTTTCCCGAAGCAGAAACGCAAATCACTAAATCCTCCTTGCCAACAAAAGCTGGAAGCACATAATCCCGGGAAACTATTATAGGCACCTTTAGCTCGGTTAAAAGCCAAAATTTAAGATAATCGCCTCCTATCGCGCTACCGCCCATACCACAAACTACAATCCTCGAAGGATCCTCATAACTACGCGGAAGATCAACCTTATCCCCAACTTTTATAGCATCTAAACAACGAGCAGGCCAATCCGCCTCCTCCTCAATAAGATCCATACTATCAAAAGACGAAACCAAAGAAACATCATCAAGATCCAAAATTTCACCAAAATCTTCCATATAACAACACCTTGACAAAAATTATAAACTATTAACATCCACAACTTCATTATTTCATTGATTTTAGGAGATAAATGCCTTTAAACCCTAGCAATAATCTTTTGAGAGTTTTCTTTTCAATCTCAAAATTTACTGCTTTTATTATTATTCTTTTTTTTAAAGTGAGTAGAAGTATTTTTTAAATTGAATGGCCATTTTTTAATTATACGGTATTTTGAGTTTTCACTCACTCCTGTTTTTTTAAATTGAAAACTAGGAAGCTTACTCATGGGGGTTCCAAAGGAAAACAAGGAAAGTCGTGATGAACTTTTAGAGAACTATGGTCGTGTTCTTGGCAATGAAGTTCGCTGACAAATCTTAAAACTATTAGGCAGCCAAAGCACGCTTGGTTTTGTTGAACTGAGAGAAGCTCTAAAGTTAGAAGTTGGCAGTATATATCATCACTTGAAAAAGATGGGAGCTTTCATCACACAAGATGAGGAAAAAAAGTACTTGCTCACCCCCCTTGGAATTACAGCTTATGAACTGCTTCAAAAAGATGAGGAGTTTTTATCAGATGCCCACGAAATAATAGACAAGAAGGAAAGGGTTTTTTCAAAGTTTTTCCTTGCCAGTTTCATATTTTAATATATTAAAGAGAATCTAAAAAGATATATCTTGGAAGCCTTTCTCGCCATCGCTATTATTGGATGGGTCTCTTTTCATGCCGATCTTATATCTATTTTAATCTTTTTTGTCGACAAATCAGGGTTTGAATCTATTGCCATAATGCTTGAAGCAATAGCATCATGGATCGCGATATGGATACTTTTTGAACTCGTTTATCATTTCACAACCCCGAAACCAAGATGGAATCTAGATTTAGGATTTCTTATATCAATCCCTTTCGCTTTATTGCCCTTGACCCTCTTCCCAACCGTAGTAATTATCACCAAACAGTTTGACATAGAGATCATCTTAACCAGTATTACTGCCACCATTATTTTAGTAACACTTCAAGTTTGGACCATAGGAATGCTCTATAAGGCATTAGAAATCAATAAAGAAATAAAAAGCGAAACAGCGACACGAATAACGCTTAAAGTCACGTATATCTGTATCGCCATAATACTAATATTCATCCTTTGAAACCTGCAAAATAAAGCAAAAATAAGGGGGAAATGAGCCCATATTTTTCAATATTACTTTTCAGATATGATTATTGCTTTAGCCTACTACTTTCCAAAATATTTTTCCTTCCTTCTCATGTTTCTCAAGCATTTTTTTCCTTTCCAAGTTTTCTAAGCCTTCCATGAACTCTCCCTTTTCAAACGGCTTTTTACCTACCTGCGACATACCGAAAACATGTTTTATATAGAGTTCCTCGCTAAACATAAACGCACTTGAACCAAAAGCGTCCAAAATGGCAGCCTCTACATCAGAAATATCCGCCTTTTTTACCGAAGGTGCTTTTTCAACCACAGGTGCCGATACCGGAGAAGGCGTTGCTTCAACCGGTTTTTCCTCAACTTTAGCTGCTATAGGCTGGGAAACTTTTGCACCACCAGGCTCTGAAGTTTTAACTTTACCTCCAATAAAGCTAGAAAACCCATATTGATCCGCCATACTACGAGTTGCATAAGCTATAAATTCTTCNGCAGAAATAACAATTTCTTTCTCTACAAGATCTTTTATAAAACGNGCCAAAGCTTTCGGTAACGAAACCTTAAATTCAGTGATCCCCTCTTTAATCATTAAAAAAACCTCGAAATACACAATTTTAAATTTTTTAAAAAATTAAACCACAGTTTATATTGTCCTTTATAATAATAATAATAACTAGGTAAAAATTGTTACGCCTTAATTAACACGCAAAAAAAGATAAAACCAAACTTTTTCAAAAAAGAAAAAGGAAAAAAACCAAAAAATTCTATCAATTTATCAACATGTTAACTTATAAGTCAGGTAGTAGGTCGGAAACTTTTGTCCTGTATCTGTCCCTTAGTTCTTGCTTCTTACCCTCATTCCAAGCGTGAACGGCCTGATAATAGCCAGTTATCCTGCTGTACGAGGTTATATCTCTTGACTTACAATTGAAACATGTTTCAATCCATCCTGAATAAACTTGGCTACAGTTATTACAGACACTGATATCTTTGGTGTGACTGAAGTAACCTATCCATGTTTGATTAGCAATTTTTTCGTTTAACTTGGCTAAAGCGTCCGGATTCGGGTAAGCTTCGCCCAACCATGCGTGAAAAATGTTTCCTCCACTAAGGGCTGGAAAGAATTTTTGCTCAATATTCATCCGCTTAAACAAGGGCACTGGAGCACTATGATTTACCATACAACCATTGGTATAGTAAACGGGGAGATCCCTTGAAACTTGTATTTTTTCACGCCAACCATTTAAGTCTCCCTTAACATATTTATGCGCTATTTCTGGGTAGTGAATTAGGTCAGCAACAGCAAGCCTTTGAGCAGCACTTTCTGCGGGAGTTCTGGAGACGGCAAAAGAAACACCCGTTTCCTCCTCAAACTCTTGTGCTATTTTCCCCATCTCAATAACAATTTTTATAGCAAACCTTAAAGCGTCAGCACTCTCATGAAGCTCTTCTCCCATATGATGCTGTACAAGCTCATTCATTCCAATTGTACCTATAGTGGAAGCCAATCCTTCAAGATTCACGGCTGGAGGAGCACCATTAGGCCGCTGAGTAGCAAAAGGTATCAACCCGTTTTCTGCCTGAGTGAATATGAGACTTCTTTTAAGCAAGTGAATCTCCTTTGCAATTTCCATACGCTCCCTAAGTTTTTCAAAAAGAAGGTCATCATTTCCATTAGCTTCGAAAGCAAGCCTTGGCATGTTAATGGTTACAACTTGCATGCCACCCATTGAAAAATGGTCTCCATCATTAAAATAGAGCCTATCTTCGAAACCCTCACTATTAGGCCCCTCTGAGAAATTATAAGCACAACACTGATAACAAGAAACCCCATCCTCTCCACCACGATATTCCGGTATCATATTATCATAGTAACTAGTGCCATACTTTGCACTAAGTTCTGCAGCAAGATCCAAGACCTCTTTATACTCTGGTTTCTTGAAATAATAGGGTCTTAAGGCAATCTCTGGCTTTGGGAAGGGAAACATTTTCCCCCGATAATCACCCTTAAGATACTCCTCTAAGAGAGCTTTTGCAAAAAGATTTGTTTCTTCTTCAAAATCTCCATAGGTCTCAGAACCAACCTTTCCCGCTTTTACGATAGGTACGTCTCTCCATATCTTCGGAACGCCACTCTCAATCTGTATAGAACTAAAAACAAGCTGACCGCCCCTTGCTACGTAGCTCTCTGACAACTCGAAAAGCAACATTTGTGAGAGTTGTCTTATGCGTTTATAGTTTAGTCCAGAGAGGTATGGAGCAACGAGGTATGTGAAGCCATATAGGCCTTGGCCTCCTGCGAAATTGGTTTGTGCGCTTGCTAGTACTTTTACTGCGTGGAGGATGGCTACTTCTGCGTGTTTTGCTGGTCCGGCTACGCTTGTTTGAACGCCTCTTCCGTCTGAGAGGAGACCGTAGCGGAAGAAGTATCTTAGGTCGTGGTCTTGGCAAAAAGGCCTTGTTCCAAAATATTCTAGGTCGTGGATATGGATGTCTCCTTTGAGATGGGCGTCTGCTAATCTGGGTGGTATTAGGAGGAAATAGGCTTCTTTTGAGAGCATGTCTGCTTTCTTTTTGTGTATGCTTTCAGGGTTTGGTTGGAGGTTAGCGTTTTCTCTTGCTTCATATCCGGCGCTTTTATCCATGAGGTATAGTTCGTGGAGAGGTACACCTACCCTAGTTATGCAGTTTCTGTACCATGCATATTTTTTGTCTTCGCTGCTTTTTTCTAGGAGTTTCACACAGACAAGCTCCCGAATTAGTGGGCCTGATAAGAACTCTAATTTTAATCTTTTAATTTCTTCTTTCACGTCACCTGCTACTTCTTTGGCCTCTTTTCTAGTTATAGGAGCGCACCCGTAAATTTCTTCTGCAAGACTTGTTTCTCGGAGAAGTGATTCCACGATAAACTTTTCATCGAAAGGCAGTATTTGGCCGTCACTTCTCCTAACTTTTGGTAACAGTTCTAAAGCCCCTTCCCTTTCTTTAGACGCAAGCAAGGTCATAATATCCAACTTCCTTATTAATAAATTCTTGGGCAAAATGCTTTTTTTATCTTTTTTATAAAGAACTTATATTTTATTTATATTTTATTTAAAGGCTTATATATTTATTTAAGAATTATCCAAGTATCATCTTTTAAAAATACCACAGAGAGTAATTTTAGATTAAAAACAATTTTTTTCCAATCAGTTTCATAAAAAACCATTGTTTAAAGTAGCTATGATAAAAAACGGTCTTGATAACCCTCAATTCGCTTTTTTAGCTTATTTTTCAGCAAATTTTCTTGTAAGTATTTTTCTTATTATTTTTGCTGTTTTCGGTCCAATACCTCTCGCCTTTTGGAGCATTTCCTCATCTGCATTGAATACATCGAGGGGGGTTCCAAACGTTTCTAAAAGTCTTGTAGCAAGGACGGAATCAATGTTCGGCAAACCAGCAACCAAAAATTTTTGCTTTTCATCCTCATCGACAGCAGGTTTTTCATGCCTCATAATAATAGTTCTTTCCTTCTCCAGCTGCTCTCTTCTTGCTATGGTACTAATTATAAGGGCTGATTCTTCTCCACTCTTTGACCAAAGTATGGGAATTCCAAAGTCTATTGCAATGCTTGCTATTGCACCATATATTGCTTGGGGATTTATGGCTTTTTTAGAATAAAGTTCTTCGCCTTCAAGGAGAAGAATGGGTTTTGAAAAGCTATTTTTTAGGTCAATTATTTGCTGGAATAACCTACCATCGGTTATAGAGTTTAAAAAATCTCCTACTTCTTTTCTTTCGATGGCGACACGGTCAGAAACAACATAATCTCCTACACTCAAGCGTTTTACTTGAATTTTTAAATCTAAACGGGCTAAAGCTTTGGCCACTGTAGAAGAGAGTTCTTGAGTGTCAATGATAACCCCTACCTCCTTCTCCCCCTCTTCTACTTTTTCTTTTTCTTCTGCTTTTTGATTATTTGTAATATGTCCTAATTGTTCTGGAAGTTTTTCTGTTTCTTTGCTTGAAACTGATTCCATTATTTTTACTGGTTTCTCTTCTTCTTTTTCAAGGAATTCTTCTAAAGATTTTTGTTTCTTTTCGGCAAGTTCTTTGTTCATTTTTTGAAGGGTTTTTAGAATGGCGTTCATTTTCGCTTCTCTACGTTTGCTAACCCAATAATATGCTTCGTCTCTTGTGTCTTTTGCGATAAGGATTATCACCTTGCCTGCCTGAACTCTTCCAGTTCTACCGCGTCGTTGGATAGCGCGTATGGCGCTGGGAACACTGTCATACATTATAACGAGGTCGCATTGGGGTATATCAAGTCCTTCTTCAGCAACGCTTGTAGCTACAAGGGCGCTAATTTTTCCTTGTTTAAAATTCTCCAAAATCTCTTTTTGCTCCTTTTGGGTAAGTCCTTTCTCATTTTCCCTCTTAGCTTGTCCTAGGAATCGGCTTGCAGAAACTTCTTCTTCAATCAAGATTTTCTCGATAACGGAAACGGTTGAACGAAGTTGGCAAAAAATCAGAACCCGGGAGGTAGAAGAACTCTTAAGGGTTTTTTTCACTATTTCTATAACCTTGTTCACTTTTGGGTGTAGAACTTTTTCTTTTTCAAGTTCTCCTGCAAGAAATACGGCTTCCTTGACTTCATGTTCATTTACAAGCTGTTTTAAACCCCGTGAAGAACCCTTTTTCCTTGACTGCTTTAGCAAACCATTCATATACCGTAAAAAGGGTGTAATGCCTTGGGTTTGAACGGTTTCATGAGCTCTAAGTAAACGGACACAATTTGCCTCTAGTGAAATAGCGTTAAAAAGTTCTTTTTTTGAGTTAAAATCAATGGTTTGGGAAATTTCGCTCCCGATTTTTCCTTGAAGTTTTAAAAGATCGCTGAGTTTTACTTCTTTTACGTTAGCGCTGTTCAAAAATCCTCCCGACTTTAATTCCTTATAACGGCGCTTTAAAGCGGTTTCTAATAACTCTAAAATACGCTTAAATTTAGGCGGTAGTTCAACACGCACCCATTCAGTATCAATCCTTTGAACATAAGGCTTTACATCAGCGTCCTGTTCACTTCTAACCTCTATCTGCTCAATAAACAAATTATTACAAACTTCACGAATCTTCTCCTCTTCAGAGCCAGGAGAAGCGGTAATCCCAAAAATAAGAGGATTTTTGCTAATGTTAACATATCTTTCCGCTATAAACACATAAGCATAATCTCCTACTGCTCGATGAGCCTCATCAACACCCAACAAAACACAATTTTCAAGTCTTAAATTTCCACTAATAATATCGTTCTGAACCGTTTGAGGCGTAGCGATAACAACCTTAGCATCCGAATAGATCTTACTCCGAGATGCAGGACGCTCTTGCCCAGAAACAGCAACAATTTTACCCTCATCTAAAGCTAAAACATCACGAAAAGTAGAACTGTGCTGTAACACAAGAGGCCGAGTAGGGGCCAAAATTAAAACAAACCCATCTCCATAAAGTTGCAACCGAAGAGCTGCCACAAGGACTAAAATAAAAGTCTTACCCAAACCCGTTGGAAGCACAACAAGCGTATTACCCTTAACAGCTCTTGCGAAAATAGTTTCTTGAAACCGTCTAACCTCTATCTTTTCAGGTTTTATTAACGGATGTTCTATAAAAGCCACCTACTCCACGCTCAAAAAAACCACCTAAAAAAAATATAAAAAACTAATTATTAAAGATCAGACGATTAATAAAAAACACTCATCTTTAAAAAATCAAAAGGGAGAAAATGAAAAAATAAAACTAACATCATAAACAAAAAAACAAAATATTTAGAAAGCAAACTACTGCATAAAAACATTAAAAGAAAGATAAACCTTTAAAAACATAAAAACCACCATAAATCAAAGTTTTGAGAAAGGTTAGAGGCATTTTAAGAGAGGTTAGAGGCATTTGGAGGGAGCCTAGCCCCCTTCCCCTCCCCAAAGGCCCCCAACCAAAACCTAGAAGGAAGTCCCCCGACAGGCCTAACCGACAAACAAAACAAGGAAATTGGGAAAAAGGATCGATCTTTTCGATCAATCCTTTTTTGGGGTCGGCTGGCGGCTTGGCGTTTGGTATTTTCCACCTTAAAGGTGGCATTCCCATAATTATGGAGAACACCTCTTTATTTAAATTTTTTGATGAATATTGAGAAAATCGCGAAATCCTTAAATAATCTTTTGCGATTTTTCTAACAATTAAAAATATAAATAAGGTATTTTCTTCTCCATTACTACTTAAACTTATACATTTATGTTAAAATTTTATAAGCATATTTAGCTATTAAACAATATAAAAAATATTTAAAATAAGAGGAAAAACATGATTATGAAAAGGATTGGGTAGATTAAGTTATAACCAAATTTTAAAACTTAAGTTTTTAAAATACGAAATAGCGGGATAATAATGGCTTTTAAAAGAGATTTCAGGATTATTACCTTGGCTTTGTCTCTGCTTTATGTGAGTGGGCTTGTTTTGCTAGCTTATATGACAGAGAAAGATATTATTGATAGAGATTTTGCCACCCTTTTTCTTGGCCTTTTTACTTTAGTTGCTGTACTCTTAATAAGACGCTTCGAACTTGTAGAACGTGAGCCTGTTAGAAGATATTATCGAGAAACGGGCCCAGTATTCAGAGAATCCATGGCAAGTAGAAGGGTTGTAGAGGAAACTAAGCCAAAAATAGTGCTAAAAATACCGCCTGAAGAAGACATCGGCCAAATCGGTACTTGTGAGGTTTGTAGAAGGACAGGGCTTGTCCGTTTTTGTAACTATTGCGGTCGGAAATTTTGTAAAGAGCATCTCACTTTAGAAAAACATAACTGTTCTTGGCTAAAAGAATGGGCTTAAAATCCCTATCAAAATATGAAATATGTTATAATTTTATTGATTGAACGCTATTATACAGTTTTCAATTATGGCTTAGAGTGTTATGTTTGTAACCATTAGACGTG
>JGI24422J19971_10002383_pt1 | contig 11665 bp, 13 predicted proteins | sample DeeMarSWOR152_54_FD_19971 | JGI IMG/M metagenome (IMG submission 19971)
GGTGCTATGATGTCGCAGTCCATGGGAATGCCGATAGGTATAATGATGTTGCTTATCTTTGCTATGCAACTTGCAGCCACGTCTGTTGCGTCGGAAAAAGAGGAAAAGACATTGGAAACTTTGTTGACCTTACCTATCAACAGGTTCACAATTCTAGCTGGAAAGATGACTGGTTCTATAATTGTTGCAGTTGTAGGCGCGGTAGCCTACATTGTAGGCGCCATTTATTATATGAACTCTTTTATGGGAATGATGCCAGCCGAAATCGGTGTAGACCTTGCAGCTATAGGGTTGGCTCCAACACCGATATCATTGTTACTTCTTGGGGCCTCACTTTTCATGTCACTGATTTCAGCGTTAGCGTTAGCAATCTCAATCTCTGTTTTCGCGGAAGATGTGAGGGGTGCCCAAGCCTTAGTGGGACCTTTGACCATGTTATTTGTGTTTCCAATGCTTTTTACGATGCTCACCGACATCTATTCCTTGCCATTTCCTTTGATGATTGTTTTACTCGCGATACCGTTCACGCATCCCATGCTTGCATCAAACGTAGCTTTCACTGGCGACTACCTAACCGCTGTCATAGGCATTGTTTACATGTCAATCTTTACTGTTGTAGTGCTCTATATTGCGGCGAGAATATTTGGCACCGAGAAGATCTTGACGGCAAAATTGAAGTTTAGAAAGCTACGGTTTAGGAGAAGCAAACAGCGTCAGATCTGATGGAACACAAGAAAAAAAGACCCAGTAAAAGGATGAAGTTAGAATGAGTGTAAGGAAGTCATGCCCTAATTTAGAAATCAACTTGGCAAACTGTGGTTGCACCTACGAACCTTGCGAAAAGAAAGGAAAATGCTGCGAATGTATACTTTACCATAAAGAAAGAAATGAACTTCCAGGATGCCTGTTTCCACCTGAAATTGAGAAAACCTACGATAGGTCAATTGAAAGATTCGTCACCATCCACCATCCTCAGTGCTGCGCAAAATAGAAAAGGTTCATTTGAAACGTGCGACAATATCTGATATGAAGCTCATGAAAGAAGAATGTGGACTATGTGGCAGAGTTCTTTCTCACTATTCTCTTAGACGTTGTTATCGATGCAGAAAATTATACTGCAGAAGCTGTATGATTGCAGATTTTACCAGTGAAGACCGCAACCTCATATGTTTGAACTGTGCAAGAAGAATAGTTTCACCAGGAAAAATCGAAACTAAATACACTCCACTCAATAGATATTTGATATGGCGAGCAAAATATGCCGATCAGGTTACGTTATCTTTTGCCAGACTCGAAGAGATCATCGGCGACAACCTTCCCTCTGGAGCACTACTGAACCGAGATTGGTGGAGCAACACGGAAAGTAGCGTTCAAGGACAGGCTTGGATGAATGCGAGTTGGCGAGTTTACGATGTGAATATAGACGAAAGAACTGTAACCTTCAAAAAAGTTGAGAGCAAAACCGTGGAGACTAGCAAGAAGCCTTTCACACCACCTCCAATCAGAACGCGAATACGGCGTAAGCCTTCTAAAACTAGAATATCCCTAATCCAAGCGAAATTCAAAAACGTAGAACGCCAACGAGCGTCCACACGGTCATACAGGGGCAAATTTAAACCAAAACCAACTCAAGAAAAAAGACTCTACAAGCCAGAAGCAAAACCAACCACTCAGGACAACTAAACCACGGTATTATTAGTGTTTGAGAATCCTGCAGACATTTAGAAAGCAATATATACTGGGTTTCTATACTGAGTTTTTCTCTTGGATTGGACAGGGGAGCTGGGGTAACCCGGCTGAGAGGACGATTGCAGGTATCGTCGACCCTTTGAACCTGATCCAGGTAATGCTGGCGGAGGGAAATAATACAGTATGAGTGAAAATACTAATTCTCAAATTGGAATCAGCCTATCCCGAGCTTCTGTTAAGTTAGCTATGACATCAGTTATGTCTGCATTAATCGCAGTAACCACTATGATAGCTGTGCCTATGCCACCCCCACTTTCCACAATTACTTTAGCTCCAATAGCCATATTTGTGGTTGGCATCCTTATGGGTCCATTTCCTGCTCTATTCTCTTCGGCAATAGGATCAGGACTCGGTTTTCTAGGAGGAGCAAGCGTGGGAACTATAAACGTGCCACCAGGGTTTTTTAGTATATTCCTCGTAGGGATCGTTGTTGCCAGAGGGCCAATGGGCTTTACTGTGGGTATGCTTCGAAAGGTAAATGTTATACTAGCTATGGTAACGGGAGTGTTGGTGGAGACCATAATCTTTTTTGTGATGGACTGGTATCTCTTCGGTTTTAGTATAGCCCTAACCACCTTGGGAACACTTTTAGATTTGATATTTGTTCCAGTCGGTTACTTTGTCATCAAAACAATCAAAAGTATGTGGGATGCCAGCAAGTTGGAATAGCAAAAATGCAGAAAAATGCCTGGTATTTTGACGAGGATATCGTCAAGAACTATGAATCCTATTATCAAGAGAAATACAAACGAGCGGATAAATTAGAGAAGACCCTATTGAAAACTCTCTTAGAGACTCTTGGACATGCAGAAAGCTTACTGGAAGTAGGTTGTGGTACAGCTCATTTCACGAGATGGTTTGAGTCCTTAGGTCTAGAGTGTTATGGATTTGATTTATCCGATTTGATGTTAAAAGAGGCTAAGAAACTGTGGCCAGGAGGGAGACTATTCAGAGGCGAGTCTTCTCTCTTACCCTTCAAAAGTAGTTCCTTCGACACCATAGTCTTCATAGCTTGCATGGAATATATGCCCTATTTAGATAGAGTCATATCTGAGGCGGTTAGAGTGGCACGTAAAGGAATAATTATCGGGTTGATGAACAAATGGAGTCTACCGACCATGAGGCGGATCATCCAAGTGAAGATGGGGAAAAATCCTTACTACAAAAATGCAAAGTTCTATTCCATTCTTGACATGAAGCGGATATTAAAGGATACCCTTGGCGATAAACATGTCATACCTTTTTGGAGTACAACGGTCTTCCCGAAGATTTTTGGAGATACACAATCTGCTCTTATCCCTTTAGGTGCATTTCTTGGAATAGCAGTAAAATTGGGGTGAAATCTTGATTAACCCATCTAAAGTAGGAAAGTTCTCTCAAGAATTGATGGAAAAGATCATATATCCAAGATTAGGAAAAAAAAGGCACGAAATTCTTGTGGCTCCAAATCATGGACTTGATAATGCTGTTGTTCAGTTGGGACACAATCAGGTCTTGGTGGTAACATCGGATCCATTGTCGGTTATCCCTGCTCTTGGACTACAAGATTCGGCTTGGCTCTCCGTACACCTGTTGGCATCAGACCTAAGCACCTGTGGGTTTCCACCACAATTTATCGTAGTGAACCTCAGCCTTCCTCCACACATGAAAGATGAAGATTTTGAGACGTATTGGGATGCATTTCATAGAGAGTGTAGCAAACTGGACCTCGCCATTTTAGGTGGGCACACTGGAAGATATGTTGGGTCAGACTACACTGTCATCGGCGGAGGTGTAATGATGACGTTGGCTCCAGAAGATCGGTATCTGTCTAGCAACATGGCGAGGCCTAGAGATTTGGTAATAATGACGAAGGGAGTAGCCATAGCAACTACTGGAATATTAGCTCGAACATTTCCCAAAACAGTTGAAAAAAAGTTTGGGTCATCCTTCCTTAAAAGAGCTCAACTACATTTTTACCAATTCAGTGTAGTTAAAGATGCCTTGACAGCAGCCTCTGTAGGCTTGAGAGATGAAGGCGTAACAGCTATGCATGATGTCACTGAAGGTGGATTATTAGGGGCCATATACGAGCTTGCCCAGGCTTCCGAAGCAGGTATAGAGATAGATCTCTCTGATGTTATAATCACTCAAGAAGCGAAGCTTATTTGCGACTTGTTTGGTCTAGACCCATACACAACGTTAAGCGAAGGAACCCTAATTATTACTGTAAAACCAGAAAAAGCCCAAGAAGTTCTCAAATCTTTAAAGTCAAATGGGATTGAAGCTAGTATAATTGGAGAAATAATGAATAGACAAAACGGAAGATGGGTAAAGAGAAACGGAGAGCGCAGACCATTGGAAAAGCCAACTATCGACCCGTATTGGGGAGCCTATTGGAGATCCCTTCAAGAAGGTTGGAAGTGATTGAGCTGATGCAGTTGCAGGGGTTATATCTTGTAGTTGACCCAACTCTGCCTCATCATAGGCTACTAAACATAGTCGAAACAGCCTTGAAAGGAGGCGTTGACATACTACAACTTTGGGCAACCGAACAAAATAAGGATAAAACTTTGGGATTGGCTAAGAATTTATCTAACCTTAGCAGAGATTACAATGTGCCACTAATAATAAACAACAACTTACAGCTAGCGAAAGAAGTTAGGGCACATGGAGTGCATATGGACGGTTATGATGTCACACCACTAGATGCAAGGAAAATGCTTGGCGAGCAAAGTATAGTGGGCTATACTGTGGGCAATGATTTAAAATGGGTTAAATGGGCTGAAACTGCTGGAGCAGACTATGTATCTTTTTGTGCTGTATTCCCCACCACATCCGTCAGTCAATGTGAGATAATACCTCTCCACACCATACGATTAGCCAAATCTATGACTCGCATACCAGTGTTTGCGTCAGGGGGCATAAGTTTGGACAACGCCCACTTAGTACTAGAAACAGGAGTAGATGGAATCGCAGTTATTTCCTCTATACTTAAAGCTCCAGATCCCAAACAGGCAGCAAAATCCTTCAAGGCTATCATTCGCAAGTACAAATCTATGTAGGAGTCAAGACCTATAAATCTCAGAGTATTTTGTAGACTGTATCGTTTTCTCTTACCCTTTCATCTACCTTCATTCCGATGCTTTGTCCAGCCTTTGCAACCGTGACATTTTCGTGTTCTATCTGCATGGAGTCTATTGTTTGTTCAAAGTTTGTAGTTGGTCCCTTGATCAAGATTCGATCTCCAACTGACAGAGTAGAAGTTAACTCCACAACTGCCACATTTATCTTTGTGAAAAAATGGGACACCCTACCAACCTCTTTGAGTTCCTGTTCACTCACTATTCTCACCTCAACTTAACAAGTTTAGAATACGCTTAACTTCCAAATATAACTTACCCGTCACCCATTAGAAATTCAGTTCCTATCCATCGAATGAAAGATGCATAACCCACAAAAAACCTAAACCAAACAGTGAGGACCCGCGTTAATACAGTTGCTGCCGCACTAATAGGTAAAGGAATGCCAAGCAGCGTATAAAGGCTCGTCATAAAAATTTCTACAAACCCAACTTCAGCTGGAATACCAATAGGGAAGTATTGAATTGCCATGCTAAGGGTATACACGATTACAATAACAACAAATGAAACATCAAAACCAAGAGAAATGAAAACGAAAAAAGATATGAGCACATCAGTGACCCATGCTAATAAAGAAAAGACCACTGGCAAAGCAAGGTTTCTCGGATGTTCAATCAGAGTTGTGGTTCCTTCGTGAAACATCTTTAACATTCTTTGTGCTTTAGTCTTTAAGTTGGTTAATTGCCAACGCCCTCTTGAAATAAACTCAACGAAACCTAGTATCTTGTTTACCACTTTCCAAGTTGTTTGCTCTTTGAAGGATAAGTAACTCAGCAAAACTATGGAGAACACAGTTCCAATCATCACAATTAACATAAAAGTCAGAATGGAAGTGGAAAGTTCATATTTTAGGATAAGTAGTGCTGAGCTAATGATTAGTGCAGTCGCGGTTATACTCATAGACAGGATTCTGTGGCTCACGATCGAAGCTACGGCCTTTCCCGTGCTTTGACCCACGCTCCTAGAAATCAGGTAAGCCTTAGAAATTTCACTACTGATGGATTCGGCTGGAATTAAAATGTCAACAAAGGTTGCCACCCAGACGAAGAGAAATGTCTTTGGAAAACCGATTTTTATGGAAAGGAGATTTAGAAAATGTTGCCATGTTAGAGAATAAAAGACAATGCTCAATAAACTAACAACAAACGCCAGTGAATAATAAAGAAGGTTAACGCTTTGAAGGAGTTGGATGAGGTTTTCTATGCCAACGAAAAAATGGAGGTATAAAACGAGAATAAGTAAGCCAATTAACAAGAAGGGAACCGATCTCGTAAGAACGGTGCGTCTCTTTATGACCATGGCATCAGCGCCTATTATGGATACAGCGTTAAAGTTAGCGCTATTATATTTTACTTGGTTCTTCCTCTAAGACTCAAGTGACCAAGGCTGAACTTCCTAGAATTGTGGTCTCGATTTCCCCAATTTTTTATCTAAGCAAGCCCTAATAAAACCGTAATATTCTGGATCTGGCTTGCTAGGGCGACTCTTAAATTCTCCATGAAATTGAGAAGCGAAAAAGAAATACTTGGTGGGAAGTTCAAGAATTTCCATTCTTCTTTTGTCAGGGCTTTCGCCTGAAAAGATGAGACCATGTTTCTCTAGGATATCTTTGTAATCTGGGTTTACTTCCCATCGATGACGGTGACGCTCGTATATTTCTTCGGCGCCGTATAGTTTATGCGCTATTGTGTTGTTCTCAACTATGATGTTATGAACGCCTAATCTCATACTTGCTCCTTTATACCGAACCCCTCTTTGTTCAGGCATTAGATCGATTACTGGATGGGGCGTGTCTGGATTAATTTCTGTGCTATTTGCATTTTCCAGTTCGCATACATTGCGGGCGAACTCTACCACTGCCAATTGAAATCCGTAACAAATTCCAAGAAATGGTAGGTCATTCTCTCGTGCGTAACGAATTGCGGCTATTTTCCCTTCTGTTCCTCGTGGCCCGAAACCGTAAGGAATGAAGATTCCGTTGTATTTTTGGAGGGTTCCTAATTTGCTTGGTTCTTGCTCAAACTCTTCTGCTTCGATATAATCTATCAAGACTCGTGTTTGGCAGGATGCTCCACCATGTCGTAAAGCTTCGCTCATGCTGATATAACTGTCAACTAAACCTGCATATTTACCAACTAACGCTATTTTAATCTCAAAACTTGGTTTCTCTACTGCATCTACGAATCTTTTCCAGCTACTCCATTCGGGTCTCTTCTCGGACATATCCAAGCGTTTGCAGATGTAGTCACCCATCCCTTGGTTGTCCAGAATTAATGGAACTTGGTAGACTGATGGAACGTTGTAGGAACAGAAAACGGCTTCTTCAGGGATCGTGCCGAATAATGCTATTTTTCTAAGGGCTTCTGAATCGATCATTTTTGTGCATCGCGCCACTATTGTGTCGGGTTGGATACCGATTCGGCGCAACTCATTTACACTGTGTTGTAGAGGCTTTGTCTTCATCTCTTGTGTAACATCTAGTATAGGGACGAGAGCGACATGAACGTACAGCGTGTTTTCATAGCCTTCTTCTAGGCGCATTTGACGGATTGCTTCGAGGAATGGAAGTCCTTCGATGTCGCCTACGGTTCCGCCGCATTCAGTTAAAATCGCATCTACTTTCTCTTTTTCTGCGACAAAACGGATGCGTCGTTTGATTTCGTTAGTGATATGGGGGACGATCTGTACACATCTTCCTAAGAAGTCACCTCGTCGCTCACTGTTGATGACGGTTTGATAAATTTGTCCAGTCGTGATGTTGTTGTCTTTGGGTAGGTTGATGTCCATGAATCTTTCGTACCAGCCGAGGTCGAGGTCGGTTTCTCCGCCGTCGTCTGTTACGTAGACTTCGCCGTGTATGTAGGGGTTCATTGTTCCTGCGTCTACGTTTACGTAGGGGTCGATTTTTATTGCTGTGACAGTGTAGCCTCTTGTTTGGAGCATTTTTCCCATAGATGATGTGATTATGCCTTTTCCCACTGAACTTAGGACTCCGCCGGTAACGAAAATGAACTTCACTATATTCTCCTCCTTAGATAACAAACCATAAACTACACTATGCTCCCATTAAAATTCTTTTGTGAAAAACTGTGAGATATGTTTAAGATATGCTCGGCAAGGGTGGGTTCAAACCCACAAACTCCATGAAAAGAAAACTTGAGCCCTCCACAAAAACTTAAAATAGATAAAAACTATCTAGTTGCGACCTGTTGGTTACCATATGAGGATACTTGTTTTGGGTTATGGAAATATCGGTTCTGTTTTGGCAACGGATTTGGCTCAAAGTATGCCCACAGTCGAGGTTGTTATTGCTGGTAGGCGCAAAGATAGGGCTGAAGCGACAGCTACTGTTATCAATAGAGAAAACGTTTCTGGGATTCGGCTGGATGCGGATGCAGATGACTATGTACTTGTAGACGCTATGAAAAAGTTCGACCTAGTGATAGGGGCTTTGCCAGGGGACATTGGCTATCGATCGGTTAAAGCAGCTATTGACGCGAAGGTAGACATGGTTGATGTCTCTTACATGGCGGAAAATCCTCTTACGTTAGACGAGGATGCTATCAAAGCCGGCGTGACTATCGTACCTGACTGTGGAGTAGCGCCAGGGCTAAGCAGCATACTAGTGGGTCATGCCGTCAGCAAGCTTGACCATGTTGAGTATATTCATATAATGGTCGGTGGCCTCCCAGAAGAGCCAGTTCCCCCTCTAGGTTACACATTGACTTGGTCCATAGAGGGACTTATAGAGGAGTACACTAGAAAGGCGAAAATAGTTAAGAATGGCGAAGTCGTGGAAGTGGAGGCGTTAACAGGACTGGTAGAGGTTGAATTTCCAGGCGTCGGCAAACTTGAAGGCTTCTATACAGACGGGCTGAGAACATTACTTCATACGGTAAAAGGCGTAAGAGATATGTGGGAGAAAACGCTCAGGTATCCAGGACATGCTGAAAAGATAAAGCTGCTAAGGACTCTAGGCTTTTTTGACAACTATCCAATCGAAGTCGAGAATATCCAATAGCACCGCGAAAAGTGACCCTTAAACTCTTAGAGAAGAAACTTCAAAGGCCTGAGATCAAGGATATATTGGCAATGAAGGTGGAAGTAAGCGGAATAGCGGAGAAATCAAAAAAACGTTACGTTTACCATCTTCTGGACCGTTATGATCAAGAANATGGAGTGACAGCTATGGCGAGAACCACCGCATACCCTGCCTCAATCTTNGCCCAGTTNATAGNCCAAGGAGTCATAAAAGAAAAGGGTGTTATCCCTCTAGAAAAGCTCGGTATTGAAGAGGAAGTTTTCAATAAGGTCCTAGCTGAACTAGAGAAACGACAAGTCAAAATCACTACAGGCTTACACTAGATACTGCGTGCGCATACAAGGTGCACAGAGCAAACTTTTAATGACCCTATTTTGCATATTTCCAATTTCAAAAATGAATTAGGGAGCAAAGAATTGGAATGCTAAGTATGGAAGATTTGTTCAAAACTCTGGCTAAGCCTCTTCCGGACTTTGACATAGTGCCGGGTAAGACGGCTTTGCTTCTTATCGACATGCAGAAGATTGTGAGTTCAGAGGTTCTACTCAAAGAGGCATTGGACGCAGGGCTGCCTGAAAGAGAAGTTAGAAGGACTCTGACAGAGTATAATGAAAGAGTCAAGAAGGTCGTGAGAAACGCACAGAAGATATTACGGACTTGTAGAGAGAAGGGTTTTGATATAGTGCACGTTAAGTTGGGAGCTCAGACTAGTAATCCTAGGCACACAGCGAAGATAAACAGAAAAGTTGGATTTATTGTGCCGATGGACGCAGAAAGAGGAAATTTTTTCGAAGAGGTAATGCCAGCCAAAGGAGAATTGGTTATACCGAAGACCAATGGGGGTGCGTTCACTGGGACCAATCTTGACTTCGTGTTGAGAAACATGGATATTGAAAGCATTGTTATTATGGGGTTCCTAACTGACCAATGTGTTCTAGCAACTGCTGTCCACGGTGCAGATCTGGGATATGATGTCCTACTGGTTGAAGATGCATGCACAGGAACGACAAAGGAGAATCATGATGCAGTCGTAAGATTCGCAAGAGACGTGTTCTTGAAAGTGAGATCAACCGATGAACTCTTGAAATACGTTTAGGGTCTATGTCAAGCTGGATGCGTACGAGACTTCGGTTGTATGCGTCTTGCATAGAGATCTTGAGTAACCTGACTCCGCAGCAACTGTAAACTGTACGTGCACATTCACACGCTTTGAAGGGCTTACGATTTTTAGAAATTTTTAGGAGTGCACGTGTACAAAACAGCATTCATCCTCTTATGAAGAGATGAGGAGAGAGAGAAATGAAGAGAGTACACGTGCACTTCCCATTTTGTTTTAAATGATACATATGGATTTAAGTTTAACGGTCTAGTCAAGTTGCAACTTTGTCAAATAATTCAGTCAGTGTGTCCTTCTCTTTTTTTCTGGTCTATTCTTTTCCAACCATAGTTTTTTATAACCTTTGTGCGTATCTAGGAAAATGCATAGACGATAGAGCTTTTGATAGATTGGGAGGGATGCAATTATGGAATTAATTCCTGCGTTGGAGATAGGGTGGCTTAACGGATGGATTCTAATATGTTTATTATATTTGACGTATGGTATTTTGCTCTTGGCTTTTCCTAAGGATGTGGTAGCAAGACTTTATGATAAATCCGGACGGGCTAGAAGGCAGAAATTTTTCATTTGTATAGGAAGCTTGTTAGCTTTCGTTTATTTTTTTCTGATAATCTTTACGCCGTTGAAAATCGGATCTAATGTTTTCATCCTTGGAATTATTTTGTTTGCCTTTGGCTTGGCGGGATTCGTTGTCGCTCTTTTCAATTTCAAAAATGCATCATTTGATCGGCCGGTTACCAGTGGACTTTACAGGATATCACGCAATCCACAGCAACTCATGTTTTTTATTTCATTTCTTGGGATTTGTATTGCCATAGGCTCATGGCTTGCACTATTAATACAAATTATATCTTCAGTATTCCTTCACTTTAGAATTTTAGCAGAGGAAAAGGCTTGCTTAGAGCGATATGGTGATTCATACCGTGACTACATGAAACGTGTGCCTCGATATTTCCTGTTTTTCTAATATGCCTCAAACATGTACGTACATTTGAAGCCTTCCCACAGTGAAGATATCTCCTGCAACTTCCCTTTTTCCTTATTGTTTTTTGGTGTGGGCGGTTGGGTTTTAAGTAAGAACGACTCTTGATTTGGTGGAGGTTTGGTATTTTTGTTCCTGAGGAGGAAGAGGAAGTTGAAAGTGGATTTGGGTGAATTGGAGGATGAAAGAGAATCTTTGCCTGATTTCTTGCGTTTGAAACTCAAAGTTGATGTCACTTTAAGTGGCAATAAGGTTTTGGTAGATTCCGAAATTTATCCTCAACAGAACTGAAGAGAATGGTAAACAAGTTTGTTTATCATCGAAATCTAATGGACAAATATTGGGTTGCGCTGGAAGGCGATGTTGTTAAAATCAATAAGCTTGAGCGTACCGAGAAAAAGGAAAAACGGAAGAAGAAAGGGACTCCACCTTCAACAGTTAAGCACGGTTGGTAAGAAAGGAAAAACCTTGTCGAATATGTTAACTGCTGACTTGTTGTTTAAAGCGAAGGTTGTTAACTTGATTCTTTCTAAAGACACCGAGGAGGCTCTTGAATTGTTGAGTCAGCGTTACCAAAACATCCTGGTTAAGGTTAAAGTAAAATAGGTCTATTGAGAAGGAATTATGGTGGAAATGTGAATAATGGCACAGAT
>JGI24422J19971_10002384_pt1 | contig 11665 bp, 6 predicted proteins | sample DeeMarSWOR152_54_FD_19971 | JGI IMG/M metagenome (IMG submission 19971)
CACAACCGTAAGCTAGCCTTCAACCCTCTGTGGAATAGCTACCGCACTAAGGATGAACAGTGGTTTCAGCTTACAATGCACCAGCCGGAAACCCAGTGGCCCGATTTCTGTAGAGCTATAGAGAGACCTGAATGGGAAAACGATACCCGATTCAACAATGTGGAGGTAAGGATGCAGAATTGTGAAGAACTAATTCGTATGCTGGATGATATCTTCGCCAGCAAGAAGATGGAGGATTGGGAAAGGCGCTTTAGAGAAAATAATTGCATCTATAGCCGAATTCAATCTCCGACAGAAGTTGTTGCTGACCCTCAAGCCATAGCCAACAACTTCTTCACTGAAATGGACCATCCTATTGCCGGCAATATGAAATTAGTTACTACGCCAGTTACCTTCAAACAGAATCCAGCTTCAGCAAGAACACCAGCGCCCTGGGTGGGGCAGCATAACGAGGAGATTCTCCTCGACTTAGGGTACAGTAGGGAAGATATTGCTCATCTTAAGGATGAGGGAGTAATTCCATAGGTGGAGGTTATAAAATACATATGTTTCGATATATTGTAAAGATATTGAGGACATCCCTGACCTTAAAGGGGGGCTAGTCATATTTTTCAGTAAAGGTGTATCAGTAAAAATGAAGTTTGGGTTTACTGAAAAGGAAGGTAGACCTGATTTAATCGCGATCCCACAGCCTGTAACTGTGTTTACCGCTGACTTTCTCACAAGGTCAGTTTCGCTGCAGGATGGGTAGAGAAATTTCTCTTCCTTTGTTATATTATAATCCTTTTTGCAAATAACTATAATAGGTCAATAAAGATATAGAATATCTTTCGGGTAAGCAGGAAGGCTGAATTCCCGATGTTTAACTGGCTAGACAGACTATTTATGAGACAGGCTATTTATTATAAAACTACGAGTTTAAAACGGGAGGCACAGCATGTCTGATACTAGAGTTAGAGTTGACCCTCAAAAATTGACTGATTTTTCAATAAAGGCATTGGAAAAGCTGGGAATACCCCGCGAGGATGCCACGATAACCTCCAGAATGCTGGTTGCCTGTGACCTCAGGGGCGTTGAATCACATGGAGTTGCCCACCTTAATATGTTTTATGGACGGCGAATCAAGCGTGGCCTCATCAATCTCACTCCAAAACCCAAAATCGTAAGTGAGTCCCTCTCCACCGCTGTCATGGATGGTGATAATGGACTTGGTTTTGTTGTTGGCTACCACGCCATGAACGAAGCTATCAAACTAGCTGAGAACACTGGAGCCGGTTTTGTCGCAGTACGCAACAGCACTCACTTTGGTGCCGCAGCATACTATGCGATGATGGCTTTGGAATATGATATGATTGGATTCTCAATGACTAACAACGTGCCCATTGTAGTCGCCCCGGGGAGCAGCAAACCGGCTCTCAGTACCAATCCCCTGGCAGTCGCTGTGCCCGCGGGCAAAAAACCACCATTTGTTCTTGATATGGCGACCTCCGCTGTTGCTGGAGGCAAATTGGAAATTGCCAGGAGAACCAATCAGCCTATTCCTGAAGGGTGGGTGGTTGATGGTGAGGGAAAACCAGTTACTGATGTCACAAAGAGAGTATGGGGCGAAGGTGGACTTCTGCCGCTTGGTGGCACACCGAGTCATGGGGCTTATAAGGGTTTTGGACTTGCGCTCGTGGTTGATATCCTGTCTGGCATATTATCCGGATCAACCATCAGCACACTAGCNAAAGTAGACCCCAAGGCACTCGGTAACTACTCAGACCACTTCTTTGGTGCTCTNCGTATTTCTAGCTTCGTACCAGTAGAGCANTTTAAGAAGACTATGGACGATGCCATCGCTGCCCTGGAAGCTTTACCCACTGTCCCCGGTGTGANCCGCGTATCCGTTCCNGGTAGCTATGAGGACGCTATCGTCAAAGAACGCCNNGCAAACGGCATCCCACTAGAGCCCGCTGTNATTCANGACCTNACAAACCTGGCTCAAGAATTGGGCATAGAATTCGATGTGGCGTAAGTAAAGGTAGCTAGAAAGTAATAATTAGTAAGATGAAAGGCTGCAAGGAATTAATCAATGAAGTCGTTAACCAGAATTTATGCTGTCTTTGTGGTGCCTGCGCCGGTAGTTGTCCTTACCTAGTCTCCTATAAAGGCAGAATCGTAAAACTGGACGATTGTACCCTTAAAGAAGGGCAATGTTACCAGTACTGCCCGAGAACCCTTACTGATATGGATGCTCTTAGCCAACATGTTTTCGGGGAGCCCTATCGCGGTGATGCACTGGGCACCAGTAAAGAGGTCATAATGGCAAGGTCCACAAACGAAGCCATTAGGGCAAAAGCTCAATACGGTGGGACGGTAACCACCCTGCTTTCTTTAGCAATGACTGAAGGGATAATTGATAGCGCTATTCTTACCAGAACGAACGCTGATAAGACTCCGAATGCTACCCTTGCCCGAAACAAACAAGAAATTCTTGATTCCGCCGGCTCTAATTATATGGCCTGCTCCATACTGGAGACCTACAATCACTTGCCCGAAGACAGCGTTGACAAACTGGCAATAGTCGGCATGCCCTGTCAGGTTATCGCGGTTACCAAGATGAGGAAAGAAAAACCACAGCACCGCTCCAGCACCGACAATATTAAGCTGGTACTCGGTCTGTTCTGCACCTGGGCGCTGGATCAGAATAGCTTCCACCGATTCCTGAAAACAAGCTTTAACTTATCCTCTATAACCAAAATGGATATTCCGCCACCTCCAGCAAATCGTATAGACGTCTATACCGACTCAAGCAGAGTCTCACTGCCCTTAGAGCAGGTCAGGGAATTCACCATGCCCACCTGTGCCTATTGCCTGGATATGACATCCGAATTCGCCGACATTTCGGTCGGCTCAGTAGAAGGTATTGAAGGCTGGAACACCATCATCGTTCGCACTGTAAGTGGTTCAAAACTTATAGAAATGGCTAGAAAGCAAGGCAAACTTGAAATTGATGCCCTGCCTGCTGCAAACCTGGCTCACCTTAAGGAAGCAGCTCTTAACAAGAAGAAACGTGCCTTGGGTGAAATTATCAGAAGGACTGGTGATAAAAAGAAACTGCTCTATTTAGATTTAGCACCAAGCCTGGTGAACAAGCTCTTAGATTAAGAACGAAAAGTATATCTGGGAGGTAAGTGAATATGCCAGATATTGATATTGATGCTACAGGTAAAACCGTTATGCTCTTGGGTAATGAAGCGATTGCCCGTGGTGCTCTGGAGGCCGGGGTTGGCTTTGTTGCTTCCTATCCGGGTACACCCTCATCGGAAATTCTTCCTGCTCTGGCGAAAGTCGCCAAGCGGAGAGGTCTTTATGCCGAATGGTCAATCAATGAGATGGTCGCGATGATGAACGCCGCTGCCGCGGCTATGTCTGGAATCCGTGCTATGGCGACCATGAAACAAAATGGTACCAATGTCGCTATGGATTTCCTCGCCACTCAAGTCCGTTGGGGTGTTCGTGGTGGCGCTGGGTTAGTCCTTGTCAACTGCGATGACCCAGGCGGGAGAAACAGCCCCAATGAGCAGGATACACGCAGTGTGGCTAAGATGCTGGACATCCCCATGCTTGAACCCGGCGACTTCCAGGAAGCCAAGGATATGACCAGGTGGCTCTTTGACCTTTCTGAAGAACTGGATACACTTGTCATGCTGCGAGCAGTCGCCAAAATTTCTCATACCAGTGGTAATGTAACCCTCGGTGAGCTTTCCAGCAGAGAACACAGGGCAAGTTTTCCACTCGATCCACCGAGAATGGTGGCGGGCGGCTCATTAAATGCACATGCTCGCTTGCATGAGAAGCTGGAAAAAACAAGGGAAAAATACGAATCATCGCCGTTTAACCGCTATGTCGGTCCAGACAAGCCTGAATTGCTGATTATTGCCTGTGGCGCCTCCTGGCTTCATTCCATGGAAGCTGTGCGGTTACTTGGTTTGCAGGACAGGGTAGGAGTCTTGAAGCTGGGCACCATCTGGCCTCTCCCCGAAAAACTTGTTGTCAAACATCTGGCAAAGTCAGACAAGGTTCTCTTTATTGAAGAAGTTCACCCCTTCCTTGAGGGGAATGTAATGGAGCTTGCTTCCAGCCGTGGTCCTACCGGCCCCCACCCTTTCTTCTATGGCAAACGTTCCGGACATATCCCCGCCTTTGGTGAACTGAATCCTGATGCGGTAATCCAGGCGGTAACCAGGATTATGGATATCGCCTATCAATCCCGTCCCTCTGAATATAGCAATAAGGTTGAGGCTGCCGCAAAGGAGGAGGTTATACTGCGCATCGGAACGCTGTGCCCTGGCTGCCCTCACCGTGCCAGTTACTGGGCAATCCATAAAGCCCTCAAACTGGATGGGCGTGATGGCTTTGCCACCTCCGACAACGGATGCATGTCCGCTGGACTTGGTCCTGGTGGCTTCTTTGTAGCTAAAACCCACGGCGCCATGGGCGCTGGCGCTGGTATGGCAGATGGCTTTGGTAAGCTGGGGCAGTTCGGTCTCAGCCAGCCAGTGCTTGGGAGCGTGGGTGACTCCACCTTCTTCCATGCTGGTATTCCACCGCTGATTAATGCCGTCTGGAACCGTTCCAACATGATATTGATCATCTATGACAATAGCGCTACTGCCATGACTGGTTTTCAGCCCCACCCCGGTACCGGGATGACCGCGATGGGAGCCCAAGGGCAAACCATAACGCCTGAAGATATCTGCCGTTCTCTGGGAATCAGGGTCGAAATCTGCGACCCCTTTGAACTGGATAAGACCACGGAAACACTCCTGGATGTGATGCGTGACGAAGATCATGGTCCCAGGGTGGTTATAATGCGGCATGAATGTGAACTACAGAGAGCTAGAAGGGAAACACCACCGTATCTGGTTTACGTAGACGCAGAAAAATGTTTGGGGGAGAGCTGTGGTTGTGACCGCTTATGTACCCGAATATTCCGCTGCCCGGGACTAAGGTGGAATGAGAAAACAGGCAAGGCCGAAATAGATGAGGTCACCTGCTGTGGCTGCGGTTTATGTGTGGACGTTTGTCCGCAAGGAGCAATTGTCAGGGAAGTAGCGGTGTCGGAGGAAAAAGAATTGCAGGAAGAGATTGTAGGACGATGAAACCACTAATAAAAGACCCTCTCAGCTTAATCATTATCGGTGTTGCCGGTCAGGGCAATGTAGTTATCTCATCTCTCATCTGTAACGCACTGGTCAGGGAAGGTTACCTCGTTACTTTTGGACAGAGCTACCCACCACAGCAGAGAGGTGGGTCTGTTATAAATTACGTCAGAATCTCTCGTGAATTTCAGGCAAGTCCTATTGTACCGCAAGGGCGTGCTGATGTTATCGTCGCTATGGAACCCGTCGAAGCTTTGCGTATGTTAAACCAGTATGGCAATCCGGATGTCATCACTATAGTTAATGTCAGACCACTACAAGCAATAGATGTCACTGGTCTTGGGGTGAAATATCCTTCTCTTGATAAACTCATAGAAGACATCAAAGAACTCTCTGCCCAGACTTGGGTCGTTAACGCCACTGAGGCAGCACAAAAACTAGGCAATGCAATTATGGCTAATGTTGTTCTGGCTGGCACCCTTGTTGGAGCCGGCATCCTGCCGCTGGACAGGAATTCTATGGAACCGGTAATACGTGAACGCTTTCCTAAAGCGGGCGACCTCAACATGAAAGCTTTTGACCAGGGTGTGAAACTGATCAAACGTAAAAGTACTAGCAGCGCTTCCTAGCTTACATAAGCAAACCTGTACTAATTCCAGTGATACCATAACGATTAGGCCTATCACAAATTAGGTATTGTGTCCCCAGAATGCTTATATGGTCAGCCACCACAAATGCTTGACATAGTTCTCCGTATTATGCTAATATACTTATGTTAGGCAATAATAGTAGGTGCCTAGCAAGGAGGTGGGGCATGACACGAAGAGAGGCTTGGTTATGCCGATGGGTTTTTCCCAAGGCGAGCTCTCGGGTAACGTAGGTGGGATTTGACGGCGGTAGCTGAGGTGCGTTGCTTGAGAGCAATTGGAAGCCCCGAGCTCTTCGTCTGTTAAGCAAGGCTCTCAAAAAGGAGCAGCGGTAGTTCAGCCGGAAGCTGAAGTGGAAGAGTAGGGGTGATTTAAAACTGAATAGAGATATTCAGGAGCGAGCTCCAAGATTTGGAGCTCGCTCTTATTATTACCTGTTATTTGCCCAAGTTACCTCTGAAGTAATGCCGCAATAGAGAAGGCTACCAGAGATACTAGATAATGCTATAACCGGCAAGCCTCTCGGGCAACTCTTATCACATAACAGGCCGTAAAATCATGAATCCACTAATCTATTTTTTAGCTTTTGATTCCGGTATTTTCCAAGGTGGTTCTATAGGTAGCTCTTTGAATTCCGGGTGGTCTGTAGGCAATCCCATCGCATGCTTCGCAGCTGCTTTGAACCGTTCCCAATCAGCTTGGAGAAACACGGTCATCCGTTGAGCAGCCAACGAACCTTCGGCATGAATAGCCAGGACTCCCATAAAAGTTGACCCCATTCTTCTGACCATTTGTAAAGCCCTTAATCTTTCCTCCGTTGGATATCCGGCATCGCCGGCTAAATATTTATCAATATAAGGTTGTATCTCTGGATTTTCCCAATCTTTCATTGAAGGCATAGTTGCGGCAATGCCACCAGTGATATCCTGTAGATATTTCATCGCTTGATGCCAGTTGTCAGCGAACCAGAGTTTGGCACAGTTAGAATATACTTCATTAGGTGCTGCAAGCCCAGTCTCCGGGTCTATCTTGGCATCTAATGCTGCTGCTTTTCCCAGGGCCTCGGTTATATCGGCGTACATGGCCAGCCAACCGAGCATATCTCTGATGCGGGTTGCGTGCGTCAGTCCGTTATACTCAGCCATCAGCATTGCTAAACCACCCACAACTTGAAGCTGTACATACTTATAAGTAGCTGCAGTGAGACGATGGTAGCGCGCAAAGGATGTAGCTATCAATCTGCTGAACTGCCATTCACCAGCCATGAATACTCTTTCATTGGGAACAAATACATTCTCGAAGATTATCATGGGGTGTCCACCTCCCGAGGCCAGTTGTGAATCGGTGGCAATAAATTTAACTCCCTTATCATTGCATGGCACAGCACAGGCAACAGCATAGTCCTTTTCACTTTCTCCATGATTACGAGATGGCAATAAGATCAACCAGTTCGCAAGGATTGACTCACTTATGTGCAGCTTACAGCCATTGATCACAATCCCATCTTTGGTCCGATCAACAATCCTTAAATAAAAATCCTTGTGTTTTTGCCCAGGGTCATCAGCATGTAGTTTTCGATTGCCTTTGGGGTCGCTTACTGCTGCACAGAGAGAAGGATCAGTTTTTTGACAAAATTTACGGAACTGTTCAGCTCGCTGACGGTAGTCCGTACCTATAGCTAAATCCATTTTCCCGGTTCCCCAGGCAACTCCATTCAAACCGTCGATACCAGTGAGCCTCGTAGCAGCAGCTCCTGATTGCATCAACGTTTGAATTATAGTCCGACGTCGTTGCAGGTCTTCGCCTGTTTTCGGTATTTTATAAATGAATGAGATTTCTTCACCATCTTCAGTAGTATTAAACAAGGACCGATATTTAGGCAGGTTTGCTAGGTAAAACTCAGAAGCTGCTCGATTTATGGGTGTTCTATATGGTTCGTACTTTGTGATGTTATCAATTTTTTGCCCATCTTGGTATACTACCCGACCATCCTGAAGACTGTCTAAATACTGCTCTGGTGTTCTAATCATTATGTACCTCCTTTGAAATTATTTTGTTCCCAGCTCTTCGTCCCGTCGTTTCAGTTTTATCTAAGTAAGTCGAGGGCTTAGCGAGAATACAACTCCATTTTACGTGGTTTTTCAGTTTTGTCAACATTACCCGCATCGTTATAACTACCCATTATTGGTCGATGATAATCCCCGATAGTTCTCAGGTTATACCTTCACAATTGTGCCGGCTAGCACCTTTAGATGTTGAAACTAAGGTCGATTTCCAGAGCATACTTGGAAATCCCCGGGTTAATTTTAATTTTCAAATTAACAAGGTCCCCATGAAAATCGTAAGATTTTCTTGGGTTGGCTTAGCAACGACGAGAGAAAGGAATGACTAAAAGAAGTTCTCATTTGGCCTCTGGACGAGAAGCCAAGTAGGAATTGATTTGGTTGCGTATTTTTTCAGCCATGTTTCTAGCCGCCTGGGCAAAGTCCTTTTCCTTTCGGAGGGCTATGAAGCAGAGGCAACTACGTCGCGGCGCTCAGGGTCTCCGCCGACGATAACCGGCTTTCCCTTCAGTTACGGGTTAAGCGCCTGCTCCACAGAAGCGAAGAAGGCATCCAAATCAATATAGAAGATACATGGAGCCATAAGATATCATATAAACTAGCATACAGAGCTGATAAAGCCAAAACTTGGTCGGATTGTTATCCAGCTTTTCGTCAAGAAGTGCGGCAATGACTCTGACTATTGTTCAATCATGCGCTCAACTAGTCATTGGAGATCTACCAAGGCATGTCGTTGAGAAAGCTTCATTGCTCATCTGACTGCATGGAGATATGGGACTGATGATGTCTATGATTAACCTCAGTGCCAATTGTGCGCTTTTACAAATAGAGCCGAGTGATTGAGTGACTCATTAATGATGAAATCAACAGAGTCCTGTATTTGGCGTCAAAGTATGCTTGTATCACTAGTTGAATAGAGTCTGATACAATGAGGTAGTGGTGCAAGTAGCAATTGATAGTAAATACAAGCATCCAGTCACCTTTCTTAAGGAGGGTTATCATGCGATATGATGTAGTAGTGATTGGTGCGGGGTTATCCGGCTTGACTGCTGCGAGTCTGCTTGCCAAAAGAGGCCTGCGTGTGGCCGTTATTGATAAGAATTACGAGCCGGGCGGTTCCTGTGGGATCTTCAAACGAAACAACGTTATCTTTGACCAAGGTGCAGCTATGCTTTACGGCTTTGGAGAAAAGGGGTTTAACGCCCATCGCTTTGTTTTTAACTGCTTGGAGGAGCCGATCGACGTTATCAACCATGATTTGCTGTACTGTGTGAATTTTAAAGGTAAGAGAATAAGATTCTGGGCGGATATTGACATGTTTTCTGAGGAACTGGCACAGGTGTTCCCCGCTGAAAAGGAAAATATAAAGAGGTTTTATCATGACCTTGAGAAAATGTACAGACATGTGATGGTAGAGAGTCCGAGTTATACCACCCCCGATGAAACAGATCCAGACGAATCATCAAAAGGCTTCTTACGGCATCCAGATTCCTATGCTCGGTTCCTGAGCTATATTGATAAGAGCGCAAAGGACTTACTGAATGAATATTTTTCCGATCCAGAGATATTCAAATTCTTCGATAAGCTTACTTCCACTTACTGTTATACCACTGTAGAAGAATCTCCAGCCGTCCTCGCTGCAGTCATGTTTGTGGATAATCATGTCGGAGGCAGTTATTATCCAGCCGGTTCCACGCTTTTTCTACCGGGGAAACTGGAGAAAGTAATCGAGGAAAATGGCGGGGATATGCTGCTTGAAAATGAAGTAGTAAGAATTCTGTTTAGCGGCGATCACCCCTCCGGGGTAGAACTAAAGAGCGACAATAATATGTATGCAGATAATCTTATTTATTCGGGAACAGTGTGGAATTTGTACGGGAAATTGATTGATAAGGCGTACTTAAAAGCCGAAAGAATAGAGTGGGCTGCAAGTCAAGTCCCTACCCATCCAAGCGTTGTATTATATGCCCACATAGATAAGCGAGTCATTCCAGAGGATACAGCGCCAATTGAAATGTTGGTTGGAAATCCGGATCTACTGGATGAAAGCGAAGTGACCGCTTATATTTTAAGCATCGACGATAAGACATTATGCGATGAAAACGGTCATGTTGTTGTTGCGATCGGGCCGACATTTGCAGATTGGGATTATGAAGATGTAGACGACTATCTTCTTAAAAAGGGAAAGGAGAAAGCGCGGCTGATTGCAGTACTCGAAAGGAGGTTCCCCGGATTTACGGATGGCGTACGCTACGCCGAAGTTGCCACACCGAGAACCATTGAGCGATATACTCTTAAGAATGGTGGTGCCGTAGCAGGGCCAAAGCAAATGTTAGGCCAGCACATGTTACACAGGCTGCATACCAGAAGCGAATGGGATAATCTGTTCTGCTGCGGTGAGTCTACTGTAATGGGGACCGGTACGCCGACGGTGACCACATCTGGCATAAGTGCTGCAAACGCAGTACTCAAGAAACTGAGGCTTGAGCCGTTCAAGTATCGACCCGCTATGAAGAACTATGTCAAGGTGGTGGCCAAGCCATTTAGAGCAGACAGCCTCTATGAAGGATATCCTGAAGAAATACGCGCAATCATGCGTGAAGCCTCCAGATGTCAGTATTGTGAAAACCCTCAGTGTTCCACGAATAGGGAATGGGATATTCGCGGCATCATGAGGCGGGTAACTGTGGGCAATTTCGCTGGGGCCAAAAAGCTTGCCAAACAGTTCCTCACTACAGAGGCGCTGAGAAAGACATCATTAGCCGAATGTGAAAAACGATGTGTGCTCAACAAAGATGTTGGTTCATCGGTGGGAATACAGAGGGTGGTCAACTACATTACCGCGGAACAATAAAAGACAAATGTAAGTTCTTTGATATCGATCTGCCAGGATTACAGTAGTGTTAGTGAAAATTATACACATCTGACATTTCGCTGGCATTTAAGGCCGATGTCGGCGCCCACCCTCACCACTTCCCATTCATAGCTGCCGCAGGGGTGCGCTTTGCGCAAGCGAACTATGTCACCGAGCTTTATTTCTGTGGTCATTGATCTGGTTGTGGATTTTTTCAGCCACGGTTCTAGCCGCCCGGGCAAAGTCCTTTTCCTTCGAGGCATAAAGAATTTGCCTGGACACATTGATAATCGCCTTTTCGCCGTGAGCATCCACTCCGTAGCCAACTACTGAAGCCAGGTCCCCTTCCTGAGCGCCGATGCCGGGGATAAGCAAAGGCATTTCGGGACAAATTGAGCGGACCTTCTTCAAATCCTCAGGATAGGTAGCCCCGACTACCAGGCCGATATTGCCATAAGAGTTCCATTCTTTGGCTTTTCGGGCCACTGCTTCGTATAGTGGTAGGCCATTCGTGTGAAGGTTCTGGAAATCTGTGGCTCCCTTATTTGATGTCCGGCATAAAATAAATACCCCTTTGTCTTGATAGTTAATAAAAGGCTCTATGGAATCGAAGCCAAGGTAAGGATTGACTGTAGCGGCATCGAAGCCCAGAACCGAAAAGAGGGCCCTGGCATAAGCCCTGGCAGTGTTACCGATATCGCCGCGCTTGGCATCACCAATTACAGGGATATTGCCGGGTATACATTTAACGGTCTTCTCCAGGATAGCAAGCCCTTCGGTCCCCAAGGCTTCGTAGAAAGCCAGATTGGGCTTATAGGCACAGACAAGGTCGGAGGTAGCCTCGATAATGGCTTTGTTGAATTGGAGAACGTCCACTTCGGGCATAAGCTCAGGGTCGGGGTCAAGGCCGATGCAAAGCCAGCTCTTGTTTTTTCGACTGGCTTTAAGCAGTTT
>JGI24422J19971_10002386_pt1 | contig 11660 bp, 15 predicted proteins | sample DeeMarSWOR152_54_FD_19971 | JGI IMG/M metagenome (IMG submission 19971)
AGCTCCTACTACAAATAAAACAACCACGTTCCAATGCTTTCTCAAGAATTTCTTCCAGATCTCGGAACCATTTTCTGATCCAATTTCCGCCATCATAAATTTCCTCTTAAATCTACAACAATAATGGGACTTGGCGCATGCGCGTTTGATTTTAGCGTCATTTCACATCACGCAACCATGCATGCATGGGGACGCTAGATATAAATTTATGTGACTGTGATACAACAGTAACATAACTGCGCGCATCTGTTTCTTGTGTGCGGTGTGGTGTTGTGTTGAGGAGAGAGAATGTGAGTATATGAAGGAATAAATGAGAAGGGGAAAGAAAAAGAGTGAACGTGCAAGTGAATGAATTTTGGGTTTTGGGCTTAAAATTCTACTCGCGACGAACGCCGCGTCGCCTATTTTCTTCTTTTTCGTTTGCGACCAGCGCTTCTTGCCGCGATTAAGCCTACTTTCCTGCCGGGTGGAGCGTGCCGCGAAACTGTTGTGACCTTTCGTGCTCCTCTCTTACTGCTTCCGTATGGATGCGCCGCTGCCACCATGGCTATGCCTCGTGTTCTCGGGTACATGTGGCCCTTCGCCTTCATCAAGTGGAACTTGGCTCCGGCTTTAAGAAAAGGCTTGTCAACACGACCAGCCCCAGAGATTACGCCAACTGTTGCTCGGCAGAGATCGTTTACATATCGGGTTTTTCCTGAAGGAAGCTTTATCATGGTTCCTTCAGGAGTGTGAGCAACCACGGTTGCGTACGAGCCGGATGAACGAACCATCTTCCCCCCGTCGCTAGGCGATAATTCAATGTTGCAAATCATGGTTCCNTCGGGAATANTGCCNAAAGGAAGCACGTTGCCCACGTCCACAGAGGCTTTGCTTCCCATTTGCGTGGGCTGTCCCTCATAGACTCCTTCTGGAACCACTGCATGNTAGGTTTCACCGGTTTCNAGTTTAACTGAGGCTAGGGGTGAGCCTCTTCCAGCCTCGTGAACAATTTGCATGACCTGACCGTGAACAACTCCTTTTCGCTCATTTTCGGACAGGGGCGGGTACTGGACAGGAGCCACTCGCTTGTGGGTTGACGCCCGAAAAGTGGACGAGCCTCTGCCACGCCTCTGAACGCGTATTCGCTTACCCACGATGCTGTGCCTCCTGACGGTGACTATGTCTTAACAAGGATTTAAATGCTACAAAGAAAGCCTCTTTTAAAAACTTTTATGTTTTCAGAGAATACATGCCAATCTTGACTCTTATTTTGTTATTAGCCATGTTCCAACAACTATAAGAACAATCGCTAATGCTTTTATCATAACAACTCTTCTTCCAGTCTCTTCTTTCAATACTCTCGGTACAGACAGGCTGAGCATAAGAGTAATCGCGAACACAAAAAACGGCTCAAGAGAACTCGCAGCAGAGACCAAAGACACGGGTCCACTGGAGATCGCAATGTAGTAGAAGACTGTTGCAATGAGACTTAGAGAAGTGTTCAGAATTCTCCAAGAAAGAACGGTTCTGCTCATCCTCTTAATGTCGGTCAGGAAATTTCCTCTTATTTTCGTGAAACAAAACAATGAAAATCCTACCATTGCGGTTCCTATGAAATTCCAGAAGAGGTACGAGAAGTAGTCTATAGCGCCAAGAACATATTTTGTCAAGACCTCGTATCCCGCAAATACAACGCCTGATGCTAAGATCAGCCCCAACGCAGGAGACATCACAGCCTTCTTTCCTTTCTCTTTTCTATAAGAAATGAACATCGCGCCAAGAACCAAGAATACAATACCAAAATAACTTAGCAAACTCAGTTTTTCCTCTAGAAATACATAAGCCAATAGAAGAACTAGGATTGGACTTGTATACCACAGTGAAATCACTCGGGAGGCTTCTTCTATCGCCATAGCTTTAAAGTAAAGAATAATTCCAGGGTAGAGGCTAAAACCGGCAACAATGCCCAGCAAGGACCAAGGGAAAGTGAAGGAAATTGACGTGAATAGAAGGAGCAATAAAATCGGCGCCTCTGTTATCGTATAGAGAAGTTGATAGGATAACGCGTCTTGCATGTGCTTCGTTATGATGTATTTGTCTATCACAACGCCAACAGCCCAGAAGACGGTAGCAACAAAAGTGAAGATGAGCCAGTCCATGAAACATCCACCTTTTCAGAAGGCACAGTAATCATCTTTCTCCTATAAAAACACATGAGAAAGAAAGACAGGTAAGGAGATAAGGTGCTAATTAGGGCTAAACCGCAGAACTCTACCGATAATCCCAAACGCACAGAGTTTTGTATTCCTCTCACAGAATGCCGAGTTTGATCGCCACATCCACCGCCTTGTAGTCAGGGTGAAGCTTCACAAAAGCCTTTTTCTCACCCTTAGGTGTGATTGTGACATTCACTTTTTCCACAGCCACCTCATAGAGTTCCTCCACCGCCCGCTTTATGTCCGCCTTAGTGGCCGCCGTCTTAACGACAAAAACGAGTTTGTTCTCGGCTTCAAGAATGCGACTCGTAACCTCGGTCATAACCGGATACAACACTACTTCGTAGGGGTCCATGCCTATCCTTCTCCAAACAACTCGTTCAGTTTTTCAACAGCCGAACTCGTCCAAACGGTGAACCTCCCTGGATGGGTCCCAGGTGCCAGAAGCTCAACGTTTAGGTTGTTCACGTTGACGATGTCTACACCCGGAAGGTTGCGGGCTGCCTCCACAACGCCTTCATTTTCGGTGATCACGAGTAGGGGTCCAACCGCCTGCTTCATTTTCCGACCGCGCCTTTTGCCCTTTCCAGCACGGACCTTCCGGCTCTCCTTGACTCGATAAACGTCCGGCCACACGCCGACTTGGATAAAAGCCTTCTCCACCTCACGAGTTTTCTTCAAGCTCTGAATTTCGTCCACGACCACTAGGGGAAGATCTGGAACGTCCTCAATAATGTGTCCCCTAGAAGACACGGTTTCCTTAGACGCGGTGGCTGCCACTGCTGAGCGTAAGGCCAACTTCATCTCCTTCCGAGGAATCTTTTTCCCAATCTTCTTCTCCACTACCGGTGGATGAGTGCGTCGACCTCCCACAGCGAAGGGGATTAAAGCGCCTCGCTGTCCTCCTCCTTTGATTCTTGCAACCCGCGCGATTCCATGTCCAACTCCNATAGACTCTGCGGTTGTTCGCNTGCCAGCTAAAACGTCTCGACCCTGCGGTTGAAAACGGTGAGACTGGATGGCGACCACNGCTCGCTTGATAACGTCNGGTCTAANAGGAGTTTTGAAAACGGTGGGTAAACGCAGTTTGCCTGTTGACTTTCCCTCAAGATTAAATATTTTAGCCGAAACCTTGCCCATTCTTTGTCCCTCATTTGCCTTGTGGCGACTCAAGCGAGATATGGGTGATTTTGGGCGGAGCTTCCGCGATCTTCCCAGGTGGGCGGGCTGGATACCGCAGTCTTATTAAACGTTTGGAAGGTCCTGGCAGGCTTCCGTCTAGTAAGACATAGCTTCCTCGAACTGGACCGTAGCGAAGGAATCCTCCCTTTGGCGATACTTCGCTTCCGTCGGCTCCTATCTTTAGGATGCGCTTGTTGTATTCGGTTCTCTGGTGGTAGCCCATTTGACCGGCTCGGGGAACCGTGTATAAGACTCGTGGGGGTTTCCACGGACCGATGGCGGCGACGCCCCGTTTGGTTTTCCGAGATTTGTGAGGTAGAATCTTGACGCCCCAGCGCTTTACAGGCCCTTGGAATCCTTTTCCTTTGGTTATGGAAACCACGTCTACGAACTGTCCTTCTTTAAAAACGTCGGTGACTGAAACCGTTTTTCCGAGCAGTTTCTTGGCGTGTTTTAACTGTTCCTCAATGGGTCCTCCGTCAATCTTGATTTCCGTTATATCCATTTTTTTCTTTGAAACATTGGCTAGTCTGGGCTGTGTGGCAACGAGGAGGCGAAACTCCGCGATTCTGTCAAGGTCTTCCTCCATCTTCTTGAAGCCTTGGTCAGGGTCTGAGTTTTTGGACGGTGTGAGCACGCGGTTAAAGTCTTTTGGCGGTTTTTTCATCCAGGCTTCAGTTGAGGTCTGTAAGCCATGCTGGTTTTTTACGTATGCTCGAACGGCGCACACTAGGATTGGTGGAGCGTCTAGAACCGTGGCTGGATGAACAGTTTCTTTGCCGAGGTTTGGGGAGCCCGGTTTGTCCTCCACTATGAAGATGTGGGTCATTCCTGCTTTGTATCCCATGAATCCCAGCAGGGTTGGTCCTTCTTCCACGCTGGGCCAAAAGCGGACTCTGCCAACTTCACTGGCAGCGCGCCCCCTAGGTAAATAGGCTAGTGAACCTCTTCTAGGAGCGTGTTTCTTTCGGTGACCCAATGTTGCGTCCTTCTTTTATTTCCCTACCCAGCATCGCCTTTGTTTCAATGAGAGCGTCAAGTTATAAATGTTACGAAACGCATGCGACCGCATAAACTACGTCTTGACAGTTCTTGAATGGCGTAGGCGTCTTGCTGCTAGGGAGATCAACCAGCCGCTGATGACCATAATCGTGGCTGGAAAGGCTTCAGAGTAATAGTTTAGCAGAACAGTGTTGAGTACTAAGAAGACAGTGGCAATTACCGTGATGGACACGAGCGCGAACTTCTTCCCATATTTTTGGGCAGTTTGAACGCTAAGGAGTCCAGCTAGAAAGATGTCGCCCAAACCCAAGATAGTGTAAAAACCTTGAGACGGAAACGTTGGTACAATGATCACCACTGGCAACCCCAGCTCCCCAACCAATTTTTCAGCTGATTGCACTATGTAGCCCGTGATCAGAACGTGGACTATGTCCATGATGGTCAGTAAGACGACAAAGACAGCTGTTGTTTTCCACGTGAACAAACTGCCGAGGTAAACTGAGACGAAGATCGCAAAAATTATTGCAAAGAGGTTAAACGTAAACAAGTTCCAATAATCAGAAAAATAAAGAGCCACAAACAAGACTGGAGTTATAAACGACAAATACCATTTTGGCACAACCAAATACGTGAAGAAAAAGAACCCTAGAGAATAAACGCTCAAGTAAAGAATCCTAATAGCTTCTCCGGGAACAAAGATCAAAACACCCAACACAACACTCGTCGCCACAACCAGAAGAATTACATGATAATAGCTAAGTTTGACCTCCTTGAAAACTGATCCAATCCTCTTTTCAATCCTTAAGTAAAGGAAAAGCGTGGCCAACATAGCTAGAAAAAGAACCAACGGAAGCAGAACATCAAATTCCATGCATCACTCGCCACCCAACAGACTTAAAACCGCTAGGCAGATGTACAGTGCCTCCTCAGTTCTAACAGTTTCGGTTCCCTGACCGGGAATGGTATTAATCACGAAATGTGCAACCTCGTCTAGTTCCAAGCGTTCACGAGTCGCGATCTCATACAATCCTTGAGTTGGCGCTCCGAACGCCACTAATGTTCTATGAGAACTCTTCCAGCGTTCAGCCAACCCGTCCATAACATCTACTAGAGGGGTGCCGCGTCGAGAAGTGGCAATAACCAAGTTAAAGGGTTGATCTTTTAGCAGTTGCCCAAACGGGACATCTGAAACTGCCACGCGATAGCCCCAATACACATTGATTTCACCACGCTTCGCCAAGACAGCTTCCGGATGTTTTCCCAATTCCGTGACTCTCACCGTGACCCGCTTGTTAATCGGGAGCCGTGTTTTGGGGACCAGCAATGGCCGCTCAACTCCTATGTCCACGAGCGACCCATTCTTGACAAGAGATGTCACCGCTCCTTCTCGATGTTCCCCAACCTTCAGGTTTTCTATTCGATCTGAAAGTGGGTGATGGGGTGTTCGCAGGGGAGGTAGGACGCCCGCGTATCGCAGTTCTGGCCGTATCTTGAACAATCTTTTGCGCAGGTATTGGGGCGTCTCTATATAGGAGAGGATGGTAGTAATCAACTCGATGTCCCTGCTTTGATCCTTGTCGAGGAGGTCTGGAAAAATGATAATCTTGTCCACACGAAAGATTGCGGCTGCCCGCCCGATTAACCCGACCTTGAAAGTTTTGTCTCGGAGGTGTGGAGCATCTGAGACTAGGGATGCGGGTATTGCTATGGAGAGCTCACACCTGCGCTTCAATGGGGCAAGCGTCTGGCTTCTAACATTCACCTGCGTTAACCTCAAAAGCTTTTACAACCAACCCTATTTCTAAGTCTATTGGAAGACTGAGGGTTAAGTACATGGAGAAGAAACGGCGTTTGATAGTGAACGTNTGCAGCGCGAAGCAGAGGTCTCTTGAGGAACTCGCGTGGTGCGCTCTCTGTCAAGAGGTGAANCCCCTCTTTTGGAATAACGGGAAGCTATTCTGCTTTGAGACCAAGTTGTACCCAAAAGGCTCCCGNCTGATCGTGCTTGACATCTGCATCGCAAACATGNCCACATACACGAAAACCGTTCGAGTAGAGGGAACCGCTAACATACCCTCNGCCATAATCCCCGTGGTGAAAGCATCAGCCGTCGCCGAAAAAATATTGGAAGAAGCATTAAAAATGCTCAAGAAGCAGAGCTTGGTTGTGTGAAAAATGAGCAAAACTACGGTTCTAGATCAGTTGGATGAAATAAGAAAGATTGACAAGAGCGACATATTAGGGCACTGTGTGAAGACGAGCATCTATTGCGAGGACGCTGTGCAACGGGCTAGGCAGGTGTCAGTGAGCTACGGAAAGCCTAGACACATCGTAATCGTGGGCATGGGAGGCTCTGCCATAGGAGGAGAAATTCTTCGAGACTGGCTGCTGGACAAGCTTCCAATCCCCGTAGAGGTCTGCAGAGACTACAGTTTGCCCGCTTACGCAAACGAGGATACGCTGGTTTTCGCGATCAGTTGCTCAGGGAAAACTGAGGAGACGCTCAGCGCTTTTGTGGACGCTGTCAAACGGGGATGCAACATCATAAGTATAACCTCAGGAGGGCATCTACTTTCCTTTTCCAAGAAACTTGGAGTGCCCCACATTATCGTACCAAGTGAACTGCCCTCACGCGTCACCCTCCCCTACCTCTTCCTCCCTCTCCCCATCCTACTGGAGAAACTGGGTGTGCTTCAAGACACGGAGAGAGAGATCCAAGAAACAATACGAATCGTGAAAAAATTGGGTCAAGAGAATTCGCCTGAAACTCCTACAAGAGAAAACCCGTCGAAGAAGCTGGCCTTAGAGCTGAGGGAAACTATACCCGTGGTCTACGGGTTCCGACATTACGCAGCCATAGCTCGTCGGCTGAAGACGCAGTTCAATGAAAATAGCAAGGTTCCGTCTAAACACGACGTATTTCCAGAGCTCAATCACAACGAGGTTGTTGGATGGGAAGCGTCTGAGGAATTCACCAAACGCTTCTCTGTTGTGCTAATCCGAGACCGTGAAGAGCCTCCAGAGATCATGCATAGAATTGAAGCGACAAAGTCTTTGGTGCTTCATAAAGCTAGCAAGGTTTTAGAGGTCCATGCAACGGGAGTAAGTAAGTTGGCGAGGATTTTTTCAGTGTTGTTTGTGGGAGACCTTACAAGCGTTTACTTGGCTATTCTGCGCAACAGTGATCCTACGCCAGTGGAAACGATCAACAAGATAAAGGAAGAGATGAAAAAACGGTTCAACTCGTTAGAAAGATTGAAGAAAGAAGTTTGGTCAAGGTGAACGAAAGGCTCTAATCTGTGTACGGTCTATGTTTGCCTTTTTCCCTCAATGAACTCTTCAAACCATCTTTCAGCTGTTTCCAACGGCAACATTTGCGGTGGGTGTTTGAAGGCGTAGGCTGAAGTGCTCAAGAGGGAGCCGGCGACGCCCCGGTCGAGAGCAATTCTTGTTCCTCGTATGACATCAAACATGACAGAGCCTGCGTTTGGAGCGTCCACTGTGTTGAGTCGTATGTCAAGTTGCATGGGAACTCCCCCGAAGTAGAATCCCTTCACCCAGAAGTAGCTGTCTCGTCGGTTCTCCAGGAAGTCAACGTAGTCGGTGGAACCAGCCACAACCGAAGCTTTGTAGGGCAAGGCAGTCTCCACCGACCTAGTCTTCACAATCCGTTTTGCTTCCCTCGCCCTCTCGAGGGTGTTGAGAGATTCTGTTCCCCCACCCACATCGAGCTGATAGGTTTCGAATACCCGAACACCTCGATCAACCAACATTTTCAGTAAGGTTTTGTGAAGAATAGTGGCTCCAACCTGATCCACCAAGTCGTCGCCAACGACTGGCAGACCAAGGTCTTTGTAGCGCTTATCCCAGGCGGCATCACTGGCTATGGAGGCGGGCGTGGCGTTAATGAAGGCGCACCCAGCTTCTAGCGCCTCCTCAGCATAGTGTTGGGAAGCCTTTACGGCTCCGCTGGGAAGGAGGTTAATTGACTATTTCTGAATCGCTGTCTCTAAGTCTTTGGGCCACATTTACTTCTGAGGACTCGCTGATCTTGATAACGTCTCTTAGAGAGTTGCCGACACCGTCCAGAACTGGACCTTTTAGAACTGGAACGTTCAAGCGTGGGATGTCGGCGAATTTTAGGGTGTTGTTGGGCGGAGAGAAGATGGCCTCAGACAGATCTTTTCCAACCTTTCTAGCCTCAATGTCAAAAGCTGAAACAAACTCTACGTCTCTAGGATGATAATCTCCAACAAAGAGGTGTCTTAGGCCCACCACATCCTCTTCTTTTTCTATGCTTCTGTAGTGATGAACGCCTTGAACCAGCGACGATGCACAGTTTCCTACGCCAATCAATGCGACTTTGATTTTGGACATATACTCGTTCCCCCTTCAGAGTCAAATGACAAAGTTATAATAAAATTAACGCATTAACTACATCTTTGAAAAGCTCCAATCAAGGAGATGAATGGGTGTGGGAAGGAAAAACGAGGTTCTGTTGTTGACGAAGGAACAAATTCAGTCCATCCTGACGATGGAGGACACCATTAAAGTTGTGAAGGAAGGCTTCAAGGCCTTCAACTCTGGAAGGGCGGTCATTCCCTTTCCGGTAGGCCTTGAAATCCAAGAGAACAAGGGTGAGGTCCATATAAAGCCGGGATACTTGAAGGGAACTGACACGTACTGCATCAAGATAGCGTCTGGCTTCTATGGAAACCCAAAGATCGGGCTTCCCTCAGGCGACGGCATGATACTCCTCTTCGACGCCAAGACAGGAGTGCCTCGAAGCATTCTAGTCGATAGGGCATTTATAACAGACATGAGAACCGCGGGGGCTGGAGCCCTTGCGGCACATTGTCTCGCAAAAAAGTCTGTTGAAAGCGTGGCTGTTATTGGAACCGGNATGCAAGGGAGGCTTCAAATCGAGGCTCTGAGCGAGGTAAGNGATTTTCATGTTCTGAAGGTATGGGGACGAACCCCCGCCAACGTCGAAAAATACGTCGAAGACATGAGACAAAAGCTGACAGCAGAAATCGTGCCCATGAATTCCGTGAAGGATGCAGTACAAAACAGTGAGGTGGTAGTGACCGCTACACCCAGCACGTCACCGCTAGTGAAGACAGAGTGGGTGGGGAAAGGAATGCACATAACAGCAATGGGAGCAGACTCTCCCGAAAAGCAAGAGTTGGAAACTGGAGTGCTGGGCATTGCAGACAAGATCGTTGTGGACAGTGTCAAACAGTGCGTAAAGTTAGGGGAGGTTCATCATGCAGTTGAAGACGGAACGATAACTGCAGAAAACATCCATGCAGAGCTGGGTGAGATACTGCTGGGGCTGAAAAGCGGAAGGGAAAGTGAGGATGAGATAACCGTCTGCGACCTCACGGGCATAGCAGCCCAAGACATCGTGACATCCCAACTCGTCTACGAGCGAGCTTTGAAGGAAAAAATAGGCTCCTACATCACCATTTAGCAACATAAGGAGTAAGAAGCATGACCTTGTCTGCGACAGAAATTTTGAAGGCAACGAAGAACTTGACGGGAGTGCTCTACCGCACGCCCCTAACCTACTCCAAAAAGCTCAGTGAGATAAGCGATGCAGAAATATACTTGAAATGGGAGAGCCTGCAAAAAACTGGATCCTTCAAGGTTCGCGGAGCATACAACAAAATCTGTTCGCTGACACCTGAAGAACGGGGCAGAGGAGTCATCACAGCCTCAGCTGGAAACCACGCTCTAGCCGTCGCATTCGTAGCCAAAATGATGAATATCAAGGCGACCGTCGTAGTGCCCGAAAACGCTCCAAGGGTAAAGGTGGAAAGTTGTAAAGTCCTCGGAGCGGAAGTGTTGCTCAAAGGAGCCAACTATGACGAATCCTTGATCTACTGCAAGAAGATGATTTCAAACACAGAGGCAACTTACATCCCTGCCTTCGACGACGACAAAGTCATAGCTGGCCAAGGAACCATCGGCTGCGAAATCTTGGAAGAAATGCCTGACACAGACACAATAATGGTTCCCATAGGTGGCGGAAGCCTAGTCTCCGGCATAGCGCTTTGGGCTAAAACCGTTAATCCAAGAATAAGAGTTGTAGGCGTCCAGTCAACCGCTGCCTACACAATGTATGAATGCTTTAAGGCTAAGAAAATCGTTGACGTCCCTGTTCCGCCTACTATAGCCGACGGGCTCGCAGGGGGGATATCCCAGATAACCTTGTCTCTCGTCTTGAAGTACGTCGATGAAATCATCTTGGCAGAGGAAGAAAAGTTGAAGACCGCAATCCTTTGGGTTCTCCGAAATGAACGTCAAGTTGTAGAAGGATCTGGTGTAGTAGGACCAGCAGCCATCCTGCAAGGTAAGATACGGTTTAAGAGAGGCGAGAAGGTTGTTGTGGTAATCTCGGGCGGCAATATTGACATGGAGCTTCTGAACTTGCCAGAATGAAGATAGGAGTGTCGGAAGGTGATTGAGGAAGCTTCTATGAGAGAGAAGGCTTGGCTGGATGTTTCCATTACCCGATGCCCGTGGTGCGGCCGATACTTCGCGGACGCCTCATGGTACGTGGTTGAACTGGAGTCCGACATAGAGTGTGGAGATTGCCACAAGACGTTCAACACCAAAAAACAGCTAACCGACCGTGTGATGCTGGAGTTCAGAATTGACGAGAAAGGGAAGACGCGCGAAACTAAACTAACTAAACTAACTAAACACATCTGAAAAAAAGAGAACAACGTTTGTTTTATTATCTAGCAACGTCCTAAAGATTCTGTAAACGTCACAACAACTTGGAGTTGAAAGGCCTATGCGATCGGCAGACAAGTTTGAGATCATAAACGAGATGGCGAGACGTCGAGGCTTCTTTTGGCCATCCTATGAAATCTACGGCGGCGCAAGCGGTTTCGTAACTCTCGGTCCATTGGGTTCAACGTTGAAAAGAAAAATCGAAGGCAGACTCCGAGACTACTTCATCCGCAGATTGGGGCAGTTTGAGATCGAGACATCGGTGATTATGCCCGAGAAGGTGTTTGAAGCCTCGGGGCACATCGAAGCCTTTCAGGAGCCCATGATTGAATGCAACGCGTGCAAACGAAAGTTTCGAGCCGACCACCTACTTCTGGAGTTCGCAGGGATGAGCGAGACGGATACTGAAAAACTCAGCCTTCAAGAGTTAACGAGTGAAATCAATAAACGAAGAATTCACTGTCCCGAATGTGGCGGAAAATTTGGCGAACCCAAACGCTTCTTAACCATGTTCAAAACCATCATTGGACCCTACTC
>JGI24422J19971_10002387_pt1 | contig 11659 bp, 14 predicted proteins | sample DeeMarSWOR152_54_FD_19971 | JGI IMG/M metagenome (IMG submission 19971)
GAATATAGCCGCCATCTCCATGTCCTTTGTAAAATCTTTGATTCGATCTTTCGCAGAAATGGCAAAAGGCAGAACAAGCCTCGTTTTCAATCCTCTATCTAAATAATCAGCCATAGATTCTGCTCCTAACAAGAATTACGAAGGTTAAATGTTAACAATTATGAAAAGAAAATCTATATTCTTGCTCCACTTGAATGCAAGCATATTTTCAGAACACATTACGCGCGCATTTCAGTGTAATGAACTATAAATTCGCTTGATAAGTCGCCTATACTTCAAGAAATCCTTAGCAGCATGGTCTTGACAGCCAAGCCTGTAAACAAGCCTAGGAGAAGGCTTATCTTTATTCGGATTCGGAGAAACTCTAAGGGTAGAAGCTCCCACATTGTTGGACGAAATCTTTGGTAAGATGATTGAGTCCAACTTGTTTTTGATGGATGTAACACTCGAAAGAATGGTTTCGGAAGTTTCAGGAACTCAAATACTCCGTTGGATCACAAATTCTGGGGTATTGGTAGAGTATGGTATGCTGGTTGGATTGAAGTGGTTGCATCGACTTCTACTGTTTTGTGAAGATATAATCGACCGCGATAACCTTTACCCCTTGTTTCATAAAAAAGTCAAAACGTATTCGGTGAATGACCATGTGACCTTTAGGAAAATTGTGAGAGAAATCATAAAGAGGGAAGAAAAAGCAATAGATTCACGTGATCCCTATCAAGAACGCACGTTAGGAGCCTTGATGGATATAGTGAAATACAGCTCGCTAAGTCCTCGATAACACGTGCGTGTGTGTTTTTTCTTTTGTTTTTGTTTTTTGTGTGTGTTTGTTTTCCACGTGACTGAGTGCGAGAGCGAGCGGGCGAGCGAGAGCGAGCGAGCGGTGGGGAGAGAGAGATTTAACTTTAATATCTTCCACGCTTCCATTAAATGTGGAGACATTCACCTTGAGATACGCTCTCATTGCTGATGCTTATGAAAAAATAGAAGCCACCACTAAAAGACTGGAGATGACGGACCATCTGGTGGAGCTTCTTAAGCAAACTCCTAAGGACCTAATCGACAAGGTCGTTTACTTGACGCAGGGAAAATTATATCCAGACTTTGTCGGGATTGAGATAGGCATTGCGGAAAAGTTGGCCCTGCGTGCCGTCGCTAAAGCAACTGGTCATAGTGAAAAGGAAATCGAAGAAGATTTAAAGAAAACCGGAGACCTCGGCAAGACAGCTCAGAAGTTTTTGGAAGAGAAGGCTCAAGTTCAGCTCTTCCGAGAACCGTTGACCGTTGAGAAGGTTTATGGAACCCTTGACAAGATGGCGAAGGCCACGGGCGCTGGTTCTATGGATCTAAAGATAAACCTTTTGGCTGGATTGTTGGCCAACGCCGCTTCGATGGAGGCTAAGTTCATTGTTCGAACGGTTACGGGTCAATTGAGACTGGGAATAGCTGACATGACTGTTCTCGACGCGTTGGCCATTGCTTACGGCGGTGGCAAAGAGTCTCGAGAGGATGTAGAAAGAGCCTACAACATCTCAGCTGATCTGGGCAGGGTGGCGCGAACTGTTGTGGAAAAGGGAGTAGAAGGTATAAAGAAATTTGAAGTTTCACTTGGGGAACCTATTAGACCGATGTTGGCAGAGCGGTTGGGCTCACCTGAAGAAATCCTTGAAAAGCTTGGAGGAAGCTGCATAGCTGAGTACAAGTACGATGGAGAGAGAATACAAGCCCACAAAAAGGAAAACCATGTCACCCTCTTCTCTCGGCGACTTGAGGANATCACAGACCAGTACCCTGACGCCAGCGAATTGTTNAAGAAATACNTAAGGGCNAAGGATGCTATCATCGAGGCGGAATGCGTTGCAATCGACCCGGACACAGAAGAGATGAAGCCCTTCCAAGAGTTGATGCATCGAAGGCGAAAATACGGCATAAAAAAGGCTATGGAAGAGTATCCCGTTTCGCTTTTCATGTTCGATGCTCTGTACGTTGATGGAAAAGACCTAACTCTAGAACCGTATCCCGTTAGACACAAAATTCTTGAGGAGATTATTAAGCAAGCTGACCGCGTCAAGGTGGCGGAGTACTTCATCACCGACGACCCAGAAGAACTAGAACGGTTTTTTGAGAAAGCAGTGGAAGACGGATGTGAGGGCTTGATTTGTAAATCAATAGACAAGGGCGCTGTTTATCAAGCGGGAGCGAGAGGTTGGCTCTGGATAAAGTATAAACGCGATTACAAAAGCGAAATGACCGATACGGTTGACCTCGTGGTGGTAGGGGCGTTCCACGGGAGGGGGAAAAGAGCTGGAACATACGGCGCCCTTCTTCTCGCCGCGTACGACCCAGATGAAGACTCCTTCAAAACCGTTACCAAGTGTGGAACCGGATTCACCGACGAGGAACTCAAAAAACTTCCCGGAATGATGGAAAAGCATCGAATACCCCACCGACATGCCAGGGTTCAATCCACCCTTGAGGCAGACGTTTGGTTTGAGCCAACCGTAGTTATCGAAACAATCGGCGCCGAGATGACGCTTAGTCCCATCCACACCTGCGCCATGGACGTTATCCGAAAGGGAAGCGGACTAGCCATAAGGTTTCCACGGTTCACGGGAAACTATCGGCTAGACAAGTCGGCTGAGGACGCGACAACCATAAACGAGATCGTTCAGATGTATCGGAGTCAACTGAAGAAGTTTATAGAATAGCTTTTGGTCTACACAGACTGTAGGAGATCTGTTTTTAGTTCGTTGTATCGTTCCAAAATAGTTAGGTAAAGTTCATCTTTCAAGCGGTTCCCGACGAGTTTTTGGTTTCGCAACTCCTTAATTCTCTCAGCTAAACCAGCATCTCCGAGGACCTCGTCCACCCATTTTTCAAAATCCCCTCGATTAAGGTGAAACTCTAGTGATTTGCTGTTGACTTCTTTGATTTTTTCCGAAAATTCTTCTAGGGACGCCGCCTTCTCACCTATGTAATTCCCTATGGAGGAAAAGAAGTAGAAAGCCTCTTCTCTCAAAACCTTTCTAAGAATCCTAGAAGCAGACTCCACCACAAACAACCCCCATTTTAAGTGATTTAACCTTATTTACTCTTATAGGTTTTTCACACAACTCCAATTTGGATTTGCTCAACCCCATATCCTCCAACACCTATTTATCCGCATCTACCTCCTTTGAGAGGTTAATGTTTGGACCTACCGGGAAGTCCTCCTCTTTATGTTTTTTCGTGATGATCGAGGTTCGAATCCTCAAAACTCCTGGAAAGGGGGCAACCGAATGGGCGATGAACGAGTGGAGCTTGCTTTGATCTTCGGCGACCACTTTGGCGATTATCAATAACTCTTCGGAAAGCGATGTGTAAACTTCTAAAACGTTATTGAACTCCGATAGCTTTTCCGCCACGTTTTCGCTTTCTTTTGGATCTGTGATGATAGTCATAACTGCGGTGATGTGCTTCATCCCGGCCTTCTCAAAGTTAACAACCGTCGTGTATTTTTTTATGATGCCATGCTCCTCCATTTTCTTAAGCCTTTCATAAATGGTTGAGTGGGCTACGTTGAGGAGGCGCCCAGTTTCTGAATATGTTTGTTTGGCGTTTTCCTGAAGGGCCTGTAGTATCTTCCAGTCTAGGTCATCTAAGGAAATCGCTTGCCTTTTTATCTTCATCCTCTCATATCCAAACTTGAAAGTGTAGTCAATTTTTATTTATCTTTTGCTGTCGGAAAAATGTAGAAATTTTCAAGGATTTTCGTCAAATTTTCTAATTTTAAGCATACGGTGGTATTGAACTTCTTCGGAAATCTGTAGACATAAAGCGGCCTTGTCGACATTTTTTCAAAAATTAAACTATTTTCTGGTAGTTTTGCAAGAATCTTGTTAAATAATCTTAAATCTGTGGTGATAGAATAAAGTTATAGAGAAAAGTTACATGTCGGTGCACCGATGACTACTCTTCTAGAAATTCCGAAAGTGTGGGAACTTCTCAAACACTTTAAGGATCAGTGCCAATCAAAAGGCTGGAAAACCTCTGACTACGGAGACTGGGTTAAAAAAGGGAGTAAATATCACAACTTTCTCTGGAGCCGAACGGTTCATCCCTCAACATTTGAAAAGGTTGCTATGAATCACAGGTGCGCCATTCGCAAGGGCATCTTCTACCAAGTAGTTGACGTTTCGTACACTGCCTGGTTGTTTCCGGAGACTCCGCCTGAAAAGCTGATGCAGATAGTCACGGAGAACCCCGAGCTCTCGAGAAGAACCGCGATTTACGACCTAAGCTGGGCGTACGCGGGCAAGCCAGTTTGCTTAAAGCTGAACGAGACGAATAGCACGGTTTTTAAAGAGTTTGAGAAGTTCTTGGAGGAGAAGTGGAGAGTCAAGATTCAACCAGCCGTGAGCCTAACTGGCAGAGGGAGCTCATAGGCTGCTAGAGACGCGACCACATTCTTTCTATCCGTCCTCGACGTTTTCAAGGTAGAGGTTTTGCCACTGAAAAGACGTCTTGAGGCGTTAGGACGGAAACCCCTGCGTATTTGCCTATTATGTCGATGCGGAGTATCTTATCGGGTTCTTCAAGGTCAACTTTTTCGTCTATGAGTTCAGCGAGTTCCCTTATGATTTCAATCTTGTGGTGTCTGGTGTAGCGGCGCTTTTCCACAGTCATACGCCATCTCTCACCCGCTTGAATCTTGTTTTTCAGTTCTGCAACCGCCTCCCTCATGGAGTCCATTTCCGACCATGTCCAGAGGTCTACCGGCACCCATTTCAAGGTTTGCTGAAGAATGAAGGGGTCCGTGTCGAACAGCGTTCTTAGTCCACGGATGAATTCTCTGGGGTCTAAGCGGGTTTTTACGCCGATTATTCCCTCTGCAACTGTGCGCCTTACGATGGGTTTCTCGTCACCAAGCGTTTTGAGGACGCTCAGGACCTCCTCTTTCGCCCTTCTGTACGCGCCCCAGGAACAGGAGATGAGGAGATTGAAATCGTACATTTCTCTGTTCTTTCTATTCTGTTGGTTCGAGTTATCTTTATTGCTGAAACTTTTCTGGTTGTTTCGATTTGAAGTCTGAGAAGATTTGATAAGCATCTACGAGCCATGTATGTAAAGGGAAAAAAGATGAGTGGGGAGGAGACGGAAGGAGAGAAAGTGAAGAAGGTAGCTGAGTTTAAAACGTTGCTGGAGAAGCGCATGAGGGAAATGGAAACCGAACTAGAGGGGATGCGAGTTCTGCTTGAGTTCGTGGATGCCGCGTTGTTGGAGAAGGGGTTTAAGAGGGCGGAGTTGGTGAAGCCGACTCCTACAATTTTGCCTAAAGTCGTTGCTCCACCCGTGACGGAGTATGAGAGGAGTGTTCCTTTGAAGACGGCAACTGGCGACCTCTTGGCNAATCTGTACATGGGGGAGGATTCTATNCGTGTTGTTCTCGCNGAGGATAAGGACTTTAACATTAGCACTCCTCCGTTCATGTCATTTCTGGTGGAGAGNGTGCTGGTGAAGATGCAGGAGAAGGATCGGGAGGCTGCGGGCACTGGAGAGATCGCCCCGGACAAGATACTCTCCTACAACATTGTTCGTGAAAGAGATGTGGTTCGTGAGATTACCATACAAAACATTAGGCCCGAGAGGTTGAAGGAGCTTAAGTCAACCGTACGCTGGACGCTGGAGAAAATGTATGAGAAGACGAAGACTGGTTCCTAGCTAATGCTAAAGAGTGTGGTTCTGCCTTTTTTATCTGTTCTCTGTACTGAGGAAGAAGGGTTTCAGGTTATTTCCTGTCAAAGTATATGTTTTTACCCTTTGCAGATACAGGGATCCCCATTATGACGCTTGCTTCTGGCATCATTTTTAGCCGTCTGGCTGCGACTCCGATTCTGTACATTATTCGGTTGTCCACGTTGAGGATGTTAGCTGTTTTAGCGGCCGAGCCCATCGCGATTCCGAGGTCCAAGGCCTTAAAAATACAAGTAGGACCGGTGAAATCCTGTCCAGCCTTCTTCTCAGCCTTCTCAAACTCGTCGCAGTCAGCGTAGCCGCAGGCTCCACAGTTCATTCCAAACTTCTTTGTACCTCGTATGCCGATTAGCACAACGGCTTCGGAGTTCCTCACGTTCCCGGCGTCTCGTCCAAACCCGCTTATGCTTCTTTCTTCCCCTATTTTTTCCATCTCCGCCGCCAAAGAATCTTTCTCTTTCCCAAAGACGAGCGCGGTTAGTATGTCGTCGACACCGCCGGATTTTGGAGCAGTCCTAGCTGAAACAAGCATCAGCCTTGAGACCTGCATGATTGCTTCTCTTTCATCCTCTTCGCTACTGATGATTGGCGTGATTCTTCACCTCCAGCGCCTAGCCTGTTCTATCTAGAATTCAAGCAATAAAACATTTACACCCATACGCCGTGAAACTGGTCCGTTAGTTGTTATGGCACTCCAGCAACTGCCGTTTCAAATATTTTATTCACGATTTCTATAACAAACTCCACTGTCCAGTGTACAATCCAAGAGTAAGGAAGGTTAGACTTGAGAGCAGCAGGAGGGAACCCACAACTCTTCGTTCGGACGGATCCATAACCGATTTCTCCGCTTTGACTGAATATTTGCCAACAAGTATTTAGCTCTTGCAGTCTGCCTTTATGAAGAAACCTATTGTTCTATTAAGACACTAATTCGAATGCATCATGAATCGTAAAGCGTGTTAACTAATTCTATCCTACTATCTGCTCTCTCAGCAGCCTCCGTAATCCTGTTAATGGCAACATTCAAATGTGAATTCGCGTTTGGATAACACAGAGAAGTCTTCTTTGAGCTTGAAGAAAAACGTTTGACCTAATCAACTATTAGTTTGCCTAACCGTTTTTCAATGGCGTGCACTAATGGAGCGGCGCCGATGAACGTTAATACAGTCCTGCCAAGCAGAATAATTAGTATCGTGTAGGACTGGTCGAACGGTTTAGTATAAACGTACATAAATGGTATCAAAAAGCATACGTTGCGCGCGCGATGACCCTGCTGTCGGTGGTGATTCCAGTAGACAGGTGGCTTGCGTTGATGTAGTTAGGCTTTATCAGAACCGGCTTTTCCTTGGAGAGGGCTTCATCTGTGTCTATCATTCGTAGAGCCTTCACCGTGACCTCCAAAGGTTTTGTTCCCCTTACAACAGCAACCTCAACCATGCGCGCGCGCAATACCGTTTCCTCAAGTTCGCTTATCGTTTCACCTCATATAAGACCTCTTCACCCTTGAGTGTCCACGAAGAATTTCAACTTCTTGAAGGCTTCCTCTGGATTTGTGAAACCCATAACGAGTTTTTCGAATGGACAGATGTCAGCTCCTTCGTAATTAAGAATGTTTGGAACACGGTTTTCAAAACGGTAGAAAACTTTGTTGTCTTCAAGCACTTTTATTCCCTCCTCACTTATTGTGACAGCAAAGACCGAAGCCGCTTTAGAGTAGACGCAAAGTATGGCTGCTGCGCGTCCAACGATTTTGTCAGCCACAGAAGACCCGATCAACTCTTTGCCCAATTTTTCTATGGCGTGTAGAAGGCCACGTATTCCTTGGGATTCGTTTTCGAAAATAATCCTGCCATTTTTGGCTATGGCAAGATTGAGATTTTTCTGTTTCAGCCTGTGTTTGGCAAGTTTTAGGTTTTGCATTCTTCATTCTCTTAACGTGAAGATACACGCTTAGAAAAGGTTTACTTGTTCTCTATGATGAAAAGTTCTTCTTCGGGCATAGAGGCAACCATTGTGGCAAGTTTCTGCGTCTCCTCTGGCGAAACGTTTTCGGAGAGCAAGCTGCCTTTCAATCTGTTGAAAGTGGTGGGGTTAACTGCAACGGTTACTTTCCCTCCGCGTTGGAGTTTGAATTCCGCCGCAATGCCCGAGGAATCGATTAACTTCAGTTTTTTATTCCCAATTGTACACTTGGTGGCCACTTGAATTCCGTCTATAATGCAGGAAAATGGAACGGAATACTTCAGTATTGCTGTAACATGCAGTTTATCATCGTTCTCTTTCGCTTCAAGCTCTCTAACACCGACGAGTCCCATCCTAACGCCTAACACAAGGAAAGGACCTAGGTGCCCATGAAACTTTTCTGCCTCTTTTAGGAGATCATCTAACTCTTGTTTTTGACTTTGCTCAAATGTGACCAGTGGGCATCACCTTTATGGTGCTATAGCCGCAAATTTTAACTGTTTTACACCTTTCTTTGTCATAAGCTCTTGCGTTAGGTTTCTAATTTCTTTAGTGTTCCCGCTAACCGCTACTATCTCTAAGCACTTGTTCTTTGTCAAATGGATATGCATGCTCGATGAGATTACGTCTTCAAACTTATGTTGAACCCGCATAATTTTGTTTAATAAGTCTAGTTTATCCAGGTAATAGAGCATAACGATGGCACCCGCTATTTTTCCAGCTTCCTCCCGCATCCACTTATACTCGCTGATAAAGTTTCGCATAGCATCATGAATGGCTTTCGATCGACTGACATATTGCATGCTCTTCCAAACCTCATCGAACTCCCTTACTAACATGGGTGGAAGCGAAACACTGAACCTTACAACCCTCTGTTTCAAGATGCATCATCACCGCACTATTAATATGAAGAAAGCTTTTATATGAAGTGTTACCAATTAAAAGGTTCGTAACACTAGAAGCTGGAGGATCTCATTTAATGAGAAGAACAAAGGCGATTACGTTAACAGCTATCATGGCAGCTTTAGCGAACATCCTTTCAATTCCACCAATAGCCATCCCTCTAGCTGTAGGAGGATTCGAATCAGCAATTCACTTCTCGCAACCACCAATTTTTATCTGTGGAATCCTTGCCGGACCTATGCCTGGATTGATGACGGGAGCCATAGGAGGTTTATACATGAGCTACACCAAAATTCCATTCATCATCGGTGGACTCGCCATTTTGGGTTATGCAGCCGGGTTTTTTGCCAAAAAACTGATTCCATCCCTTTCGGGAATTTTAGCATGGTGTGTGCAAGCTCCTTATGTTGTCGTTACGGATTATGTCTGGTTTAACCTGTTTTTGGAGAAAACGCAAGCGGCTACTTGGGCGATTCTCACCACCATCATGATAAAATTGACGATTGAAGCAGTGATTTGCTCAGTCTTGGCTGAGATTTTCGTTCGCTACATTAAGAGGGCGGGAATTATTTCAGGTGAGGGCTGAGCAAAACATTTGAAATTTACATAATGTTCTCAATGAGGGAATGGTCCTATAAGCTGTGGACCCTGTTCGTTCCTCATTCAAAGCCCAGGAGGACTCTTTCCCATATCTTACTATCTCTTGTGAGAACGTGCTCTTGCTTGTGCATGGTGCCTTGTCTTCCGTTTCCAACGGATAGCTGTCAACAGAATGATCCCTCCTACTGCTACTACTGTTAGGCCTATAATCCACCATGGGAAAGTCTCTGGTACATCAAGGACCCTGACTGTCACGGTGTCTGTATCATAGTTTCCGACGGCGTCTGTTGCTTTTAGGGTAACTGTGTAGTTGCCAGGCGTGTTAAAGGTGTGGGTGGGATTCATTTGAGTCAACGTTCTAGGTGTTTTCTCAACGAAAGTCCATGTGTAGTTTGTGATACCTACATTGTCCGATGAGCGTGATCCATCAAAGGTAACTTGTGTATTTTCATTAACGATCTGGTCAGGTCCTGCATCTGCTGTGGGAGGAATAGTGTCTAATGCTTCGGTGCCTACAATCTTAACCTTTTGAGTGCTGAAACTGAAAGTGAAGCCTAGGGAAGAGTGAGTATCATTTGCAACTTTAGTAGTGTCGGCTGCCATTCCGTTTATTAGGACTTGCCAAGGTCCCGCGAGAAGAAGTTTGGGAATCGTAACTTTGCAGAACCCAACTTTATCGAACGGTCCAGTGACATTGAAACTTATCTGCTTAGCTGGATGGCTGAAACTGAAAGAAGCCACTGTGCAATTGCTGTACGTGGTCACTTCATAGGTTTTTGCATTCCAAACAAAAGCATTATGGATTCTTAACGTGCTCCAACGCTCAACGAGTGGATAATTGTCTCTGTTATATTCGTTGATCGCGAACGGTGTGTCGCTGATGCCGTCTCCGTTTAGGTCTTCAACTTCAATACCGGCCCAATGGTTTCCTTCAGCACCATTGTCCCAAGTATTGGTTGAATTGTGACTGTGCACCGAACTATTGACAAAGTTATTATGGTAAATGAAATTATTATCGGAGGAATCTAAACGAACTCCGCAGTGGCTGTTGGCCATAAATGTATTTCCAATGATTGTATTATTTTCAGAATTTGTTATCACGATTCCGTGTTCGTGGTTAGCTATAGTGTTTTCGCTTATCATGTTATTAGTGGAATTATCTAACGAGATCCCGCAATAGATGTTTCTTTCTATTATGTTTCTGGTAATCGTGTTGTTTACTGAGTTTTCCCAAAGTGATATGCCCTCTCCATTATTTCCTATGATGTTTTCACTGAGCACATTGCTATTTGAATATACACTGATCCCGGTCCCGGGGAAAAGCAATCCAGCATTCCGGATTGTGAAACCCTTGACAACAACATGATTACTAGACACAATGATGACTGTTTGCTGTTCACGACCATCGATAATCGTGGCATTCTTGTCTTCTCCCACTATGGTTAAAGACAAATATACGAACAATTGTTCATAATATGTTCCTGCCCTAACGAAAATAGTGTCTCCATCAGTGGCGTTGCCTACAGCCCACTGAATCTTCTTGTAGTCATCTGGAACAAATATAATATCCTGACCTGCGATAACCGGCCTTTCTAGAAAATGGAGACCCATACCTGCGGCAACAAGTGAATTAAGCAAACCTCCAGATTCCGCAGACAGGAATAACAAACAAACAAAGACAAGTAAAATGATTTTCCTTGTCATCATACATCAATCCTTCAAGCTTCAGACAGTTTCACGTTGAAACCGATATGCGTTAAATTCGCCCTTATCCAAAGCCAGAAGGACTCTCTTCCATACAGTTTTTATCTCTTGTGAGACTCTGCTGTCCGGTGAATGTTCAACAACGGTTTCCCCAGCGACCATGGCTTCAGTTACAACTGGATCAAAAGGAATTTTGCCAGCAACTTCCACTTCGTTTTTCTCGCAAAACTTGACTATCCTTTCCGTATTGTTCACGTTTATATCGTACATGTTTATGCAAACAAAAGGTGTCACATGGAAATGGTTGAGCAACTGTAGTGCCCTCTCTAGGTCATGGATCCCCGACATGGTTGGTTCTGCAACTGCGAGCCCAACATCCACCCCACTGACNGAAGCTATTACTGGACAGCCGATGCCAGGCGGGCCGTCGATCAGAATTAGATCATGGTTCTCTTTCTCAGCTATTTGTCTGGCGTTATGTCTCACTAGAGTGACGAGTTTGCCCGAGTTTGCCTCGCCAGGGTTTAGCCTTGCGTGAGACATGGTACCATACGCGGTCTTTGAAATGAAGGCATATCCTGAAATCCTTTCTTTGAGGCTGGTTGCTTCCTCGGGGCAAACGACAACGCATACGCCGCAGCCCTCACACAAGAAGGGATCTATTTTAAGAGTATCGTTTATCGCGTCAAATCTGCAAGCGTCTCTACATAAACCACATTGGATGCATTTTGTCTTGTCTATCACAGCTAACTTGGGA
>JGI24422J19971_10002389_pt1 | contig 11654 bp, 16 predicted proteins | sample DeeMarSWOR152_54_FD_19971 | JGI IMG/M metagenome (IMG submission 19971)
CGAATGGCATCGATCAATTTGATCTTTAACCAGTAGTGGGTCCTCCACAACTCCTCGTCTGGTATGTTGTCCATCAGTTCCCAAAGAGCGGGATCGTCATGATTTTCATAGAATCGCTCTAGGCTTTCAATATCATAGAAGTAAATAAGGAGATGGGGTCCTTCTTTTGAGGTTAGTTCAATACCTGGAATGCTAAGAATACTCGTATCTTTGTGAATCTCAACAGCCCCTCTGATATCATTATGATCTGTAATGGCAATTCCGATGCCCAGCTCGCAAACCCGATTAGCAATCTCTTCCACTGCGCTGAACCCATCGGAGTAATGTGTGTGGAAATGCATATCAACAACACTGTGGTGCTTTGTCAATTCCGGAAGATTCGGTTTCTCAAATTCAATTCTATTTGTGTTATTCATATCCTTTGACTTCTTATCGTTTGTTCAGGGCTCTTACCATTATTTTGGCAAAAAATAGGTCTTACGCTCCTTTGAAGCGTATTTGCTTTCTTCCCGGGCATTTTGTATGATGAAATATAGAACGCATCCATAACTGCCCAATTTGAGGAACTGCAGAAATACGATGTAATGGCAACCGATAGAATAGTAATGCTCCAATTTAATAAGTCAACGTTCAGATTTGATTCAATTAATCACAATTGCAGTTCAGCGTGATGATCCGGAGGATCCCGCGGACGATGTGACTTCGCGGCATATTTATATTTAGATTCTGAGGCAATAGATACCGGAATCTCATAGGAGAGGGATTGAAGCTGTTCTTGTACATACCTTTTGGTTGACGGTATATTTCGCTCATGTCTGGGCTTTTCTTGAAGAGTCAAGCGGAACGGTGGGGCTCTCCTTGGGATTGACCCCTCACTTGTCCCTTGGGGGAAAATGTATTATTATTTTGATGCCGGCTGGAATATGGATACCTTTCCGATGAATAAAAGAGATGAATCGCATGGGCAAAACCGGGGTACGCTGATTTCGATTCGTGGAAGCGTGATTGACGCCCGGTTTGAGAGACGCCTTCCCTGGATTTATAATGTCCTTAGAACAGGCGAAAGCGGGGGAATCATTATCGAGGTCACCACCCATCTGGACTCAAAAACCGTCCGGGGGATCGCGCTGACATCCACGCAGGGCCTTGCCCATGGCTCAACCATAATCGATACGGGCCGTCCCCTTGAGGTGCCCGTTGGAAAACGATTGCTCGGCAGGATGTTCAATGTCTTTGGAGAGGCCATCGATAAGAAGGAAGTCTTGAGAGGAGCGGACTTTCGTGCCATTCACCAAGAGCCGATTCCGCTTGATAGACAGTCCACCACATCGGAGATTTTTACCACCGGCATAAAGGCCATCGACGTTCTTTCTCCCCTGGAGCGCGGTGGCAAGGCGGGGTTGTTCGGTGGTGCAGGTGTCGGGAAAACAGTGCTCATCATGGAGATGATCAGAAATATGGTCGGTCAGCATGAGGGCGTCAGCCTTTTTTGCGGCATTGGTGAAAGGAGCAGGGAGGGGGAAGAGCTTTACCGCGAAATGAAAGAGGCGGGTGTTCTGGAGAATATGACTATGGTCTTCGGTCAGATGAATGAACCCCCTGGTGCCAGATTCCGTGTAGGCCACGCAGCACTTACCATGGCCGAGTACTTTCGGGATGACGAGAGGCAAGACGTGCTGCTCCTGATTGACAATATTTTCCGGTTTATCCAGGCCGGTATGGAAGTCTCCGGGTTGATGGGCCAGCTTCCCTCGCGTCTGGGGTATCAACCCACCTTGAGCACGGAACTGGCAGAGCTCGAAGAGCGCATTTGTAATACCGCCACAGGCGCCATCACCTCTGTGCAGGCCGTTTACGTGCCGGCCGATGACTTTACCGACCCTGCGGCAGTCCATACATTCGGTCATCTGTCAGCTTCTATCGTGCTTTCGCGAAAAAAGGCGAGCGAAGGATTGTACCCCGCCATCGACTCCCTCCAATCGGGGTCCAGCATGTTGGTGCCCCCTGTCGTGGGCGAGCGTCACTATGTCATTGCACAAGAAATCCGTAAAACCTTCGCGAATTACGAAGAGCTTAAGGATATTATCGCCATGCTTGGCATGGAGGAGTTGTCCCAGGAGGATCGTCAGGTTGTTCGCCGGGCTCGAAGATTGGAGCGGTTCCTGACACAGCCCTTCTCCGTGACTGAGCAGTTCACGGGTAACAAAGGACGCGTAGTGGATCTGGAGGATGCCCTTGATGGCTGCGAGCGTATTTTAAATGACGAATTCTTCGACTATCCGGAGAAATCTCTCTATATGATCGGAAAAATCGACGAGGCCAAAAAGTGATGGAGCTGAAGGTCCTGCTTCCAGCAGAGGTGCTTATAGAAGAAGATGTTACCAAGGTAGTCGCCGAGGCACACAATGGTTTTTTTTGTCTCCTGCCCAGACATGTGGATTTTGTCGCGGCCCTTGTTCCAGGCATTCTGTCTTATGAAATCGGCAGTGGTCGCGAGGTATTTCTCGCAGTGGATGAAGGAATTTTGATCAAATGCAGCCAGGAAGTCTTGGTGTCCACGAGGAATGCGGTGCGAGGCCCTGATCTCGGACAATTGAGGCTCACCGTGGTGGAAAAATTTGAGGCCCTGGACGAGCGGGAGAAGTCGGCGCGTTCGGCTATGGCCAAGATCGAGGCCGGTTTTGTCCGTCGCTTTCTGGAGATTCAAGGACATGGCTAAAGAGCCCTTTATCAAGGAAAGGAGTAGAGACCCGGCTCGATTGATCCAAAAAATCGGCATAAAAGAGGATCGTAAAATAAGAGCTCGGCATGAAAAGGATCGCGGCGTCTGGTTCGGCTTGGGCATGTTCGGCCTTGTGGGTTGGTCGGTGGCCATCCCCACTGTGATCGGTATCGGCCTGGGGATTTGGATCGACACCAAATGGCCCAGTCCGTATTCCTGGACACTGATGTTACTCATTACTGGCGTCCTGGTGGGGTGCCTTAATGCCTGGTACTGGGTAAAGCGGGAGAGCAAAGAAGATTAAAATTTCTTGTAACATTTTAGTTTTTTGAAATTATTTGGTGAATGAGCATGGGGATGTCTTTTTTTGCTCCATGCCCTTTAACAGGGGGCTTGAGCGTGCCCCGTAAATCGGGGCACACGAGCAACGCGGATTTGACTATTATGCAACATGGTGGTCGGTGCCCCAATTTATCGGGGCCTGCCAGTGCATTACTTCTAGGGCATGAGACAAAAAAAGACATCCCTATGCTCATGCGTCTCACAAAGGTACCTATCTAGCCTTGAGTGAAGGCCAGGGGTAGTTTTCAAAAGGCTAAAATGTTACAATTTCTTTTATATAACTCTTAAGTGCAGCATCTGAGCTAGGGATGCTAATATGGAGGAAATAGTGTGACAACGAATGTGCTTTATCTGGCGATGGCGTTTTTGGTGGGTATGGGAACCGGAATAGTATACTTTGGCGGATTGTGGTGGACGGTCCGGCAGTTGCCGTTTGTCCAACAGCCCGCCCTCCTGACCATGGGGAGTTTTCTTGTACGCACCGGGATCAGCCTCACCGCCTTTTACCTGGCTTCGGAAGGACACTGGGAAAGGATCCTGATAAGCCTGCTTGGGTTCATAATCATACGGGGCCTTCTCGTGCGCCGGATACAGCACCCTTCAACGCGTATTTCAGCGAATTAAGGAGATGATATATCGATATTAAGACTGTTAGTCCTGATCAGGTTGTTTTCTGGCAGTGGGGTCCAGTCTCTCTCAACGAAACCATAGTGTTTACCTGGGTTGTGATGGGGCTTCTGGTGCTTGTCTGCTGGCTGGCAACGCGGAGGCTCTCATCCGACGTGCAGTTTTCACGATGGCAGAACCTTCTGGAGATTCTGGTCAAGGGTATGCAGAATCAGATCAAGGACATCAGCCATCAAGAAACGGGGATCTACCTGCCCTTTGCAGGAACCCTGTTTTTATTCATTGCAGTATGTAACCTGCTGAGCATTGTGCCGGGTTATACGCCGCCCACCGCCTCTTTATCCACCACGGCCGCGCTGGCCATCTGTGTGTTTGCGGCCGTGCCTTTATACGGTATCCTGAATCGTGGGCTCTTGGGTTATCTCAGGCAATACATTCGACCTACGATGTTCATGCTGCCCTTTAATATCATGGGAGAACTTTCAAGAACACTGGCACTGGCGGTACGGCTCTTCGGAAACATGATGAGTGGGGCGAAAATCGGTGCAATCCTCCTTGCCATTGCCCCGCTTTTTTTCCCGATCATTATGCATGCCCTGGGATTGTTGACCGGGCTGATACAGGCATACATTTTTGCCGTACTTGCCATGGTGTATATTGCCTCCGCGACACGCGCCCAACAGGAAAGAGGACAAAAACAGGAGAAAAAACAAGAAGAGAAAGGAGAGAAGTCAAATGGATAGCATTAGTCTCATTGGCATGGCTTCCGTGGTAACCGCCGGCTTGACCGTTGCTATCGGATCAATTGGTCCCTCACTCGGCGAAGGACGATCCGTAGCACAGGCTTTGAGCTCCATTGCTCAACAGCCGGATGAAACCAACAACATCACTCGAACGTTATTTGTGGGGCTGGCTATGATCGAATCTACCGCAATTTACTGTTTTGTCGTCGCAATGATTCTGATATTCGCCAATCCCTTCTGGGACCATGTGATAGCAAAGTAGGAGGTTTACAGTGCTCATCAATTGGTTCACTGTAATAGCCCAAATCGCTAACTTTCTCATTCTCGTGGCGCTTCTCAAATATCTTCTCTACAATCGGATCATCAAGGCTATGGACGAACGAGAGAGGAAAATTCAAGTGCGCTTGAAGGAAGCTGAGGAAAAGGAGCAGGCCGCGGAGCGGGAGGTGCAATCCCTTCGCGAAAAAAACCGGGACTTTGATGAAAAGCGCGAATACATGCTTGCGCAGGCAAAAAAAGAGGCCGATGCGCGGCGAAAGGAGCTGATTCAAGAGGCACGGCAAGCCGCCACCAATCTCCGATTGGTGTGGCAGGAGGCAGTCCGGCGAGAAAAGGAGTCCTTTGTTCTGAATCTCCGAAAGATGGCCGCCGCACAGGTTTACACCATTGCCCGCAAGGCATTTGAGGATCTCGCCAACGCCGAACCGGAAGAACGCATGGTTGACGTATTCCTGGCCCGAATCCAGAAGATAAAAAAGAAGGAGAGAGATGCCCTCGTCGTATCCATCAAAGAGGCGGGAAATGAGGTTGTCATACAGAGTGCCTTTGAGATCACGTCGAAAATGCGCAAGAAGGTAACACAGGCCCTGCACCGGCATCTGAACGGGGAGATTGCCCCACGCTATGAGACTACACCGGACTTGATTATGGGAATTGAATTGAAGACCCGTGGGCGAAAGATCGCCTGGAATCTGCGACACTATCTGGATACCATGGAAGAAAATGCACTGCGCACCCTTGAACAAGAGGCGGAGAGAAAGATTAATGGCGAGGAAAAGGTACAGGCAGATACAGAAAAGAAGAGAGCGGACGTAAAGAACGCAAGAGAAGCGGAAAGGCAAGCCTCGCACAAAGGAAAAATCAGAGAGCCTGAGGAAACGAATGAAGACAGAGCCTCATGAACTGAACAGGGAGCTGTCCCAAACAATTAAAGTCCTTGAACGCGTGGTGGAGAACCATCGGCTCGAAGCTGAGGTCCAAGAGGTTGGTACGGTCACTTATGTAGGCCCCGGCGTTATTCGATTAACCGGTTTGAGCAATGTGCAATCCGAGGAACTTCTCCGGTTTACCGGTGGACGGATGGGCATGGCCTTCAATCTGGATCAGACGGAAATCGGCGTGATTCTTCTGGATGAATACGAGGGTTTGGCCGCAGGCAGCGAGGCTCAGCGCACTGGCCGACTCATGGATGCACCGGTGGGAGAGGGATTGCTGGGTCGGGTCGTGGACGCCCAAGGAAATCCCCTGGACAATGGCGGTCCGCTTCGAGTTTCACAACGGCGCCCCATAGAGCGACCGGCTCCTGCGATTATGGATCGCGCTCCTGTGACCGTGCCCTTGCAGACCGGGCTCAAGGTTGTAGATGCGCTTATCCCTATAGGACGCGGCCAGAGGGAGCTCATTCTCGGTGATCGTCAGACAGGAAAGACCGCTATTGCCCTCGATACCATCCTCAATCAGAAGGATAAAGACATCATCTGTGTTTACTGCGGCATCGGTAAAAGGGGATCAGCCATAGCAAAGGTCATTGCCGACTTGCAGGCACATGATGCAATGAGATATTCCGTTGTGATGGTGGCTAGTGAAGAACATCCCCCTGGATTGCTTTACATGGCACCCTACGCGGCCACGACCATGGCGGAATATTTTATGGAGCAGGGACGGGATGTCCTGATAGTTTTCGACGACTTGATGCGCCATGCGCGTGCCTACAGGGAGCTTTCCCTCCTTCTCAGGAGACCTCCGGGCAGGGAGGCATTTCCCGGTGATGTCTTTTACATTCATTCACGACTCCTGGAGCGTTCCACCCATCTCAGTGATGAGCTTGGCGGCGGCTCCTTAACCGCATTACCGATTATTGAGACCGAGGCCCAGGACATGTCAGCCTATATTCCAACGAATCTCATCTCCATCACCGATGGCCAGATTTATCTTTCTCCCGACCTGTTCCAGAAGGGAAACTTGCCCGCTGTGGATGTAGGGAAATCGGTCTCACGGGTCGGAGGAAAAACCCAATTGAGCGCCTATCGAGCGGTTGCCGGGGATCTGCGTCTTTCATACTCGCAATTCGAGGAACTGGAGGCGTTTTCACGTTTCGGCACCCGGCTGGACGAAGACACACGAAGAACGCTCGAGCGCGGGCGGCGTGTCCGGGAGGTTCTCAAGCAGCCTCAGTATAAACCTCTGCCGGTCTCAGAGCAGATTGCCGTTCTGGTGGCGGTAAATAAAGGGGCCTTTGACGGTCTCTCCTTAGAACGTATCCACGATGCTGAGAAAACAATCAGCAGCGCGGTTACGGCCCAGGCGCCCGAATTATGTGAGCGGATTGAGCGGGGTGAAGATCTCAGGGACACCGATCTTGAGGACCTTTTGAAGACAGCGAAAGGCGCTTTGGAAATAAAAAATACAGGGATCAACAATAATGCACACGATCGAAGGCCTGAAGAGAAAGATTCAGAGCACTGAGGATCTTCAGTCCGTGGTAAAGACCATGAAGGCCCTGGCAGCCGTAAACATCCGGCAGTACGAGAGGGCCGTGGACTCCCTCAAGGATTACAATAAAGCCGTTGAACTGGGTCTTCGCGTGGTTCTGCGTGACAGGCCGGAATTCATGGTCGAGGTACGACCTGCCCCCCATGATAGACTTGGTGCCGTTATTTTTGGTACTGACCAGGGCATGGTCGGGACCTTGAATGAGCAGGTTTTAACCCATGCCATGGCTGCCATGGACGGCCTCAATGTCACACATGAAGATAGGACGATCATGGCCGTTGGTGAGCGCATGAAGTACCTTCTTGAGGATTCGGGGCAGCCCGTGGAGGCATTCTGCCCTGTCCCCGGATCTGTTGCAGGCATTACACCGAGGGTGCAGGAAACGCTCATGAATATCGAGTTGTGGAATAGAGAGGGGGGGCGGGATCAAATTTACCTTTTTTACGGCACCGAGGCATCCGGTGCTGCTTGTCAACCTCACACGGTTCATCTTTTGCCCCTGGATCAGGAATGGATTTCGAACCTCAAGGCGCAGCACTGGCCATCGCGTGCCCTCCCGACCTTTACAATGGATTGGGATCGGTTATTTTCTTCTTTGATTCATGAATACCTCTTCGTCTCCCTGTACCGCGCCTTCGCCGAGTCGCTGGCAAGCGAAAATGCCAGCAGGCTCGCATCCATGCAAGGCGCGGAGAGAAACATCGAGGAAATGCTGTCCGGATTGAAGACCCATTTTCAACAGCAGCGACAGATGTCCATCACCGAGGAGCTGCTCGATATTGTGGCCGGATTCGAGGCATTGAGTAAAGCCGGAGAGCCATCCTCACACTGAATGTGTTTGAGGCCTGCCGCGGCATCCTGACGAAGGGAATCTTATGAGATTTTTTGACTATCGATACCAGCCTTCAGCCTAACATTTTTAACAGGGGGTATGGATATGGAAACCAAGTCAACTCCGCTTTCCGCAGTTGCCAATGGCATGAGAGCCCTTTTCTGGCTCTTGCTTATCCTCATGCTGCTCTTTCAGTGGTTCCGCACTCCTTCTCTCGATGGCAAGAGGTTGGCGACAATAGAGGCCATGCAGAAGGAGCGCGGCACCAGGGTCATCACCTTGATACATCGTCAGGAGACTGTCAGCCTCTTTGGGATACCGATTAACAGGTTTATTGACATCGACGACGCCGAAGCCATCTTGAGGGCGATTCGCCTCACCCCTGCTGAAAAGCCCATCGATCTGATCATCCACACACCAGGGGGACTCGTGCTCGCCGCCTCGCAGATTGCCCATGCCATTCAGAAGCACAAGGGAAAAGTGACGGTCTTCGTCCCGCACTATGCCATGAGCGGCGGCACCCTTATCGCCCTCGCGGCCGATCAGATTGTGATGGACCCCAACGCCGTACTCGGACCAGTTGACCCCCAGATAGGCCAGCTTCCCGCAGCCTCTATCATCAGGGCAGTTGAAATGAAGACACCTGAAAAAGTGGAAGACCAGACATTGATCCTTGCAGATATCTCCAAGAAGGCCATCACCCAGGTGGCCTCACTGGTAAGCGAGCTCCTTAAGAAATGTATGTCTGAGAAAGACGCTCAGAATATTGCTGACTTGATTACCACAGGCCAATTCACCCATGACTTTCCCATAACCGTGGAACGTGCCAAGTCCGTTGGCCTGTGTATCTCAACGGATGTGCCAAAATCCATCTATAACCTTATGGAGCTCTATCCCCAAACGGGAGCCGGGCGGCCTTCAGTTAACTACGTACCACTGCCCAGATCCCCATAGTGCCCAGAAATGGGCACCCGTGGTGGTGCCGGTGAGGGCGATGACCACACAGCCAGCCGCCTTGCCAGCGGTCACTCGTGCTTGGGCATCGTTTACCACCACACAGCTCTCCGGCGGAAGGCCAAGCTTGCGGGCGGCTTTGAGGAAGACCTCGGGATAGAGCTGGGCAAAGATGTCGGGGTTGGTCTGGCCGAAGGTGGAGGCGAATTGCTCCTGGGTGATATCCAGTCCGTGGTTTCGGAGCATCTTCCGCCATGAGAGAAAATAGGCGCGAGCGTATACCATCATAGAAGCCACATGAGAATCCTCAGTTCTTTAATCTTTTTTTGGTTCCGCCGAGGATGAATGCGCAGGTGATGTTAGCTACTGAGTATGTCTTTCAGCTCACTTTCGTATTTTTCTAGGAGATCCTGGGCTTGTCTTTCTAGGGCGAGGGTTTTTTCATACTGCATGAGCTTTTCGACTGGCTCTTTGCGAAACCACCGCCAGGGGAGTTTGCCGTGTTTTTTGTGCTCCTTGATCTCTTCCTCGAGGAAGTTGATACGTTTGCAGTGCCGCTCTCTCAGAACGCGACACCGAAAGATGATCTGCTGGCGAACCATTTCCCATCTTGATTTATCGATCAGGGCTCCCTTCGACATTCTCAGGAGCTTGACCGCCTCCCCAATATTGTCATGATCGAGCGATTTCAGAACCTCGTGCAGGTAGTAACGGGTCGGCAAGGCTCCGGTATTTTCAAGGGGCTTGCCAAGGAGCTTTTTGAGCATTCTGAACAGAGTTCCGAGACCAATCATCATTGATCAGGCACTCTTGGCCCGCACACCTGCCTCCATAAGCCTCAAAAAATTTTCGCGAAGCTCTGGGAGGTCCACTGTGAGCTCATCAATTCTCCTCAGAATACGCTGGTAATCATCATCGGGTTGAATGTCCATTCCCTTGAGGAGCTTCACCGTGGACTCATAGATTCTCTTGTCGATCCGGATCAATCCGAAGCCAGCTCCTATGATCTCCAGTAGCCCCTCGATAACATCGAGTCCTGTCATCTCGCGTATGGCGATCTCGGCCCCGAGTCCAACGAGAGCCCCAACGAGAGCCCCGGGGAGGCTCAATTTTTTTCCTTCCATTTTGGTTCTCCTCTTGAATTCAGTGTAACCCTCAAGGGTCACAGATGCGAGACCGAGACTATGAAAGATCCTTGAGGGCAATCTATGGATGCTTACCATCAGAGGGCTTTTGAGTGCTGAAGTTATGCGCCAGCTTTTCTGCATGGCCCATCATCTGATCGATGTACTTATCCTTTTCCTGAATCCTCTTTTCAAGGGCCTTTTTCTCCTGCGTGAGTCTCCTGACCTCGCCGGATGAGAATAGGGATTTTACCTTCACAACAATCATGGTCAATACTACCCCAGCAATAAATCCCAGGATGATGCCAATATAAAACAGAGTTTGTGCATCCATGAACTAGCTTCTCCTTCCTTGCGAGGATATGATGACCCGCATCAGGTTATCGCTCTCGCGAATACCAATAGAGAGCCTGCACGTGAGAACACGTTAGTATCAGCAGGTTCTCCCAAAGACGGAACCTTTTGAGACCCACCCTTCCTTTTTTACCCCACGTTGAGCTTAGTGCTTCGATTCCTTTTCTATAAGATAACTATAAGGTATAGCAAGTCGGGTGTCAAATGCGCTTGTAGCTCAAGATCTGATAGCTAACTGTGGTCTTCTCACTACCATATTGTTACAGGGCGCGGCAGAGGAATACATGCCGAGAGATTGAAGGCAAGGTAGCAGGCTGTGCCAGGTATAGGTGCTCGATCCAGGTGGTGAAGGGTATCACTAGGTGATTCCTGGCACATTCGGCGCTTTCTCCACTTTGAGCATGATTCTGGCATCAGCGATAACACATCTGCGTGAAGAGCACATGACTGGATTCAAGTCAATGGATTCAATGAGCCCCTCGATCCCCATGACCAGATCGGAAAAGGCCATCAGCATGCGGGTCAATTCCGTCAAATTGGCCGGTTCAGAACCCCGGTAGCCCTCCAGCAATTGGTGCGCCTTGAGACCTTTCACCATGGACTCAACGTCCACCTGGGTCAGAGGTGCCATTCTCAAACTTGTGTCTCGATAGATCTCCACCCCTGTTCCGCCAATTCCGAGAAGTATCACGGGTCCAAACTGGTAGTCAATCTTTGCCCCTGCGATCAGCTCGATACCTGAGACCATCTCTCGACCAGCATTCCGGCAAAGCCGATGATTTGGCTGAGTCGATGAAAAACTTCACGCAATTTCTCATCGCTGTCGATATCTACTACTACACCGCCCACATCGGATTTATGGAGCACCTGCGGAGAAATAACCTTGGCAACCACGGGGTAACCGATCTCATGGGCAAATCGGACTGCATCCTCTTCCCCGTTGGTCCAGGCGAATCGAGGAACAGTCAACCCGGCCAGGGAACACAGACGCTTGGCTTCTGGTTCCAACACCCAGCCCAGCTCTCTCGAAGCCGAAAGGATATCATTTATCTCTGTCCTTAGCACGGCTTAGCCCTCCTCATCGCCTCGGCCAGGAGGACGGCGCCTTCAATGGAGGGAGACACTGGGATGCGGCTGAGTTCAAATCCCTCGATGAGCATACGGTATTTTTCCACGTGAGGCAC
>JGI24422J19971_10002391_pt1 | contig 11653 bp, 10 predicted proteins | sample DeeMarSWOR152_54_FD_19971 | JGI IMG/M metagenome (IMG submission 19971)
CTGGCAATCTAATGCATATACTAAGTCTTCATGAAAAAATATTCAAGCCTTACGGACAGATTTTTTGCCCGCACTTAGAGAGATGCTATATTCATTTCGGGCCAAATCGCTTCACAGCCCATCTGCCCCTCTTGGCACCAAAGCCGAGGGCCCTCAGATTGGTGACAACTGTGCCTACATTGCCCTTGGCTTCGATGCTAACCATCACCTCATCAACCATCAATTTCTCTTCACTCCATCTACTGGTGAGGGCGCTGAACCCTAGGACCCGAAACTTCGTAACCACAACTGCCACATGCCCACCATATTTGCTGCCTACGACCCCCTCATTGGGGCGGAGATCTTGAGTCACCCACCGATCTCCCACAGCTGAGAAGGCCGAAAGCTCTCTCTCCCTCACCAGGAGATAGACTTCCTCTATTATCTCTTCTGTAAAGGCGGCCGCCAGGGGAAACCAAAGTAATGCTATCAAAACGTACAACCCGGCGGCGCCCTTTTTATATATTAGTCCCTTCTCCCTTCAAGATTGCATCATGACACGGGGCTTTCCCATGTCATTAAGGAGCCTTCACTACCGGCTCGCATATGCCTGCCCATGAATCCTATAGCCCTAACTCCTGGGCTATCCTCTCCCGGTGGAAGTCAGCTCCACCGAAAAGAAGCTCAGCTGCCTTGGCACGGTTGAAGTAAAGGTGCATGTCTTGGTCTTCTGTGTAGCCTATGCCACCAATAACCTGGTGTCCGAGCGCCACCACCCGGTGGTAGGCATCGCCGACCCCTGCCTTAGCTACGGCTACCTCCATTGAATGGGGTAGACCCTGGTCTAACTTCCACGCTGCCTCATAGGTGAGGTACCGAGAAATATCAATATCAGTGAGCATATCAGCGCAGTGAAACTGGATCGCCTGAAAGCTACCAATGGGATGGCCGAACTGCTGCCGTTCTTTGGCGTAAGAAATTGCCATTTCTACCACCTGCTGCCCACCGCCGACCATCTCAGCACACTTGCCTACCGCTGCCCGCTCAAGGGTGCGCTCGATAACCGGCCAGCCCCTATCCGCTTTACCGATAATGCTGTCCTGACTTACCTTCACCTTATCGAAGATGACCTCACACTGTTTGTCACCGCCGATAGTCTTCAGTAATGTCGTGGAAAGCCCCGCCGACCTCGCATCAACGAGAAAGAGGGTGATGCCGTCGGCTTTCACCCCCGCCTCCTTAGTCCTGGCAACACAGATCATGTAGTCAGCGATATGAGCATCGGTGACAAAGAGCTTGGTACCATTGAGGGCGTAACCGAGACCTTCCGGGGAAGCCTCAAGGGCAACCCCGGAGGCCTCATAGCTGTTACTCGGTTCGGTAAGTGCCAGGGTACAAATCAGATCACCTGAGGCGATCTTGGGCAATAGCTCCGCTTTCTGCTCCCTTGTTGCGGCGTCAAGGAGCAGTAACCCGGAAAGGACGACGGTAGAGAAAAATGGACCAGGAAAACAGGCACGACCCATTTCCTCAAGCAGCACGGTGAGGTCGAGGAAAGAACCATTAGAACCACTGTATTCTTCCGGGAAGGGAAGCCCAAGCCAGCCAAGATCGGCTATCTTTTTCCAGAGCTGAGGCGAATAGCCCTTCTCGTCCTCTTCCATCGCCCTCACATACGACGTGGGGCATTCCTTCTCCAGAAACTCCCTGGCAGTCGCTTTCAACCTTTCCTGTTGCTCACTCAAAGCTAAATCCATGGCCCTTACTCCTCAGCTTCACGATTTGCCTCCTGTCATTCCCGTGGTAGCCCAAGTCCCCTGGCGGCAATAATGACCCGCATAATTTCATTGGTTCCTCGATAATCGATTCAATAACGGATCTCCGATGCTGACGCTCAATGCGTCCATTTACAGGTGCCCACTTGGAGCTCGGCTGAAGCCCTCCAAAGAGCCCCATCATGTCCACCCAGGTATTGTAAATGCGCTGAATTAATTCCGCCGAATAGGCCTTAGACATTGCCGTTTGATAACTTGGAACTGTACCGCTGTTGATCACCCAGGCCACCCTCCAGTCAAGCAGGCGGGCGCTACTGATCTCAATTGCCAGTTGAGCAAGCCGATGGCGGACTACCGGGTCTCCGGCCAGGGACCTACCGTTAACTTCCGTGTCCTTAACATAAGTGAGCATTTCCTCGAAGAGACGATATAGCCCACCAGAAGGGGTTACACGCTCGTAGTCCAAGGCGGTCATAATTTGGTAAAAGCCGCGGTTCTTTTGGCCGATTAAGTTCTCCTTGGGTACCTTAACATTTTCGTAGATGACCTCATTGGTCATTAGATCGCTCATGGTTCGCATGGGGCGAATGGTAATGCCCGGGCTCTTCAGATCAACCACAAATACCGAGATGCCCCGATGCTTTTTGGGATTCTCCCAGTCGGTCCTGGTCCCCAGCCAGTGGAACTGGGCGTAGTGGGCGGCAGTATTAAAGATCTTCCGCCCGTTCATAAGATAGTGGTCGTCCTTCTCCTCAGCAAAAATTTCACCACTTGGCCCCGCTGCCCTCAGTTCCAAAGATGCCAGATCAGAACCGGCCTGGGACTCGGTATAACCGAGGGCATATTCTGCCTCTCCCCCTGCAATTGGCGGCAGCAACCTCCTCTTTTGCTCCTCGTTTCCATATTCGAGAATAGCCGGTCCAACCATACTCGCACCCACTGAGAGCAGAATCCGCCATCCGCCCACTGCACGCGTAACCTCGTCCATAATAATGAATTTGTCCATATAGGGGCTTCCAAGCCCACCGTATTCTTCAGGCCAATCAGGTGTGAGCCACCTCCTGGTCCCCAGCTTACGAAGGAAATCCCAGACATAGGGGCCAAAGCCAGCCTCACGCTCGTCTTCTTCAATAAGCTCTGGCGTTACTTCTTTCTTACAGAATTCACGAACCTCCTGCCTGAGCCTTTCCTCTTCTTTGCTAAAGCCAAAATCCATGATCGCCTCCTCCCAAGCGCCCTTAGCCGTCAACTGATCACAAGTGAACTGGTGGGACGCCCCCTTTTTAAGAGGCGTAGTATAGGAGGAAAAGAGATTACGTGTCAAGGAAAAGGACCTCACCCACACGGCGCTTTTAGGTCCTGGCATCCGTCCTTGCTGTATTTGATAGAAAATACCTAACACTGGAAAATGAATTTGCTCTAAACTTGACACACAAGTCCACATCTCCCTATACTTGCCCCACCAGAAGAAGAGCTTGTGTTCCAAACTTACAAAAGAAACGGAGGATTACTAATGGAAGATCTTCTCGAGCCAATATCGCGAGGTGTGGAAAGTGGGGAAGACAAGAGAGTTGTTGACCTGGTTGGCAGGGCTTTAGAAAGCGGTATATCCGCACAGGATATTCTGGAGAGGGGCCTGGTTCCGGGTATCCAAGCGCTCGGTAAACTGTTCAAAGATGGCAGGGCATACCTTCCGGAGATCTTGATTTCCTGTCGAGCCATGAATCGTGGGCTTGAGATCTTGAAACCCTCCCTCTCCAATACTGATATCTCCGGCAAGGGCACTGTAGTTCTAGGGACTGTCCAAGGCGATATGCACGATATCGGGAAAAACCTGGTCAAGCTCATGCTCGAAAGTAACGGCTTTCAGGTGGAGGATTTGGGGGCTGNTGTGGCTCCTGACGCATTTGTGAGCGCGGTTCAGGGGGGAGGCAAGGTGGATATCGTGGCGATGTCAGCCCTCCTCACCATGACAATGACCTCTATACCCGATGTNATNGAGGCCCTGAAGCGGGCGGGGCTGAGGAACAAGGTGAAAATAATGATCGGTGGGGCGCCGATCACTCGCGAATTTGCTGACGAAATAGGCGCTGAGGGATATGCTGAGGACTGCGTCTCCGCGGTGGATGAGGCTATCCGCTTGACATCGATCTGACAGAGTTCACGCTCAGACAGGATCCATATGGTGAATACGGGCGGGTAGCGCGATGGCCGACCCGCCTGCTCATTTCAGCACACATACCCAGCTATGGCTATGCAGCTGGCTACCGGCTGCTTTGGGATGATGACGCCATAGCTCCCGTGGTTTTTGGTTTTCTCCACATAATCGGGTCGCACAGGCGCAAAAATGTCGATTGCCACACACGGTACATCATACAGGTAACCGCCGTGGGCTATATTTGAAGGCAGTCTGATTAAATCCCCTTACTTGATCCGATAGAGCTTTCCATCGATCATTTCGTCCATATAGCCGTCAACAACAATCATAATCTGCTCCGCCTCATGCTTGTGGCTGGGAAAGACCGACCAGGGGCTCATGGTAATGAAACTAGCCATGATTCGATCTGCCCAGATCAGTTGGGAGTTGGCCCCGGAGGCCCTCACATCGGCACCTCTTGAAATTCCCTTCTCATACTTCGTACAGGATGGATTGCTGGTTTTGCTAAAACTAGGCCTATGTTTTATAATCCAAGACTACGAGGCTTCAGAAGGCCAGTGCCCTCCGGGGGTTGTCAACTAGCATGGTGTTGATTTGCTGCTCACTTATCCCTGCGTCCTTTATCATGGGGACAACCTTCTTCAGTATGTGCGTGTAACCCATACCTCCGTACTTTGCGAGATTTATCTTGAGGCATACATCTTGCGACAGGAGTATTTGATTGAGATATCCCCGCTCAATAAGTTTCAATAGAAAGTCTACCCGCTCAGAATCCTCCACTGGGACAATCCCTAGGGTAGGATAGTGTTCCTTCTGTCCGAAATCATCATACTCCAAGTATACCCCCTTTTCAGCCAACTTTACATGATACTCCAGGAACTCGGGGGTCATCGGTGCCTCATCCACGTGGCTGAAGATGACATGCTCCGGAGATACCCCCTCATCTTCAAGGATGTTGACGATCCTTAACCCCTCCCTGCGAGGATAGGAGAGATGAATGTTTAAGGGTGCGCCAGTCTGAAGTTGTGCCCGGGCGGCTGCGCGAACCACCTTCTCCTCCTGTGATGTCATAGGGGAGCTGGTACCAATCTCTCCGATCATCCCCGCCTTCACCTCAGTACCTTCTATGCCTTCGAGGACTTCACTGGCAATCCTTGACGCGAGAGCATCTATAGAATCGGTAGAGACATAATTCGGATGAAACTTCTCAACGTAGTGGCCGGATGCGGCTATGATGTGAATTCCAACCTTCTGCGAGACCTCCTTGAGTATCGGGATATTTCGACCCATGTCTCCATTGCTCATCTCGACCAGGGCACTTCCACCCATACTCTTGAACTCCTTCAACTCCTCCACAACCGAGTCAGGATCACTGAAGCGGAGGTTGTCCTTTGAGATCAGCACGTTTCTCAGCAGAGCCTCCGCGTGATCTCGGCTCACGGGCTTCTCCACCAACCTCTCCAGGCTCGGATCCGACGGTCTCTCCCACAAAAGTGAGAGATCACAGGAAATATGTTCATGCGCTAAGGTAATTCCGAGCTCCTCAGGTGGAATTGGCCCGAGGACAGTCATTATATGTTTGGCCATGGGATTATGCCTCCTGTTGCCTTACTTATACGCATCAACTCGCCCTCTGGTGGGGCAAATATAGGAAGATGCAGTCTTGTGTGTCAAATAAATAAACGGGGGCATGTCAGATCCCAGTTACCCCGGTATCCATTTCCGGACCCCTGCTCTATATCGCACGTAGTCCTCACCGAAGATGACTTCGAGTTGTTTCTCCTCGAATGAAGCCATCCTATCGTATACGATGAAANCCCCTATGAGCAAACACAGGCAGATGATGGACAGCGTCGTCAGGAATACCGCAACATAGATCAATAAACCCCCCAGATACATGGGATGGCGAACGTGGGCCATGATGCCGGTGCCTATCACTCTGTCGGGATGACCGTGACGCTCACCAAATAGTGCTTTGTGCGAAAGCTGGATCAATACAAGCGCGATGGTAAACACAGCGAGGAACAGCAGCAGCCTGATAGTCAAGGGAACAAGAGCAGAAAGGAAAGTCGAGAATCTGAAGACGAAAGAGTCCAGGGCCCACATTGTCAAAAACACCACGGGCATAACACCCTGGATGAGATGGGAGTGAGGGAATTCTCTTTCTTTTTCAAGATCCGACTTCAATTGTTAGAGCCAGATTGACAAGACTTCACTTCTCATCCTTTTTAACGAGAACTAATCACTTTCTGCAGGGGAAGCTTAGTAGGAAATAGAGATATGTGTCAAGGAAAAGGGCGTCACAGACAATGGGGTTTTTAGGTCATTCGGCTTCTGGAAGACTTGTCAATAATGGCAGGGGGGTACCTGTCCATGCACCCCTTCCCCAAAAAACTGAGGCCTGTTCAAGAAAGATCTAACACCACCTTCTCCGGTGCGTCCAGTGTCAATCGGTCAACTGGCCACCGTTGATCTCGACTGTCTCGCCGACGACGTAGCTGGCTTCGTCTGACAACAGGAACACTATCACTCGAGCCACCTCCTCGGGCCTACCGAGCCTTCCAAGAGGTATCTGACGCCGAAAGTTCTCCAGGATTTCCGGGGTTGAAAAACGCTGATGAAACCGAGTATCGATCACACCGGGGGCAACTCCGTTTACGCGCACCCCATAGTCGGCGACCTCCTTGGCGAGTCCCTTGGTAAAGCATAAGACGCCGCCTTTTGCGGTAGCATATAGAACTGCGCCCCGGCCACCACCTGTCCTGCCGGCAATAGATGAAACGGTGACAATAACCCCCTTGCGCCGCTTAATCATCCCGGGCAACACCGCCCGACAGGTGTAAAAGACTGACGATAGGTTCACCCCAACTACTTCATCCCATAGCTCATCCGTTGCCTCTGCCACCGGGCAACGACGTATCATCGAGCCGGCGTTGACCACCAGGTAATCAATTTCACCCAACTTTTCCCTTACCTCACGCACCATTCTGTCTACCTCACTTGGTCGAGACACATCTGCTTGGAAAACCTCCGCCGTGCCGCCCCTCTCCCTGATTTTACGAGCAGCAGTCTCAGCCCCTTCGCGAGTCGTGTTGTAATGGATGCCTACCTTCACGCCCTTCTCGCCCAGGAGAATTGCAGTCTCGCAGCCGATACCGGTCGATGCCCCCGTTATAAGAGCGACAGAGTCTTTCATCACGCACCTCCTTAGGAAGATACTAATGAAAATGATAAGAAGTCCGTTTTTTGAGGGGGTAGTTTACGGGGGAGGATTAGGCAGTTCAAGAAAAAAATCTTCAAGCTCCTTCTCGGATTTCTCCAGTGCCAATGGCAGACCCCTTTAACTACTATGCTGATCAAATTTGTAAACCTATAGGAAGCCCTGTTTTACTGTGACCAGCCGGTACAGTAATGGGATTGAGGTCAGACTTTATTGTTGATCTCAATTATTTCCCATCCTTCATCTATAGATTCTACTTATTCAAAGATGTCTTCCCGGCCGCGGTAACCACCTTCTATAAGCCTCCGTGGGATATTGAGGACGGTAATCGAATGGACGCCGTCAAATCATGAAAATCCCTCATTTAGTGCCGTCAACCGTTCGTATGGGCTGTTGAGACGGGGCTTGCCCCGAAACCAGCCGGACTTCAACGGGGCCTCCCGTATCAAGATGCACGTCCCGTTGGGGAAAAGCAATGGTGATGCCCGCTTCTTGGAATTCTCGATTGATCGCCTGGTGAAGCTGATGCTTGACGGGAAATAGTCTCTCCACACCGCTGACAAACACCCGCAACTCGAAGTTCAGGCTGTTGTCTTCAAAGCCGAGAAAGAGAGCCGATGGCTCGGGCTGATCGAGGACCATCGAATTCTCATGAGCGACCTTCAGCAGCAGTTTCTCTGCCAGAGCAGTATCGGAACCGTACGCAATGCCGACTGGTATGACAACCCGCGTGATAGGATCGGAAAGCGACCAGTTGATGAGTTTTCCGGTGACGAAATCCTTGTTGGGAACGATCAACTCCTGGCGGTCCCAGTTGGTAATGGTTGTGGCGCGGATACGAATGCGGGTGACCACGCCACTTGTGTCGCCGACAGTCACCACGTCGCCGACCCGGTATGGCCGCTCGAACAGTACGATCAGACCACAGACGAAATTAGCGACAATTTCCTGCAAGCCAAAGCCCAGACCAACACCGAGCGCAGCCACGAGCCATTGAAGGCTTGACCACCGGATACCAATCCTGGTAAATGCCAGGATGATCCCGATCGCGATGATCGCATAACGGCAGAGAGTGCCGAAGGCATAGCGTGCACCTGAGTCTATCGACAGGCGATTGAACACGGTGATCTGCAGTACGCCCGGCAGGTTTCGAGCTGCCACGATCGTGATCACCACAACCACGATGGTCATTACAAGATTAGCCAAGCTAATCGGTACCGTTTTCGCTACCCCATCCACCTCGGCCCTGTAGCTCCAAAGGTGAATGTCCTCCATTACGCTGAGGGCTGGAAGGACTGGTGCCCAGATGGCCCACAAGCCGATGAGAGCAGAAAAGAACATGACCGCCCGCAAAAGAGCTCGGGTCTGTTCATCCATCCGCGCCAGGCCAAACTCAGGCTCCTCGATGACAACCTGTTGGCCGTCAACACCTGTGTCAGTGCTCTGCTTCTCGGTTTTCTGGGCCCGCGCCTCCTCGCGCTTTCGCTTGGCCTCATCGAAGGCAATTCGCCGCCGGGCGATGAATAACCATCGCAAGAATAGAGCATTGACGACGATCAGGCCGATCACCAACCAAACCGTAGCCTCTACCCGAGCCTCAAATGCCAGGGCCGTGTAGTAGTAACCCATGGCAGCCAGCACAGCCAGCACTAGTGGAACGCCCACTGCCAGCGGATACCAGATATAGCGCAACCGTACAAGCCACCCTTCGGGATGGCGCCTCAAGAGTTTCGAGACGATCCCGCCGGAAAACCGCAACACTCGAACCGTAAAAACCGACACCACAACCATGGCCGCTATAAACGCCAGCCGTCCAAGGGAATCCCGGTATGCGACAGTGTTTTCCGTCTCGACCGCAGCAAAGAAAAAGCTTAGGGGCACCAAAAGGGGTAAAAGCCACAGCAGGTTCCGCCGTAGCGTTAGTCGTGCCGCTTCTGACCATCGAAAATGAATTTGAGCCAGTCCGTCCTCGCGACACATGTGATAAACGAAGCCAATCGTCGCGAGCATCAGGGCTGCGGCACTCAGGCCCTTGCTCGCTGCTCGGGTGAAGTCATTTGCCATCGGAAGGACCAGCAACTGCCTACCAACAAAAGCCATGAGAAGCGGCCAACCCGCTGCCAGGCAGGCGGTCATCAAAAGGGCTCGTATTGTCAAGCTAAAGGAATCCTTCGGCACCTGGCCTACCTTTTGGCCACATGGGCTAGGTCTTGTCGCGCTCGCCCTCGCCCAGCTATTAGTATCAGGCCAAGCAACAGACCCAGGACCCACACTGCCGGGCTCCGTTCGAAAGAGACCTTCATATCCAGTACCATCTGCCACCAAGAGCTGGGATTCATCACCCACTTCAGTGCCTCGACGAGGTTACGTGGCCCAACGTGACTGATGATCTTTGAACTCCTAATCCACAGGAGGTGTCTGTCAAGGAACTCAGCATAATCGTTAGCCCTGGTGATGATTTGCTGCTCGGTGAATTCGATATTTTCTAGATTCTTGAAGTGCCGTCGATACCCCGCTTGTAACTTTTCCAGCAGATCACGTCGATCGGTGAGCAGTTTTCGCACCTCGTTTCTCCTCACCGATACGTCGGTATCGGAAAGAGAGCCGAGCGATTGAATCACCCGCTCGGCTTCAGCTTCAATATCGGCCAGATCACGCCGTTTCCGATCGACATCGAACTGGGCTTCACGGATTTCGCTCATCCTTAACTGCCGTCTGGCCGAGTCTCGGCGATAGTTGCTGAGACTGGGGAGCGATTGGCGCTGCGCACGCAAAGCTAAGCCGATCGCCTCGGTAAGCACGGTGGTTTCAACCCGTTCCCGGGCAAGCGCGAATTCTTCTTCAAGCCCTCTTAATTGCGCCTGTTTGCGCTCCAGCTTTTTCGTCAGCGCCGCCTCTTCAACGGCTAGTTTCTCCAGTTCCTCGCCGAGCTTGACATTGATGTCGAACTGTTCTTGGATCGCAGGTGGTAGGGTCGATGCCTGCTCTTTCGCCTCCTCAGCCTCTTTCCGGGCCTGCATGGCCTCTTCTTGCCGGCGTTTTTGAGCTTGGCTCTGCCATGCTTTGGTAAGCGCCTCCCGCCAGGCCACTTGCCGACTTGCCAGATCACGCTCCGCCGACACGAGTGACACCATTACATCCTGTCCCACCAATTGCTGCTCATACGATCTTATTTCCGTCTGGCACTTCGTCTGTTCGGCGAGTAATGACGTCCCCCTCGCTTCGGTTACCGGAGCTGGCTCATCGGGTGGAACCGGCGCCCTCAGTTCCTGTCGCAATTGATCCAGGCGCTGTTTTGCCTTGACGATATCCTCACGCAACTGTTGCGCTCGATTTTTCTCCTTATCGAGCTGAGCAATCCAGCCACTGAGGGTGGTTTTCGCATTGGCGAGTTCTGCCTCCTCCTGGCGGAGCCGCTGTTCGACTTCGTCAGTCTTTATGCGGGACGCCTCAGCTTCAACTGAGTCGACCGGTGGTATCGGCACTTTTAGCTCGGTTTCTATCGCTTTGAGACGCTCGGGAGCGGCCTTCACCTTTTGCACGATTTCTTCAGTCTCCCGGTTCAGCCGGTCGACCTGCTCCCGGAAGCGGATCGCCTGGTCCAGCATGCCCAGCACACTCTTCTTGACAGACTCACCCAGGTCTTGCGAACCTTCAACTGCGGAACGCCTTGCCCTGAGCTGGTCGAGGCTCATCTCTTCGCTCGCGGCCGTTTTTAGTTCAGCTGGTTTGGGTGTTGGAGACGGCGCCCCCGTGCCAGCTTCCTGGGCCGCAGCACAGACCGCCGTCGCCAGCATGAGGCCCATCAAAACGATCGATATGCCATGTCGTTCAAATCGGCACAACATCTCTCTCTCCGAGCAATAAGAAGTCTTTTGAATAGTAAGAATTCCCTTGGTTGGGCGGGAAATCTAGGTGAAATGGCCCTGTATGTCAAGGGAAAAGCGTCTACAACATATGCGGTTCTTGGGTTAGGTTATGACGGCGGGATTGTGTAATATCAAGGCCAGACCCCAATATCACTCGCTTGTTCATTACTACCAGTCACGGGCGTAACCCCCGGCCGTCCAGCCACCGTCAACCACCACTGTGCTGCCCGTAATATAACCTGCTTCCCCGGACGCCAGAAAGAGGGCGGCATAGGCGATGTCCTCAGGCATAGCCGGCCGACCTAGGGGGATATGGGATAGTAAGCTCCTTGCTCGTTCTTTCTGCTCCGCCTCATCTGAATAGAACAGCACCTTGGTGGCTTCCGTCAGGGTAGAACCTGGGGCTATCGCGTTGACGTTTATATTGTATGGAGCCAGCTCCAGGGCCATGGACCGGGTTAGGTTCAGGACCCCGGCTTTAGCCGCTACGTACCCCGACTGGAGTCGCAAGGGCACCAGCCCAGCGGTGGAGCCAATGTTTATGATCTTTCCGCTCTTTGCCTCGACCATATGCCGACTCACGGCCCTGCTGCACAGAAACACCGCGTCCAGGTCTGTTGTCACCACCCGGTGCCAGTCCCCGTCCCTGTAC
>JGI24422J19971_10002392_pt1 | contig 11649 bp, 18 predicted proteins | sample DeeMarSWOR152_54_FD_19971 | JGI IMG/M metagenome (IMG submission 19971)
ATAACCTATATACACCCATACTGGTCCATATAGAGATATAAAATCAAGTTGAACATTAAGAACATTTTTTGATATAATCGCTAGTGCCAAAATACAACCCGCAGTTACCAAAGATACTTTCACTTCATCTCTCATACTAAATATATAGAAAATTCAAGAACAAAAATCTATCTTATTTCCAATATTTTTTCACTACACCGTACAGTGACAACAAGTTAATCATGAAACATAGTATGAACAAAATAAGCCAATCAGTCCACCCTCTCCTCATGTAAGTCCACAGACTGAATACTAAGAAGAAACTTGTCAAAAAGCCATAGAACATTATCTTGTATCGGGGTTTTATTGTTGGTAGCTTCATAATTTAATTATATTCTTTGAGAACAAAAATCTATCTCTTATGTTTTTAATCAAGGTTTTAATAATTTTACAAATTTGTCAGGATTGGAAGGAGTGATGAGATAGTGTTTTTTATCTTTAGTCGTTATCAGCACCCCATCGCTTAGATTTGTTATTATCGCTCTAGCCCAACCTAAGCTTGGTATATAAAACCTCCCGGAATAAAAACTTGCTCCGACCCTGATGTGAAATGGAATCAGTGTCCTTTCAACCTTTTCAATATCCTTTAGTTTGAGGTTGATGATTGCAAACGGAGACCAAGAATACAAGACACCATCTTTAAGAGTGTATTTGGTTTTGTATAAGCTCCTTATCGTTAAAGACATTAGGGACAAGACAAAAATCATTACGCCGAAAAAGAAGAGTTGTGAGTAAATATCTTCTGATCTGATATCAGAATAAAATGTAATTACAAGGTAAATGATTGCTATAAAGATTGTTATAATGGTGTACAATCCGCCAATCCAGTTGCTGATTCGAGGTTTGTTGATCACGTTCTTTGACATAAACAAAATTATGTGTTTTTTAAAAGAAATAAGTTACGAAATTTAGAACGAAAGCCTATCTTTTATGTTTTTAAACTGGGCTGAGTCTCCATATGAGAAATTGAGAATTAAAGCCTTTCTTTTCTTATTTTTTAATCTTTTTTCTAACTCGCTTGATAATTTTAACATAAATTAACGCAATTATTCCTACTATTATCAGTATGTATAACCCAATCATCAAGTAACTGTTCCAGAAAAGGGCCTTCATTACTGGAAGGACAAAAACAGTCTTAAGTATTTCTACTGCTCCAAAGCGTTCTATATTTCCTATTGCTAAGGTGTAATCTTCTGAATTAGTGTCGCTGTGTACTTCAACCAAATAGATTCCTGCCTCAACATCAGCTTCATAGGTTGGTCCTTGAAGATACCAATCTCCCCCATATTCTTCATACCACTTGGTCCAATTTTGATAATCATGCATCATCACTATCTTTTTCCCATCCTTCATTATGTGGAACTCAACATCTGATTTTTCTTCCTGACCAACATAAGGAACCAGTAGACTTACGTACAGATGGAAAGGCTTTTCTGATTCTATTTTGTATATTTGAGGAGAACCATGAAGTTTTCCATAGTAAGCATAACTTATCTCAGGTTCGTTGACGATAATAGGTTCTATAGTATAATTCCTGTCCTCTACAACTAGCTCAGGTATATGTGCGGTTGCAACGGGTAATGAAAGTAAAAGAATCGTTAAAATCATTATCTTCATTCTTTATCACCTTTTTTGAGGGATTTCCCATCTTTCTATTTCACCTTCAATTATTTTAAATATGGGATGCGGTTCTATTTTTTTCACTTTCAGTAATTCATGGGTTAAGCCACCAGATAGATAAATTGAGCATCAAAGCAACACTAACCCAGACTATGTATGGTATCAATAACAAACCAGCTGTTTTGGATATCTTATAGAATTTTAGAATCGTGAATGCAATAGCAACCCAAAGAAAGACTATCTCTATTAAAGCCAGGAAAGGAGACCTTAACCCGAAGAAAAGTAACGACCAAACAGCATTCAGTATCAGCTGTAAGCCAAATAAATATAAGGAATTCTTAACTCGTTTGTTCCTTAATCCTTTATTCCAGACTAAATACAAGGAAATACCCATCAGAGTGTAAAGAATGATCCATACTGTACCGATAAACCAACCAGGTGGAGTGAAAGAAGGCTTCTGTAATGTTGTATACCATGTTTGGACAGAAGAGGAAGTGAAGATTGAGCCGACTATTCCTGCTGATTGGCAGATTAGGATTGCTAGGATTAGTTTGGTTATTTTGATTTTCATTGTCTTCGAAATAAAAATGGTTTGAGTGGAAATAAATAGGTTTGTGATTATTTTTTTCTGGAACAAGATAGTAACAAGTCTTTGAGTATAGGGTAGTTGTTAGGAAGGTTTTAGGTGAATCTTCCTTAGTTTCATTTATACTTAAATAAGTTTAATTCTTTCTTCCCACCAAAAATCTTTGACCAAAATCCTCTTTTTTGTTTTCGATAATTTGAATATGCAATTTCGAGAGCAATACCGAGATCATTTCTTATTTCTTCAAATTCAGGAACTAATGGTGTTTTAGAATCATTTTGTCTATATACATGAAAAACCATACATTCTTCTAGAAAATCACTCATAATATTGAAACATTGATTTCTATCAAAGACTTGTTTCTTTATCTCTTCCGCTTTCTTCTTCCATCTGTTTTTAAATTTCTCAAGAGTTTCTACCATTGTGTATTGGAATGAATTTATTTCTTTAAAAATATTATTGTTGGGTTTTTTGAACAAAAATCTATCTGATTATCAAAAAACTATCATTAATACTTTTTCCAACCATTCCTAACAGATACCTTTAAATATTAATTGTTAGAAATATATAACATAAAGTTAGAAATAACTAATAAAATATTACAAAAAAATAACACGGAGGTTAACGAATGAACGATAAAGTATTGGTATATGGATTGGGAATAGGAACACTCTTAGCAGTCATTGGAACAATGTTTTTTTACACATTGGGAGCATCATTAAACGGCTTTAACATATTCGAATACATGTCCATCGCAGGAGTAATCATTATAGTCGTAGGTGCTTCATGGCATTTAAAGGATAGAATCAGGAGCGTCAGAGCAGGTCTGCCTATAAAGGATGAAATGTCGAAGAGGTTCGAGCACAAAGCAGGATACTATGCTTTTTTGGCTTCAATCTATATTGCTCTAGGACTGACTTTTTTTGTAGAAGGACTAACAGCCAGTCAATTAGCCGGAGGTATAATCCTCTCGTCGTCAGTGATCTTCATGGGGTTGAACATTTACTATAGTAGAAAAGGGAGTAAAGAATAGGTGATGGTATGAACAGAAAACAATACACAATAATCGGGATAATAATGACAGGAGTATTGGGATACGTGATCGGATGGTCTATACAAACAGGAAACATCGTCTTACCTATTGTTGCTGTAGCAGTAGCAACGTCTCTCATCTATCTTTTAAAGAAGAGAGTAGACGAGGTAATAGAAGACGAAAGAATCTTTAGGATATTCGAGAAAGCGTCTGGACTTACCATAAAAATCTTTCTTCCGTTAATGGCAGTGATAGGAGTTGTTCTAGTTGCATCGAGTCAAGGCGGTTTGTATGATTTCGGAAGAGAGGGATACACACTGCTTTACACTACTTCAGCTTTGCTGATGGTTTATATGATTTTCTATATTTACTACAGCATACGCGTCGAGAAAGTTTGAAACAGTGATGAAAATGAAAAACAGAATGAAGGAACTCAGGGCAAGACATAATCTAACCCAGGAAGACCTTGCAAAGAAAGTAGGCGTGAGAAGAGAAACCATTCTATTCATGGAGAAGGGAAAGTACAACCCTTCACTTGGATTGGCGCATAAAGTAGCTAAAGTTTTAAAGACGACGATAGATGAACTTTTTATTTTTGATGACTAGTGAAAAAGGATTTAAATCTTTTCAAATATTTGAATAAATATGATTGAGATATCTGAATTCTTTGAAGAAAAGTCCGAGAGAACTTTGGATGAGCTAGAAAGAAAATTTACAGTAGAGGAGATACAAAGCATAGTTTATTCTCTTAGCTTTATAATCAAAAAAAAGCCCGACGAAAAAATATATTTCACATATCTTGGTAGTGATGAAACTCAAGAAATTGCAAGACGAAGGAAAGAAGCAGGAATAGAAGAAGATCATATTTTAGTGCCTTTGTTCGATGGATATTTTGAGGGAAAGCCCACTTATAATTTTGTCCCTATAGATGAAGTTCCTGAATTATCAAAATATCTGAGACCTTCTAGAGATTAATAGAGAGAATATTGAAAGAAAACAGTATATTTGATAAAACCCATATAATTATTGATAACATGGATATACCTAAAAAATTTGAAATCAACACAGAGGACTTCAAGATATATTTTGATAATAACAAAAAGACTCATGTTTGTGAGAATTTAGAAACGGGCGAAAAAACTAACATTGGGTTTTTTGGTATACTGCTGCAGATGGGCATAATTAAAGCAATAGACGAGGGGACAGATAACACGATGAAAAATATTTCAGAAAAGTTAGAAAGTTTGGAATCAAAGATAGAAACCTTAACAAGGAGAATCGATGAGATTTCTGTTGAACCTGAAAGAAATCAAGAACCCGAAAATATCCAAGAAGAAGTGGAAGAAACTCCAAAATCAGATATTAAGGAACGTATTATGAAGAATGTCTTAGATCAGTCAGAAGTACCCACAGAAGAGGAAGCTATCGAAGAGAAAACTCCAGAGGAAATACCAAAATCAGACGTCGTAGTCGAGAGTGACGAAGAAATTGATAACTGGGAAGACATTTAAGATAGCTTTTCTTGAACGATAGACCATACTTGAGCCTGGATTTCTTCTACAGTTCTTGTACCATCGATTACATACCATTCTCTCCCATATGGAGGATTGTTAGCTAATTCTAAAAATTCTTTTGATACTTTTTGTCGTAGAGTTTCTACTGGCTTTTCTTCTTTCATATCCAAGAACTTTTCTAAACTTTCTTGCTTAGGTCCTCTACCAACAGCTGTCATTTCAGGTACATCTAAAAAGATAACCACATCAGGTTTAATTATCGGTTCTTCAATAGATATCAACCATTCTTTGGACAAACCTAATGCAGACTGGTATGCGATGTTTGAGTAACAATACCTATCTGTAATAACTATCCAATTTTTTCTTAACCATTCCTTTATCCTTTTTTGATATTGCATTCTATCTGCAGCATAGAGTAAGGAAGCGGTTTCAGGACTTATGTCAACACTTCTTGACATCCAAGCCTTGATAACATTACCTATTTCTGTTTCGTAAGAAGGAAAGCTTATTGTCACGACCTCTCTGCCCAAGTTTCTAAGCATGTTTGCTAATAACTGTATCTGTGTCTTTTTTCCTGCTCTACCTATTCCTTCAAATGCAATGAATAATCCAGGCATATTATCAATGGGCTCGCTGAGATTTGAACTCAGGACCTTTCGGTTATCAGCCGAACGCTCTAACCTGACTAAGCTACGAGCCCTTGAAAAACTTATTTCTAATACTAACTATTTTAATCTTGTGGAGGATTTAAATAACACGGGCCGGTAGATCAACGGCTTAGATCGCCTGCCTCGCACGCAGGAGGCTAGGGGTTCAATTCCCCTCCGGTCCACATTGAAAAACTAGGATTAGAGAGCCTTTAGATGGCAAATTATGGGCTCTGTGAAAATGTAAGGAGATCGAACCCTTTCACAAATAATCAGATAGATTTTTGTTGTTGAATGAAAAAATTAGATGCAAAATTTTTTATATTCTATTAACTCAATCAAAACTATGACTAACAAAAAACATTTTACGGCTGAAGAAGCCAGGGAAATTGGTGAGAAATTAGGAATAGATTGGAGTGAGTTCGATGTTGAACAATTTAGAATGGGACTAGACGTAGAACTTGAACACGGTAAGATAGATCCTCATACCAACTTAACCAATGACGACCCGATAATGACTGGCAAGATTGCCCTAGCGCACTTGAATGAATTTTCGGATTATTACACTAGACTAGACAAGTTGGAAGAAGAAGCAAAAAAAAATTCAAATAGATAGATTCTGCTAAATTATAATTTTCGTATTCAGATAATTCACAACCACTTTTTTCTCCTAAAATAAGCTAACATTAAGATAGTTACAGCAGCCATAACAAGCCAAACTATAGGATAACCCCAACGCCATTCAAGTTCTGGCATGTATTTAAAATTCATCCCATAGATACCTGCTATTAAAGTCAAAGGAATAAATATTGTAGCAATAATCGTTAATACTTTCATAACTTCATTCATCTTGTTGCTAACACTTGAAAGGTAAATATCGAGCATTCCAGAGATCATATCCCGAAATGTTTCTACTGTATCGATAATTTGAATCGTATGATCGTAAACGTCTCTGAGATATATGAACGTAGATTTATGAACGAGCGATGATTCTCCCCTTTCCAAGCGACTTATTACCTCTCTTAGGGGCCAAATTGACTTTCGTAAGGTTATCATCTCTCTTTTAGAATTATGAATTATTTGCAAGGTTTTAGGTGTAGGATTAGTTACTAACTCTTCTTCGAGGAACTCTATTCTTTCTCCAAACTTTTCCAAAATTATGAAATAGTTGTCGACAATAGCATCTATTAAGGCGTAAGCAAGATAATCAGGCCCCATATTTTTAATACGACCTTTCTTCAACCTGATCCTTTCTCTGATTGGGTCAAAGACATCTCCTTCACTTTCCTGGAATGAAATAACATAATTCGGACCAAGAATTATGCTGACTTGTTCAGAATTTACTTCGTTCTTCTTTTCATCATAATGAAGCATTTTTAAAACGATAAAGATGTAATCTACAAAATCCTCGATTTTAGGGCGTTGTTCTGTGTTCACTATGTCCTCTAGCATAAGAGGATGAAAATTAAACTCTTTTCCGAGTTTTTCTATGACATCTGGTTGATGAACACCATCTATGTTTACCCATGTTACAGTTGGTTTATCTTTGAAGGGAAAAACTTCCTCAATCTTCTTTGCTTCCTTCTCTATAAATTGAATTTTATCGTAGTCGATTATTGTGATTTTAACCTTACTAGTTTTCTTCTTCCCAATAGGAACTAAAGATCCTGGTGGAAGCCCAGCTTTTTTAGATATTTTCTTAATCGATTTAGGCATTCAAAACTACCTCAATGACTAAACCTTGTGATGCAATAGAGGAGTGCTTATATCAATCTTGTGTTTTTTACACGTTTCCAAAACAGTCTTGTGTAAATCTGAGTCTATAAAAGGTAAATTCTTAATATCGTTGATAAAAACGTAGAGTGTGTATTCAACAGCATAAGGCTGAAAATTTGTTATCCAAACATAAGATTTAGGTTCTTTGAGAACACCTTTTGTCTTTCCAGCTGCTTCTAATAAAACTTTCTCTACTTTCTTACTATCATACTTAAAACTAGGAGTGATCGTACAATGCCTTCTTACTACATTTTTTTTACCGTAATTGTCTATCTCTGCTTTCAGTAATTCTTGATTCGGGACAGAAACAAGAACTTCATCCAATGTCAACATTTTTGTGTAAATCAATTCAATGCCTTGAATATCTGCAAACTCGCCCTTAAAATAAATCCTATCACCGACTTTGAACGGTCTGCTCGTCATTATTATTAACCCTGCTATGGCATTACCAAGGGTGTTTATAGATGCAAAACCTATGACTGTACCTCCAAATAAGGTTAGCAAACCTGCTACAGAACCTATGCTGATATTAAACTGCATCAACACAGCAGCCAAAACTATCAGACTGACTAACCATTGTGCTATTCTTCTTAATGTATAAGCAACATGATCCTCTATTCTTTTTTTATTCTTTAATTTTTCTATTTCTTTTGTGATGAGCTTGTAAATGCCGAATCCTATCGCGAGAGCTATAGCAGAGAAAATTAGTTTATCAAGGTTTGATAAGAACCATTCACCAAGAGTATTTATCATATCAGCAATGCGAACCATAAAACCAGTTATATTCATATAACCACCATGTTTAAGTCCTAATAATTGGATACAATAAATCTTATAAATAATTAACTAGTTTGTGTAACTTCAATGACTTTGAGAGTCGAATCCCATCGGGCCCATAAGGTTTCAAACCCATTTGTATTAGAGTCTATCGGTCAACATATTTAATAGGATATACGGAAAATACTTCAATAGAGTAACTACTAGGTATATCGATATATTTAAAAAGACTGAAAGCATCAAATAATTAAATCCCATTAACTGCTTGAGGAATTTTTTTATGCCACCAAAAAAAGCTTCAGATTGGATTCGCACTTTTGATATAATGGTAGGTTTGTTGACCGTTATTTTATCTGTTTATGTTCTAATTTATCCTGGTCTTGCTGTGAAAACGGTAATAGTCATATTGTCAATTGCCTTTATATCCATAGGAATTGCAAGAATCTTCGTCGGATTTATAGCCGAAAAGCTTTCAGACAAGTTGCGAGTTGTTAACATATTGGTTGGATTGATATTGTTTCTAATGTCAATTTTAGTAATAATGTATAATGAATTAACTGTTATTGTTTTAATCTTTTTCCTCTCTATCTCTTTATTGTTAAACGGAGTTGCAAGAATTGTATTAGGGGGGGCTATTGTGGAATTTCCTGGGTTTCTCCGAGGTTTACTTATATTAGTTGGTGTGATGTCAATCGGTTTATCTTTTTTAATTTTTATATCCCCAGGACTTGGTGCCGTAACTTTAGTTTTTTACTTATCAATTGTTCTTCTATTTAATGGAATAACTAGGATCGTCAGAGGAATAGTGGGTAAAAAAATATAATTTATTTAATTTTAAGATAGATAATAAAATCTAGGAGGGGTTAACAATGGGTGTAATATTGGAGGGACTTAAAGCCATTTTTGTTACAGTAATTGCATCGGTATTACTAATCTTATTGGCGATAATATATTTTGGATTAACTTTATGGATTATCAAAGGCGCAAGCGACCTATTTTTTGGAACTGGATTGGAAGCAAATTGGGCAGTATTGTCAGCTGTAATTTTATCAACAGGTAGTATTTTAGCTGGAGCTCTAGAAAAGAAACCTATTAAGAGGTAACTGATTTTTTCTTTTTTTCATTTTTTTAAATTAAAAAATCAACCAATCATTAATGATAAAATATTCATATAAGTGAATATTATGACACTGTTAGAATACCTCACTCCTTTAAACTTTCTGACAAATTTTTAAAATTATTAAAACCTTGATTAAAAACATAGATATAGATTTTTGTTCTTAGGAAAAGACTTAAATACTTGTCTATTCCATATAAATTAAATTCAAAGTACAAAGCCGTGACAAATGGCGTTAGTTGATTATACTAATTCTGTTGCTTTTGTGACTTAAAAAAAATAAAGAGATGATATTATGAAATTCGAGAATATGAATATTGAAGAGAGTATATTAGATTCATTGAATGATATCGGTTTTGAACAACCGACGAGAATTCAATCTGAAACTATACCTATAATTAAACAGGGTTATGATGTTATTGGTCAGTCTGAGACAGGTTCAGGTAAGACAGCAGCTTTCGGTATACCGTTGGTAGAGAAAGTTGTTAAGGGTAATAGAATCCAAGCATTAGTTCTAGCCCCTACAAGGGAATTGGCATTACAGATAGCAGATGATCTAAAAAAGTTTTCACGTCTTAAAGGACTTTACATACAGACAGTATACGGCGGAGTTTCTTTCGGACCTCAGATCAATGGTCTTAGACGAGCTGAGATTGTTGTCGGAACACCAGGAAGAATCTTAGATCATATGCAAAGAGGGAACATGGACTTGAGTAACCTGAAGATATTTGTTCTGGATGAAGCTGACAGGATGATAGACATGGGTTTCATTGAAGACATAGGAAAGATTGAAAGAAATACACCGAAAAATAGACAGACACTACTGTTCAGTGCGACCATGCCAGATAGTTTATTGAGAATCAGAGAAAGGTTTACAAGAAACGCAAAGAAAATCAAGACAAAAATCAAAGTGGAAGAAAATGTTTTAAAACAATATTACTGTGACATTGATTATAAAAGAAAGTTTTCATTGTTAGTCCACTTGATTGAACAGGAAAAACCAAAACTTGCAATCATTTTCTGCAATACCCGAAGAGATACAGATCTCGTTGCTAGAAACCTTCGGGATAATAACATAAATGCTACAGCTTTACACGGTGGTTTATCACAACAACGAAGAGAAAGAGTGATGGAGAACTTTCATAAGGGAATGACAAGATTTCTGGTTGCGACAGACGTGGCTGCTAGAGGATTAGACATAAAAAATGTGACTCACATCTTCAACTACAACATACCAAGGGACGCAGAAGACTATACTAACAGGATAGGAAGGACGGCCAGAGCAGGGGAATCAGGAAAGGCTATATCGCTTTTGATCAGGGATGATCACAATTCATTCAGAAGGATAATAACAAATTTTTCGTATCATATAAAAAAGATGGAAGTTTCAGATTTCAGAATTTTACCGTTCAACAGATACCAATCTAATAGAAACAGAAATTTTAAAACTAGAAGATTTTCCAGAAGAAGGTTCAGATAGATTTTTGTTCTAAGTTCAAGGACCCGAACGTATTTGGATTCAATTTCTACTTTAAAAGGTTAAATTGAAAATAGACTTTAAGAGAATTAAAATCGGATAGTACTCTATCCTTTCTTTTTACTCTTAACCAAGAAACAGATGGGTTAAGGTTAGAATATTATAATTTCTTAACGTTTTTTGCTTGTGGTCCTTTGGGTGAGTTTTCAATTTCAAATTCAACTTTATCACCTTCATTCAAATCAGTTCCAGGCGATAAAGCTGATTGATGGACAAAAACATCTTTTCCTTCTTCAGGTTCTATGAACCCATAGCCCTTCATGGAATTAAACCACTTTACTGTTCCCTTCAAATTATCACCTCCTTCTACTTTTAAATCGTCTATTAGAGTAACTCTCTTTACCTTTTATAATATCATAACATGATTTATGTACAATACCATAACCTTTGACCCAATTAGAATTGGTTGATTTGACTAATTGATTACAAAAACCACATTTCACGGTCAAACTACACATTGAATACACTTTATTGGTTACAAAGAATTAGAACTGCAAATTTACATTTGTAATAAACTAATTCTTGCTCTCGGAATAAATTAGTAGTTAAATATAATAAGCTTATCTTTTTCTCAAAAGACTTTTTCTCACAGCTTGAATTCAATTGAAGTAAATTTTTCTGACATGATCTGTAGTTAGTATAATAATCTCAAAATTCAAAATATAACAGATTTGAAATTGATAATAATGGTTAAAAAACGAGAAAAATGTAAATTCTGTGGGAAAAGTCGCTTTACTCAGTCTACAGAACAGAAAGGTAATGTGTGGGTCTCTAAAAAAATTTGTGAATTTTGTGGGAGAGTAGTAAAGATTCATACTTTTAAAAAGAGTGTGAAGGATACTGAAAGAAAATAATCCGAATAAGATAAATCTTTGTTGAGAAAAAAACATAAATATGATTTGACATTGGAGAGAAAAAAATGACAAATTTTAATATTAAAATTGAGAATATCGTTGCTTCAGCCGCTTTTGGTATAAGAATACCCTTGGAAAAAATGGTCGAA
>JGI24422J19971_10002395_pt1 | contig 11639 bp, 7 predicted proteins | sample DeeMarSWOR152_54_FD_19971 | JGI IMG/M metagenome (IMG submission 19971)
TCCTTCTACCATTACTTTCCATATCACATCACTGAAATACTAATGGAAATCGCAAGATTTAAGACAATGTTTTTGAACACCCTGTTCAAAAATTTGAACACAATTACCTGTGACGATCACGATTCGAAGAAGAAGAAATTAAATTTTAATTCCTTCCTTCTAATCGTCTCGGGGATTCGCCCTTCATACTCCATTCCAATCATTATTCGCACTGTATTGTGCGGGCGTCTTCTGTGAAAGTAGTTCTTTAATACACAATGTATAAGTCAAGGAGTATTCATGAAAAACAGGGGTAGATGATGAGACAAATTGTAGAGATCTTGGACTTGGTCGGAAACACTCCTTTACTGAAAATTAGGGAAAATGTTTTCGCTAAGTTGGAGGCCGTGAACCCCAGTGGAAGCATAAAAGATAGAATGGCTCTGTGTATGTTAGAAGCAGCAGAAAAAAACAAAGAAATCAAACCTGGATGTGAGATAATTGAAGCAACCAGCGGTAACACCGGAATCTCGTTTGCTATGATTGCTACTCTTAAAGGCTACAAATTCACTGCAATAATGGCTGCAACAATGAGTGTTGAAAGAAAGCATATTATGCAAATGTATGGTGCAAACATCATCTTGACACCAACAATGGAAGATGCAGTCACAAAACTTGAAGAATACAACCAAAAAGATAATGTTTGGCTGCCAAGACAGTTTGACAACCAAGCAAATGTTGACTGCCACAGGGAAACTACAGGAAAAGAGATACTGCAGCAGCTCGACGAGATCGGTGCCTTCGTCGCTGGAGTAGGCACAGGCGGCACATTGATGGGTGTCGCTGAAGCTTTGAGAAAACAGTTTCCCAACATCAAAGTTGTTGCGGTAGAACCAACAGAATCTGCTGTCCTCTCAGGAGGCAAGGCAGGCCTGCACAAAATACAAGGCATTGGTCCAGGCTTTATTCCAAAAATTGTTGACATGAGCAGAATTGATGAGATAGCAAAAGTCAAAAGTGATGATGCAATAGAAATGACAAGAAGGTTGGCAAGAGAAAATGGACTGTTTGTCGGTTTTTCATCAGGCGCTAATGTACTTGCCTCGTTACAAATAGCTGAAAAAATGCCAAACGAAAACATAGTCACAGTCTTGCCTGACAGAGCTGACAGATACCTAAGCGTGGGACTACTCTAACTTACATGAAGATTGAATTTTAATTCCTTCCTTCACCAAAAGTCATATACTCAATTCAATACGTACTATTTTGCATGAGGAAGGAGAATTCGTCTATTGTTGTTTGTAGGAGGTGATAGGTCGTGAAAGTGATGATGAGAGCTATTATGAGATTTCTGCCAGGCAAGATGGCGGAGGGGAGGAAGCTTGTGGATGAAATGCTGGCAACTATCAATAAAAAAGAATATGGGCCTTTTCCGTCTGTGAGGAAGTATACGCCATGGATCGGTGGAGGTAACGCTATAAACACTATCATTATGGAAGTAGAGTGGGAAAGCCTTGCCAAGATGGAAGAGTTCTTTGAGAAGTCGGGGGCAGATCCTGAGTGGATGAAGACGATGCCTCAATGGGAGATCGTTCAGGAAAGCCATGAACTCGAACTCTACGGGGTAATGTCATAATTGCAGATACAAGGATAAGAAAAATCTTACAACAACAAACAAACCTATCCCTTCTTTCTTGTGTGTTTGGGATTAAATTTATTTTCCTTCCCTCGAGTTCTATCTGCATAGGTTCTGGGTATAGAAGAGCGCGCGCTAGTATTGAAAGCACAAAGAATCATAGGCCTTGTTGAAGGATAACGTATTCAATTCCCTTTCTTTTTTGAAGTGGTAGAAATCAATGGTTCTTCCATTTTTTCCAAGAAGTAATAATCCGCAACTACGTTTCAATAGTAATGCTTTTCAAGCAAGACGCAGTTCAGTTTCTTAATACGTGGATGGAAAGATGTGGGAAATAGTTAAGTCGATTTTGCTGGATAAGCGGCTGGTTTCAGTGGGGTGTTTGCTCTTAGTCTTGGTTTTCATAGATCACCAATTGCCCTGCGGAATACACCCTATTATTTCAGAGCTTGATACTCTTGAGCATTTCGTGTTTGGCTTTCTTCTATCCGACTTCGCAAGCAACATTGCCAACTCGACAGGGTTCCATGAGAAGCTAAACAAGAAATTCGGGCAAGGAAAATCAAGGAAGAGAGATTTGCTCATCAGACTAGGCGGGTTCCTTGTGATCGGTGCTCTGTTGTGGGAGTTGAGTGAGCTATTCATCTTCCCCCTGCTCGGGGGCCCCTCACCAGACTCTTTCTTCAGCTTTCCAATAACTCCAAAGAACATCGACGGAACCATTGACGTGACAGTTGGAATCATAGGCTGTCTCACAGCATGGTACCTAACAAAGTAACAATCGCGCCCAACTGCGCGCTCTTGTAAAAGAGTTTCTTACCATCCATCTCTGTGGCGTACTCGAAGCCTCCTTCTCGACTTCACGCGCGCGCTCTGCTGATTTGATAAATTGTTAAGTATCTAGCTTAGTGTCCTATGCTTCTCATGAGCGGTTGCCAATTCTGGTTGGCGTGAACTGATAATAGAGGAATGATGTGCCTTTCGACATGGCTACTCCTTCTTTCTTTCCATTTAGGTTTGAATGGATGATGTGGTTGTTTGTCGGGTTGAAGCCGAACAGATGACCAATGTTAAAGAGGACCACTACTAAAAGTAGCAGTGTTACCTTGACTTCGTTCTGCTTCAACCCTTCACCTATTTCCAAACTGGTTCAAACCAGACTATACAACTTAAGATAGAAGAATTTTCTATTCTTGGTGACTAGAAGATCTTTTCATAACGCATAAGAGTAAACAGTCTACAAAGAGTTTTCTGAGGGGAGAATCGGAGAGGAGGAGGTAGGGAGCAAATCCTCTATATATAGCAATACTTTGTCACCCAACATATAGCAATACTTTGTCACCCAACATTCGTAACTCTACCTTCCTTCTCTCACCCTTCTCTAACCTGTGTCATAAAAGCTTCCTCTGTACCCGCTTCACTTGAGGTTTTCTCATACTCGTCTTGGGAGAAGGGAAGGCTTTCACATTCGCAAAATGAAGGCCATTGTTCTCGCATAGAGGTCGTCGCAGACATCTTGGAGTTTGCTCGTGGCGGAGCTACGAAAACTCGTTTGACGTATCATTATAACTTGAGTTTTGCACAGCCCGAATACATGAATTGGATTCTAGGGACAGAACTTATATACATATGAAGAGCGTCAAAAAACTGTCGATGTAATTCATAAGTTATAAAAGCTGAACTAGAAGAATTACAAGAGACTTGACATGATTGGAAAACTTGTCTTCGTTCTTCTCATGACGTATGGAATTTCAAACATTGAGACTGTTAACTTTTCAGGAGAGACTATGAAGATTGACCTTTACACACAATATTCACAGCCGTGGGGAGGGCAAGGTCTACACATGGCCAGTGACGCCTTTCCACCAGACAAGGTTGTGGAACTGAGAACGAATGTAACGGTTCAAGGTGAAGGCGTTCCTGGAAAACCGGTTTCCTACGCGATACGAGCGCCAAATGGAGAAAAACTTTCCGCGACCAATCTCACTCAAACAGACGGCATTGCAGTCTTCAAGTATTTGCTACCATGCCCAGAGGACTGCTTCGGACAGTGGACTGTTAGGGCGAGCGTAGATCTTGCCGGGACAGAGGTTTCAGATACCTTGTACTTCCTGGTGGGCTGGCTTGTAGAAGTAATGGAGGTTGAAGCACCGCCGATTGCTTATAAGAGCGAGACGATGGGGGTCAATGTAACGCTGACAAGAATCTGCATGCAAGACCCAGGGGACATTATGAACATATTACTCAAATGTCCAAGTGGAGACCCTGTAACTGATAACGATTTGCTGTTGTACATTACTGTAACAGACGAACTTAACCAATTTGTTGCAACATCAAAATTGAATACGGCAATCACTGAGCTAAGCATCTACGATTCAAATGAGTTCATGGATACCATAAGTGAACAGTGGATGAATCATTCGCATGTGATCCTGACAGAATATCCAGCAATGGCAGAGATAGCAACGAGTAAGATTCTAATTCCTTCGTGGTCTTTCACTGGCAATGCAACCATACATGCAAACTTAGTCACTAGCTGTCCTGGAATACCATACTGTCCTCAGTGCTGTGGTTACGTCTGGATAAAGAGGAACTCGTGAAGAATGGACCAATAAGCCTTAGAGTGGAGATGTCTCCCGCAAAATCCCTCTTTTCTTTATTTCTGGAATGATGTGTGTTAGCATGGTATTACACTGGAAAGCGCTTACAAAAACTCAAGAGAATCTATAAGAAAGCTCGCGCGCGCGCTTTTTCCGTCTTCACGATTACCCTAACGCTAATTAAAGACAGCAAATAGAGTGTATACTCGATTAAGGACTGATCTTTTCTAATGTTACAGCCGCAGGCTATGCGACGGCAGACAAGTGCCCAGTGAGGTATAGCCTGGATTGCATGGAACATTTTTGCATAAAATTTAACTAGAACGTCACTACAATTCTATTTTGAAGCCTGTTGTGAGAAAGAATGCAAAAGAAAATTGTTCTTGCCTTGACTTGGATGCTATTGCTACCACTAGTCCCCATCGGTTTTATGGGTGCATCAGCATCTCCATCGACTACTATTTACGTTGATCCTCCAGAGATAACCACACCACCCTCCGAGAATTTCACAGTCAACATAAACATCCACAATGTCATAGACCTCTTCGCATGGCAGATTAAGCTAAAATGGAATCCACAGATCTTGGATTTTGCAGATGCGACGGAAGGCAACTTCCTTAAGACTGGTGGTTCCACTACATGGGAATATGATGTAAACGAAACTGAAGGCTGGATTTTTATTCGTTCCTATTACGAAATAGATTGGGGTACATGGCCTCTCCCTACAGTGAGTGGCAATGGAACATTATCAAAAATCACAGTCCATGGAGCTAGTCTGGGAGAATGCGACGTAGAACTGTGTCACACATGGCTGATCGCCGCAACACCTGCTCCTGCTCCTGGCGAAACATACGGTGACCTTAACGGTGATTCGACAGTCAACATAATAGACGCGGCTATAATATCCGCGGCATGGGGAACTTCTGAGGGTGATCCCCGTTACAACCCGGTTGCCGACGTCAACAACGACGGCTTCGTCGACCTCCTCGACCTCACATATGTTATCTTCAATTGGGGGAAAGTGTATCCGGGCGACGACGCATCTAAACCTGTAGAGATTAGCCACGAAGTAAGCGATGGACACGTTACCATTGCGTGCAACATCACGGTGGGCGTGGACGTCACGGTTGACCCAACAAGCGATCTCAGACTGACCTTCTCTAACGTTACAGTCGCAGGCTACGTGACGGTAAACAAAACGTCAACGGTTGAGGCACCTCTCCTAGTCGACCTTGTGGGACAGTACTACGACATTAGGGTGACGGCAAGCTATTCTGGCAACGTAACGGTCAGTCTGGCCTATGACGATGCGAACATGACGCAACAGCAAGAAATCAACCTGACGATGATGCAGTACACTCCCATACTAGGGGACATCGTTGAATATGGTCAGGTCAACATATTGGACCTGTACTTCATTGCAAAATGCTTCGGAACGACTCCTGCCAGCCCCCGCTGGAACGCAGCCGCCGACATAAATGGAGATGAAAAGATCGGCATTCTAGACTTATACTTATGCGCCGGGGACTTTGGCAAGACTGCCGAGTGGACGAACATTACGACTTACGTTGATACGGGACTCAACATCGTCCGGGGAGAGACCATACACTTCTCAATCATAGGAATACATTGAACGGACAGCCTCAACACACCGAGCATGAGAAGAAACGGTAACGCTAGTTTTTGCGCGAGCGCGAGCGACTCAGAATGATTTCCTGACAGGAGGTTCAAAAAATGCTGAACAGGAGGTGAAGCCATGACCACGAGTCAAAAGTGTCCAAAGTGTCCAAAATGCGGAACACAGATGAAACTGCGGAATGGTCTGTGTAAGTGTCCCGAATGCAAGAGTACTTTCATTCCGGGCAATTGTGCAGGCATTTTCATTCCGCTAAGTATTATCGGCATACACGAGCCATGATCGGCATACACTAGCCAGTCATCTGCCACGGTGAAGACTATATATTAGGGCTTGGTTCAAGAGGCTTTCTCGGAAGTTTCCATGAAGAAGCCTGGATGATTTCGACTTTCACTGGCCCCTCAGCCAGCCGCGGATTCCCATTTCTCTGATACTGACGGTCAATTGTTCAAGCTCGCAGACTTTGCTTTTGCCAGCCTCGTCCACGAACTCGACCGCTGGTGAGAAAGTGAATCTGCCTTTCTTTGATGACTTGAGCTTTAAAGTGATTTCAGTGGTTTCAAGAGGCTGCAGTCTCCTTCCCTTCAGATCGAGTAGTCCATCTTTTGTTGCACATTTCTCGGGCTTTTCGACCAGAACAAATTCGTCTGGAATCAGATCTTTCGCTCTCAACAAGAAAGCGGAGTCTTTTCCCAGGTTCAGCAATTGAATCTGTACGCTGAAACTCTCACCGACCAGAATCTCTCTCTCTTGAACGATCAGCTTTCCCTGAAGGAATGCGTGTTCAAACTTGAGCAGGCCCACGGGTTGCTCAACCGTCAAACGAGGTGCCGAGATCGCTTGGGGACTTAATGCATCGATTGGAGCAGTCAGCAGATCGCGGAGGGAAACCGTGAACTCCCGCTTTTCCTCCACGTTGCTCCGCGTCTTCAGAACCTCTTCTCGTTTTCCAGTGTATCCCGCTCTTTCAAAGAGTCTCGCCGACCGTTCCAGACACTTTTCCGCGAGAAGGTACATCTTCGTCCTCTTCCCAATGTCGGATTCTATCTCCGCGCTGATCATGTAGTTGTATGCGTCGAAAAGCAATTCCGTAGCGTTTGTCCAGATCGATGCGTTTTCAAACCCAGCTTTCAGGTAGTAGCTTGCCGCACTCTCAAGGTACTGTTTCGTCTTGGAAAAGTGTTCTCTTTCTCTAGTTGACTCGAATTCGCTTCCGTTCTCCAGAGCCATGCAGAAGGCGCTGTTGCCGGAAGCCAACAATATCGATTTGTTTCTAGTGGTGTACTCTTTCGCCTTGAGAAAGAGTTCGGACGCTTCCCGGTAAAGCTCTGGCGAATTGGCTTTGTCCGCCATCTTCTTTTTTTGCCAGGCACGGCACATGTATGATATCGGTTCTATCTCTCTCCGATCGACTTCAGTGTCCAGTGTTTCAGCTATTCTTTCAAAGAGTTGGGCGGCTGATTCGTAGCTCTTGGCGCTCTCCTCATGATTTCCTTTGCGGTCGGATATCCTTGCTTCTTCAAGAGCTATCCTTGCCAAGCAATAGTTCATTCTTCGAACAGAGGCCTTGCTGAGCTCGATCGCTAATTCCTTTTCGTCGAGGTTCTGAATCTTACCGATCTCTGTCTCCGCGCTTTTCGCTTCGTTGAAGCAGTCCGCTGCCTTCCGAAAAGTCTCAATCGATTCGGTGCTGTTTAGTCTTCTGCTGAGGTCTTCCGCATGTTCCAGAAGTGAGCACGCAGAGAAGTTTGGAGAGAGGTATGACCATGACTTCGTCTGTTGAAGAAGATCGACTGCTTTCTCGTAATGTTTCGTTGCGTCCAAGTACCTTTCTGACTCATGAGCGACGCTGGCTCGTTCGATTTCACTCCACGCTTTCATGTAAGACGCATAATCATCATAGAATTCCGCGAACTTCGGGTTGTTCTTGGCAGCTAGAGTGTAGTCCTCTGAAGCCTTCTCGAAATTCTCCGCTGCCTTCAGAACTTCTCCTAAGCGGTGTTGGTTTCTCGCCATCTTCCAGCGGGATTCTGCCGCTCTGTTTGGCAACCCGGCTTTTCTGAACTGCTCGGCTGCATCTTCGTGTACCTCGACTGCTTTGCTCAACGTTGCTCTGTCTTTGGTCAACGCGTACATGTCATAGAGAATTGCTCCGAATCTGTCTTCGTATGAGCCGAGAGTTGTGATGTGCGACGGGACAGGTCTAATCGCTACCCATCTTCCGCAGTGTGATATTCCGTCTTTCATGTCACGGGCTGCGCTTTCAAGAAGCATTCTCTTCTTGACCTGGTCTTTCTCAGTTCTCTCCAAGTCTTGCTTTATTAATCCCTGATAGCTCTTGTTGACGCCGCTGAGCCAATCGTTGGACGGAAACGCCTTTTGTACGACTTTTCCGAATTCCTCTCTGCAACCCAGTGCTTCTTGAAGCAGCCTTGTCTTTTCACCGTCCCGCGTCTCAATTGTTGAAAGCGAATGCAACGCCTTGCTCAAGGCGTGGAGCGCTGAGCCCACTGCGTCCGGAGAACCCGAACGGGTCGCGTGTTCAACCGCTTTGCGGCCTACGCTCGCTGCCTTTTCTAGTATCCTGCGCTTTTCTTCTGGGCCTTTTTCGACGTAACGTCCGAGGTTGAAGAGGCTTTCGGCGTAGAACAGAAAAGTTTCTGCAATGTAGAAATCCTGACCAAGTGGCTGGAGACACTTTGCGGCTTCTTCGGCGTAGCGGATGATGTTTCTGTAACCCTCTCTTTGCATGTCAGGATCGGTCTCGCGCAACATCATCCAGTCCGTTACGAACGCAAGAAGATAGAACGCAACACCCTTGAGGTAGTGATCCCTGACAATCGTTCCTTGTTCTAACATTTTTTCCGCGTAATCGCAGGCAAGTTCAGCGTTTTCCGTGAAGACAAGCGTGCAGAGACTTGCTGCCCAATTTGACATGGCTCCGTGGTGGGGGTCATCCACTTCTTTGGAAAGCTCAAGGGCCTTCTCCGAGTAGCTCAGGCTTTTCTTCACGAGCTCTTCCCGATCTTCCAGTTCAGAGAAGTTTGCCGCGTACCAACCTAGGAGACTTGCGGTGAAATAGGCGCGTAGGAGTTCGTTCTTGTCGCCGGACTTGGACAGAATCGCGATGGCTTGGTCGGAAAAGTGTATTCCCTCTTGGGCCACGTTCTTAATTTCTTCGGAGTCGGATGCGACATACAATCTCTCATTTAAGTAGGTTTGGATGTCGTTGCAGGCTCTTCCGCGGTCAAGCTCCTCGCATACAACGTTGTAGGCCTCGAGGCTCCTTTTCCCGAACTCGCAGGACCTGATGATGTCCTCCCGCTTCTCTGAAGGATTCGGTGCAAACCAGGAGCGAACGTATTCAGCGAGCCCGTATTGTTGTAGGCATCTGCCCCTGCTTTTCGTTCGATCATCTTTCTTCCAGAGTTCTCCAGCGGTGTTGTAGGCGTCCACGGCGAGTTGTGCAAGTGTCTTGAATTCGTCGACATTCTCTGCTTGTCTGGAAGCCATCTGATAACAGCGGCCTATCCTTTCCCAGGTCTCCGGGATAAAAGCTCCTTCAGCGCCGGCGCCCAATGTTTGTCGGTAGGAATCAACCGCCTCAAGCCACGCGTACGTCTTTTCTTGGTCCATTGCCTTTTTCAGAATGGCCTGAACACTTTGCTCCGGAGACATCAATTATCCATATTTATCTAACTCTCTCGCGTATGAAAGACTTTCGGAGGTTCATCCCGCGCGCGCTCTAAAGAGCGTTTTCTCCCTTGAAATGAAACATAGCTTTCACTTCTAGACAAATTAAAATCTTAATTCCGCGCGCGCTAATATCGACTTTGAGGCTTAATCCTAGTCTGTGCATCGGTGATTAGTGGTTGGAAGCCTTCTGACTTTGTCCTTAAGATTTTGTTATGCGTTTTTTGGGTTTGTATAAGCTGATTGAATGCGCCGATCTCTTTTCCAAGTCGTATTCCAATCTCGAATTCTGCGAACCCTTCAACATTTCTTGTGTATTGACAAGGTTCAGGTGAGTGTGTGCGCCCTGTTCTGAGGTGTTCATTCTCTATCAAGAGTTTCCGATTCTTCGCACATTCGATGAAGTATAGGTAGAGGAGGTCGTCTCTTTCTCTCGCAGCTTTCACAAGAGCAAGAACAACCAAAACGCAGCTTTGTAGCAATGAATGATATCTGTGCATGTACGCCTCAGCGACTTGTGCTGCCAGCATCACTTTAGTTGGCTTGAATCTTCTGATGTTTTGTTGGTTCTGGCTCACGCTTGAAGACATAAGTCTAGGTTGGTGCGCGTGCGCGTCATTTTCAACGAATCGCCATTTGACTTCTCTCTCCTTCCCCCTGTAATAGGCAAGCCGTCTCCTTCCCCTCTCCGTGATCATGTAGAGGTACTCGCTGACCCTGCCGTGCTTGAACCGAGTCCTATCGAGCAACCTCTGCCTCTTACATTTGAGCATGGTCATGGAAACGTTCTTGTGGGAAACTCCCAAAGCCCCCCAGTTTCGCCCATACCTGTCTACTGCTGGCTATTCCCTTCTCTAAGACACATTGCAGCACGATCTTCTTGAACTCGTTCCTTCGAAACATAAGCATCCAACAGAAAGTGTTTTACCTCTCCCTTATATGGGTTGACGGGTAAATGCTAGCCAACGAACACTGGTCAACACCGGTGAAGCCCCTCTAGAAATTAAAGGGAAAAGCGTGACCTTGAGCATCACCAAGAATACATTGTAACACAGCGCGCGCGAAATAACGAAATTGCGAACATTTAATTAAGACCTATAACTACTGGTTTTTTGGTCTTCAAGTGATCTGCAGACACCTGGTCAAGATTCTTCCATTATATTTCGTAGCGTGTTTCAGTTCTGCACTTTTGGTTAATGCAGGTGGGACCTACCATGTATCTTGCTGGGATGAGGAGATAGTGATAAATGAAGACGCTTCTCTCACCATAAGTGAAAAGGTAACTTTCCGCTTTGTCACGGGGGACTTCGGGTACGCGTATAGAACCATACCTCACAAAGGCTTTGATGATCTGATCTCTGTCAGCGTCACGGATGATGAAGGCAACTCCTTAGAATACAGCCTCAAGAAGGGGAACAATTATGAAGTTCGATGGGAATGGGAGAGAATCTACATCGGTGCTAAACCGGTCGAGAAAACCTTCATCCTTAACTATACGCTTACAAACGCAATGAATTATGAGAATGCCAATCCAGATAAAGACAGATTGTACTTGAACATTGTGACCGATTATGATGTCGACATTTATGACGTAAATATAGAGGTTATCCTGCCCGGCCTATACAACCTGAGTAGCATATCTGCGACTTCCTACTACTCTGTTTCAACCACCAGTCCACCAGAAATAGCCAACTCCACAATACATACAATCTTAAGTTATCACCATCCAATGAGCAGGCTCGAAGCTGGAGAAGCGTATACGTTGGACATATACTTCCCAGCAACGGTTGAAAGACCTCCTCCTACACTAGCTGGGATAATCAAAGCATATCTCGACTTGCTAGCACCTTGGTACTCTCTTGGAATGATAGTGCTTGGAAGCATGGCCATAGTCATGGTTAGATCGTTCAAAAGGAGATTTAGGGATCCTGAAGTTTCTACTGTAGATGTTCTTGGATATCAGCCTCCTGCAGATGCTAGAGCCCCGGAAGCGCGCGCGACTTCACCAAGACGCCGAACTCGTCGTTTCCGATCATGTTGTTTCCAGAAATGGTGTTGGTTTTTGAAGACTCGTAGAGTGCTATACCAGATGCTT
>JGI24422J19971_10002397_pt1 | contig 11639 bp, 11 predicted proteins | sample DeeMarSWOR152_54_FD_19971 | JGI IMG/M metagenome (IMG submission 19971)
AACACCAGCATAACGGCGGGCATAAACGGAGCGGAAGCAAACAAAACCTACCTTCTCAGGATCAGCGTAACTGATCCACAACCCACCCCCGAAAGCTACACTGCAAACCTGACGGTATCGACCGACACTGAAGGCTCAGGATCCAATTCCACGGTTTATTATGCAAACTTTTCTGTAGGTGCGAACACCAATTACGTTGGCAACTATACTGTAGCTGTGATAGCTGATAACGAAACACTCAACACAGTAAATTTCACTGTCGGCTTAACAGACAAGTTAGAATATCGAAGAACCGAAGCCGTCAACATTCAAGGATCAGGATATGACGCAAATGAAACGGTCACCATCAACATTATTACAGCTGCGGGTGCACCCGTTAATGGCTACCCTAAGAACATAACAGCGAACACAGGTGGCGGAGTAGCCGATTCATGGGAGATTCCCATAGACTTCATGCTCGGAACCTACACGGTGACCTTAACCAACGCCACCGCGCCAGGCACCGCTAAAACGCAGCCCGACGCCCAAAACTTCACTGTTTTCGGAGCGATCTGTCAGATTCAAACAAAAAACCTCGCTGAAGAACCCGTAGCCGATGTAACAGTTGAGGTTTACAACGCGGAAACATACTTTGAAATAACCAACGCGACAGGTTGGGCAAGTTTTGTGCTTGACCCAGGCAATTACACTTTCAAGGCTTTCTGGAAGGACGTAGAGGTTGGCATTCTACCTGATCAAATCATTGGAGAAAATAAGACGCTAACTCTGAAATGCTCGCTTGCCAACGTTGAAATAGCGGCAAACGATGAGGCTGACGTGCCACTTCCCTTTATCAACGTGACTCTAATGTATAACTACACAACGAGATTAAACGAGACGATTCCAGTAACAGAATCGTTTGAAACAGATGACACGGGAACTATAAAGCTGTACAACATGTTCACAAACATTTGCTACACGATCGAGGCTCGACGCTACGGCTTCCTCTTCAACACAACATTCATCGAAAAACTACCCGCTCAGCCTTGGGTCAACGTAGCCGTGGTCTGTCCTACCTACACCATCTCTGTTTACGTGCTGGATTCGAAAGGTGAACCTCTAGCGAACGTTGAGTTGAGACTAACCGAATGGAGCAGTGAGATCCTGATGGGTTCGCGAATCACAGACGATCAGGGCAGCGTTGGCCTTTCCGCCACGTTTGGACGATACGAAGTTAAAGTATACAATTACAGCACATTGCTGGAACCCGAGGTTATTTTGAATAAGACTGTGATCGATCTAATTGAAGATAACATTACAATTGAGATTCACTGCAAAATTTTTAACGTAAACCTCTATGTGGAGACACTTGACTACTTTGGACAACCTATTCGCAATGCTTTGGTGGAGATCCAGCGAAAAACTGGAGAAGATTGGGTAAAAATAGACAGCTCCTTCACAAGACCAGACGGGTTCGCCCGCTTTGAGCCATTAGGTGGCCTTGTCGGGGGTGACTGTAGGGTTTCCGTGTTCGTGGCGGGAAAACTCGGTGGAGTCAAGGATCTTTATCTGGTCGGATCAACACAGATTCAGTTCAAGATAGGCAGATTTACTGCAATTGCTGGAAATCCAATAGAAACCAGCCAACTGATCGTATACATTTTGATAGGATTGCTAGTTATTATGTTCGGTTTAGCCTTGTCATATAGAAAGCTCCTGCCGAAACTTGGGAAAAAGAAAAAAGAATCCTAAAAGAAGAAAAATTTATAACAGACCGAGTTCAAGCGATAAGTTAGTGAGATACAGCGTTCTTTTATGAAGATCTTTGCTTCTGAGCAGGTTGTGTTGACATTGGCTGAAAAGAAAAAATGTCTCCCAAACTGTAAATTATTTCGATGTGGAAAAAACGCAATGGTATATCGCGGAAATGCGGTGTGGTGCAAATGGACCGAAGAAGATTGTGAGATATCGAACTGCACCTACGCGATGTGTGCGAGACGAAGGCTGCTACCTGGAGGAATCTGTGGAGAAACCGTGAAACGAAAAACCACAGAAACAGATCCGGAAGAAGCAGTGATTCCCGTGGTGAAGCTAAAGGGCAAGGTTTTGCGGAAGATAGGTGAGAAAGAAATTTTCTAAACGGCGCGCGCGTATTTCCCAGTATTGAAAGCTATTTGGAGGTAACTCGCTTCACAATTGGAGGCCTTATCTTCCTGAGGACCCGATAGCCACAGAAGGTGCACTTGACCCCTCCTCCCCTCAACTCCAGTTCGTCAGAAGACACTTTTGCACCACACTTCACGCACTCGTAAACGAGTCCGGTCGCAGATTTCTCAGACATTGCTTACGCCTCTAGGTTTTGGTAAGCACGATTGACGCATATTTAAACCTTTCCAGCTAAATGATTTGAAGGCCTTCGCTAGCTGCACCACAATACGAAGCACATGGCAAGCGAGCAATTCAACCGCGGTCTCTGATCACGGGTCGCATAAACCATTCACCAAGCTTTCTAGTAATTATCTCGGCAATTTGGCACTCTGGTTTTCGATACCTTTTTGTCTTAACCTTTTTTGCATTCTCAACTGTTTCTTTGAGCCGTTTCACATCTCTGCACCAAATTAGATAGTTCTGTTGCGAGAGTGCTTTCAGAATCTCTTTCTGGTGCTGATGGGGTTTTTCGGGATTAGAAATTCCAATTATTTTTCTGTTCTTCTCTAAAAGTTCAAAGAGTGTTCCTGCCCCTCCATGCGTCACTATCAGACTGGCCTTCTCAAAATAGCGATCCATATGTGAAGAAAACCTAAAGTATCTACAATTCTTTGGTTTGTACTCTCCCTTGCCGACTTGGATTATTACTTCTTCACTTAGTTCCAACGCTATTTCGTCCATCGTCTTTACTAGATCATCAAACCTCTCAGTTCCAACAGTTACGAGTATCATCCTAACCTTCCAGCATAAATTGCGTTTCGATACACTTTTTCCATCTCTTTCCACTGCACAAAGAAGAGATCTGCTATTGGGTAAACTATTTTTCCAGAATCAGACTTCGAATAAACTCTTGCCCAACTCTCGATGAAAATCACTTTTTTCCTCAGTAGCTTGCCTAAGTATGAAAATATGGCGCCCACACCAGGACCGGCTGTAACTATAGCATTGGGATCATCCTTCATCATGACTATTATTGCTTGAAAAATGGTTCTCAGGGTTCTAGCAATCTTCATAGAATTTGAGTCTCTTTCTGTTGATGGTATATTTACTTTGTAAAGCTTTCCGTCCACTTTTTTTTCAGATATTGGATCCTCATAGCAGACAACATAGGAGTATTTAAAGTCTTTCGGCATTTTCTCCAATAGCCTAATCATCTGAGTGGTGTGTCCACCTTTCCCAAGAATCGCCAAGATTTTCGTCACAGTTCCCATTCTTGACTAAATTCCTTGAGTGATCTCTCGAGAGATTGAATTGACCGTCAATTTCATTCTGTCAGAACCTTTTTAATTTGCTTTCCGTCCACTTTTCGGATATTCGGCGGTAGGCCTTGCTTTGTCATTGGTGAAGTATATACTTCTGTATTCCGTGCAGCTGCCCAAGAGTCAAGATTGACGATGCAAAACGCCTCTAACTGTCTTTAGGTAGGTGTCTGGTACACCTATATCTATGCGACGTTCGTTAGGCCTTAGCTTCAAGGCAAAGATTTCACGCTGCCAGTTCAATAGCAATTGAATTGCATCAGTCAGTTGAATTTCTCCACTCTCATCCGGCTTGACTTTTTGTATCGCTTCATATATTATGGGTGTAAAGATATACAATGCAATTATCGCGAGGTTAGAAGGGGGCTTCTTTGGTTTTTCAACTACCTTCGTGACTCTAAGAACGTAGGGTTTAACCTCTTTTCCTACCACAACTCCGTATCCTCGAGGATCTTCAACTTGCTCCGTAAGGAAAACGGCGTCAGCGCCACGATCTTCAAATATCTCGATCATTCTCTTCAAATGAAGATTGCCTCTAGAGATGACAAAATTGTCTCCAGCATGTACAAAAAATGGCTCGTTCTGGGTGAATGCTCTAGCATTGTAGACAGCGTCTCCGAATCCCTTCGGTTTTGGTTGGTTCACAAACAGAATGGTTGAGTCGTTTACCTTGTCATAAAACTCTTGCAGTTCACCAGCCAAACTCGTTTTGTTTCTCTTTTTGAGATATTCCACAAAGCCAAAATCAGTTGTGAAATGGTCTTCTATTGCTCTTTTACCCCTACCCACTATGAAGCCAAATTCTCTGAACCCCACATCAAACAAATGTTCAAAAATCGCTTGCAACAGAGGCTTCAAACACACTCTACCATTCTTCCCTTTGAAAGGGATGGGAAGCATCTCTTTTGGAAGCTCCTTAGTCACTGGTAACAATCTCGTACCAAGACCCGCGGCTGGAACAATTACCTTCTTGATCACCATGTTTGCCTTCTAATTATCCAGTCCGTCCAGATGTTTTTATCAAATAGAAGATATATAATTGATGGAAAAGAGCTACAGTTTACTATAACCCGAGAGTGGAGATTGAAGATTGTGATCGAAAGACTCATATCAATAGTTGGAACGGGCTATGTCGGCCTTTGCACTGCAGTCGGATTTGCAAGCAAAGGATATAGAGTTGTCACGTCGACTCACGACTCCGAGAAAGCGAGACTAATAAACGAGGGTATTCCTCCATTCTTCGAACCTGGCCTAGAAGAATTTTTGCGAAAAGTCGTGAAGAAAGGTTGGCTAAGATGTGTGCTAGACCGAGAAGAAGCCGTGACTAACTCAAGCGTCACCATAATCTCAGTTAGCACCCCAAGCGAATCGAATGGCAGCATCAACTTACGATTCATAAAAAGATCTGCACGAGAAATCGGCGAAGCCCTATACAAAAAAGATGCGTACCATCTAGTTGTGGTTAAGAGCACTGTTGTGCCTGGCACCTCAGAAAATCTAGTCAAGCCAATTGTCGAAAGGAGTTCCGGTAAGCGTTGTGGCGTTGATTTTGGTTTGTGCATGAATCCTGAATTCTTGCGAGAGGGATCTGCCCTCTACGATACTTTTCACCCTGACCGAATAATAATTGGGGAATACGACAAAGAATCTGGCGGTGCCTTGGAAAGCTTGTACCGAGACTTTCTTGGCGAGGATACACCTCCAATGATTAGAACAAATCTGCCAACAGCTGAACTCATAAAATATGCTAATAACGCCTTCTTAGCCACAAAGGTTAGCTTCATCAATACCGTAGCCAACATTTGCCAGGAAATACCAAAGGCTGACGTAACAGCAGTAGCTGAGGGTATAGGTCTAGACAAAAGAATTGGTCCTCTATTCTTGAATGCTGGTCTTGGCTACGGAGGTTCATGTCTACCCAAAGACGTCAAGGCGGTGATTGCTTTTTCAAGGAGTTTAGGCTACACACCCGTGCTTTTCGAAGCAGTTGAAGAAGTGAATAACGTGCAGCCATACCGAGCTATTAAACTGGCTAAGAAGCATATGGGCGACTTGAAGGATAAACGCGTGGCCGTTTTAGGCCTAGCTTTCAAGCCAGACACGGACGACATGCGTGAAGCCGTTTCCATAAAGGTTATCAATAAATTGCTTGAAGAGGGAGCGAGCGTTGTAGCATATGACCCAAAAGCCGTCGTAAATGCCAGACACATCTTTGGAGACAAGATCGAATATACCAGCTCTTCTATTGAGTGTTTGAAAGACGCTGAATGTTGCATCATCGTAACTGAATGGGAGGAGTTTAGAAAGCTTGAACCCGACGATTTCGTTAGGCAGATGAAAAGTCCGTTGGTGATTGATGGCAGGAGAATCTTCGACCAAACTCTGTTTGGTCGAAGACTGAACTTCATTGGTATGGGGCTGTCTGCCTAGGGAGGTTATTCTTCTATTGTGTGAATATCGCCCGCACATTTTGAAGTAGTTAACGGGACGGTAGTCTCTTTGAGCGATCCTGCGCGCACACAGTATTGCGCAAGAGCGATTTGGAAATGAAGATAGAACCTGCTAGGAGTCTCGACAACCCTTTCTTTTGTTTAGATATTTTTGGGGTCAGAACTTTGATACGTTTTGAACCCGAATGGAACTTTGTCAACGGCATGACAGACATGGTGAAAGAACTATGCGAATGCCATGTTGATTATCTTAGAACTCTTGGATTTCTTTATTACTATCGGACGCATCCAAAGTTCTTGACAAGTTCGTCTAAAGGCTTAACTATCATTAGAGATGAAGAATGTTGAGCCATAGGGTAAGAGATGATCTTGGAGGTATTGTTTGCGACGGTGCTCTCGCTGGCGCACGAGGCCAGCGAGATCCATGTTGTACTCGAGATAAGCTACGTGGAGATGAGATTTTTGGGAGCCACAGTATTCCTTTAGGGTGGATGGATGGGTTGACGACGCAATTCCAAAACTATTTAGACTCTAATTGAGTTAAAGGAGGAACTTGAACCAGTTATAGGAGAAAGAACTGATGCGGGTGTTCATTCTAGGTTTGGATGGGTTGGAGTATAATTTGGTTGCTGAAAACCCTGGATTGAAAAACTTACGACAGAAAGAATATGGAAAGCTTAGACTACCAAGACAAGTTATGCGTAGCACCAAAGAAGGAGACATAACTCCATATACTCCCCTTGTATGGTCCGCAATAGTAACTGGTCGACTCCCAGAAGAGTCCGGACTAATATATGCTCAATGGAACAACTTAGTGATAAATCTGCTGCAACGCTTGACAATCAAAGTTGGACTCGATAAAGTCAAGGGAAAAGGAAAGGTCCTTACCTCTATGGGCTTCAAGAAGGTTCCATGGAACAAGGATGATTACCATCTCAAAACCATCTTTGATCTCACCAGCAAATCTATTCAAATTAACGTTCCAACAGTGGATCCAAAATGGGAGCTCTTCTTTGCCAAAGGGCTAACCATTTCTCAACTGAAGGACAAGATGAAGCTACAATTTGTCAAAATCTCTGAAAAAATAAGAATGGAAATGAAAAAGGATTGGGAGCTTTTTATGGGCTACACTCGATTGCTAGATATTTTCGGGCATACAGCCTGGAACACCAAGGAATTAATGAGAATGTACCAAAAGGCGGATAGGTTGGTAGGGGAACTGAAAAAATCTATTGGTGGTGAATATCTCTTCTTGGTTGTGTCAGATCATGGGATGGAAAGACTAGAAGGAACCAAGCATGGAGGAAAACATACTTTTTACGCTTATTACTCGTCTAACATTCCTCTTCTCTTGGAAGTATCGACCATACTCGATATTTCCAGGATTGTTGAAGATTTCCTCGCAAAATAAAACTCATACATGGGGGTTCACCTCTTAATTTGCGCGCGCAATTTTGCCTTCCGCTTTGCTTTAGTCGAAAATTCTCCTTGACGAAGATGCGTGTAGTGACTTAGCTAATAAGAGTTAGTTAACAGATGACTGGGCTATTGTGTGAAAAGTTTTTCTTTCCAGAATTTTATAGTGAGCGCTAGGCCTTCTTCTTGTGTGAAGTGGGGTTTCCATCCGAGTAATCGTTTGGCCTTAGAGTAGTCGCCTATCAAAGTGGCAGGGTCTGATGGGCGTTCGGGAATTGTGTTCCAAACGACTTCACCTTTGAAGTCGATAATTTTTTTGGCATATTCAACAAGCTGGGCTATTGAAATTCCATGTCCCGTGCAGAAGTTGAATATCTCGCCTATGGCTTTATCGTTACCTAGGCATGTTACGTAACTGTTTACATGGTCGTCAACGTAAAGGAGATCGCGTACTGGTTTGGGGTCGCCAAGCATAACTCTTTTTGTCTTAAGCATTTGTACGATTGTTCGCTCAACTACGAAATGTGTATTTTTCTTGCGACCATACGTGTTAAAATTGCGGAGGATGGTTATAGGGAAACCATAAGCGTCGCACATATATTGAAGATATTTGTCCGCTGCAACTTTGCTGACAGCGTAAGGACTGCTAGGGCGTAGGTCAGTGTTCTCCTTTAATGGCATAGTCTTCTGATCACCATATTCCTCAGAAGTGCCAGCGAAAAGGAAATGTCTAAAGTGAGGAGCTTCCCGTAAACAAGACTCAGCTAGGTTCACCGTGCCCAAAAGATTGGTTTCCAAAACTTCGTTTGGATGGTCATAAGAGTATGAGACTGGGCTTATCGACGCCAAATGAATTACCGCGTCGGGCTGTATTTTGCGGATCACATTTCGTATGTGAAAGCTGTCACGTAGATCGCCGAAAATCGTTTTTACTACTTGATGACCACCCAAGACGTATCGACCAGCAACGTATCTTTCCAACGAATAAACGTCATATTCCAACTTTACGAGTTCGGGTATCAGATGGCTTCCTATAAAACCGCTTCCACCCGTAACCAATACTTTTCTGCAACTCATCTTCAAACCTCATGCATGCATGCCGAGAAACAAAGAATTACATCCTCATACTTACAACTCTACTAATAGACTCCCATAACTGTTTTTCTCTCTTTTTAATTGAAAACAATTCTTTGACACGTTTCCTTGTTTTTGGTCTAGAATCTGCCGAAACAGATAAAGCTATCCTGATAGCCTCCCTAGTGGCTTTCACATCGCCATAAGGAACATAAAAACCACAATCGTTAACGGTCTCTCTCAGGACAACTGCTTTTAACGACACAACTGGAACACATTCGCATGCCATCGCCTCTATTACCGCAACTCCGAAACCCTCTTGGTATGAAAGTTGGCAATAGACCTTTGCTCTTTGGTACCATCTGATCAATTCTTTCTCAGAAACATATCCAGTGAACTCCACATTTGAGGGAGAGATCTTTCGAAGATAATCAATTGAATTATCCTTATGGGGACCTATCAGAATGAACTTTATCTTAGGTAGAAGCCGTGCACTTTCAAGAAATGTTCTAAGACCTTTTCTTGCTATGTTACCTTCTTTCACTTGGCAAACCGTGAGCACTATATTTTCTTTCTTCTCCCTACCCGGTTTGAACCTTTCCGTATCGCAAGCGAGAGGTATAACATTGATACAAGCCTTCTTGGTTATGTTTAGAACTTGTTCCGCTGCAAATTTGGAAAAAGGCAGTATCTCATCAGCATTCTCAAGCACAAATTTTGCTCTCAGGGCATAAATTGGATTTGACAATTCTCCATAGCCTATCTCCGGAACATTCGCAACTCCACCTCCGCCAGCAACAATAATGGATTTCTTCCTGAAAATTTTTGAAAATAGAACTATTAAAAAGGCGTTTGTCGAGACAAACCATGAGAGAACTACGTCCGCCCATAACGCTCCCCTAATCAGCTTGAAGATGATAAAAGGATTTCTTCTGTAGGTTCTCAAGCTAAGACTTTTTACTTTGAAATGTCCCTTAAGTATATTCAAATCTCTGATTATGAATGGAGAGACACCCCTGTAGACGAAGAGTATTCTTCCTTTTTCTTTCTTTTCAGGCATTACACTTTCACTAGTGCACGAGATCGAATTTTTGCTTTGTCACATCCCAGCAGCTGATTAAAGGAACACTAACTTCAAGATGTTCAAACTCTTTCCAAGGAGTAGCAACAATACAAAGATCAGTGTTCTCCACACATTTTTGTAACGAATTGCAGTAAATGACACTATCGCCAAGAATTTTTTTTGCTTGATTAATTGCTTGGGGATCGTAGACTTTGACCTTGTACCCTAAATCAGACAAGTACTTAGCTACTTCGAGGGATTGCGATGCTTCGACTATTTCGGTATTAGGTTTATACGCGAGTCCTAGAACGGCGACTGTGCCCTTCCGCCTAAGTATGTTTTTCACCTTTTCTATTATCCTGTCAACTTGAATGGCATTCACTTTGTCTGTAGCTTCTGCCAACCAAGATTGACAAACCAATTGCTTGGCAAGAAAAGTAAACGCCTTATTGTCACGGGGGAAACAAGGACCGCCGTAGCCCAATCCTGCTTTGAGAAAACCAGCATTTATACGGTGGTCTAAACCAAGTATGGATGTTATAGTATTTGCATTTGCATTAGGTAGTTTTTCGCACAATTCCCCTAAAGTGTTGGCAAAACTTATTTTCGTGGTTAGGAAGCAGTTTATAGCGATTTTGGCAAGTTCAGCATTTACGATGCTGGTTCTAACAATTTTTGCGTTGGAGATTTTTCTAAAGATGTCTTCTACTATTTGGCCAGATTTTGGGTCAGATTCTCCTACTAAAAAGAAGTCAGGATTCAAAAAGTCGTGTATTATGCTTCCTAAAGCAACAAATTCTGGAGTGTGACATAATCCGAAGTCTACGCCACATTTTTTCCTTGAATGCTCTTCAAGTATGGGGTTTAATGTTTCTTCGCATGCCCGAGGTAGAACTGTACTCATTATGGCCATGACATGGAACACATCCTTGTCTTGCAAAACTTTACCTATCTCTTGACATGCAGATTCCAATTGTCTCGTTGAATAGCTTCCGTCTGGATTGCTGGGCGTATTTGTAAGAACAAATGTAACATCGGAATTTGTTATAGCATAATGATAATCAAGAGTGGCAAATATTGAATCTTTGTAGCCAGTGAGCATTTCTTGCAGATTAGTTTCACTGACAGGGGAAACACCGCTGTTTATTGCTCTAACCTTTTTTTCGTCAATGTCAACTCCGATTACTTGAAATCCTTTGGATGCCAAAGAAACGCTTAGGGGCAGTCCCAATTTCCCTAAACCAACTACTGAAATTCTGTTCAATTTCTTCTACACCTACCTCCATGCGTGTACATGCTTGGTGCTAATCCACTTGACTTTGTAATTGAAAGACTTTAACAAATTCTCTACCTCCCTTTTTCGTGATAAATCATGAAGTTCTATTAGCCAAGCGTTAATCTTATTCATAACGTCTTTAGCTCCGTTTAAGACGTTCCACTCTGCGCCTTCCACATCTACTTTAACTAAATCCACGTTACTATAGGTTCTAAGCAGAAAATCTAGTGTTATAGCCTTGACAGTTATGTAATTTAGGTTTGGCTTCTGCATAAATCCTTCGCCTTGGAACAGGCTATGTCTGCCACGATGTGAGCCTAAATAGAGTTTTGTCTTACCCCTTTTGTTACTGACAGCCCACGGCAATACGCTGACTTTGTGGTATGTATACTTTTTCTTGGCTTTTTGTATCAACTGAACATTCCTAGGATGTGGCTCAACTGCAATAATCTTGTTAAAATTATCGTGTAGCAAGAACGAGTAGTATCCGACGTTTGCGCCAATATCAATGAAAACCCGACCATGTAAAGCTGTCAAAAGCGATGAAACTTCAGGTTCATGTCGAAAATATTTTCTTTTTACCCGTCGCTTGACCTCTTTAACCATATATGAATCTGCCAAATATTCTGGTAAATGTATCCAGTCTAAAAACTCAGACAGTGTCTCCCAGTGCAGCTTTTGAAGAACGTTATCCCTACGTTGTCTGCCCAAAAAAAGCCTAGTTGACACTCTAAATGCCATATAGACGACAGCAATTGGATCGTAAGAACCTATAGCCCTAAAAAACCCAAGTGGGTTCATAGTTTCTGCCCCTCTATCGCATGTCTTGTTTCTCCATATCTCGTCCTCAGATAACCGGCTTGCATAAATGATTTAAAGTAAAGGAAAGTGGATGCGCGCGCAAAGCCAAATAA
>JGI24422J19971_10002398_pt1 | contig 11637 bp, 7 predicted proteins | sample DeeMarSWOR152_54_FD_19971 | JGI IMG/M metagenome (IMG submission 19971)
ATTCGTCATCCATACCGCAGACATTTTCTCCGATCGTGAGGATCGATCCGGAAAGAGCGGCCCCTTTGGCCAGTCCTTCCCAATTCTGTTTAGCCACGTTCGTTGAGCCCATACCCGATATGATATAGGGAACTTTCAGTTTTATCCCCTTATCGTGTCCGATGGCAGTTTCAATCGTCACTTTAGGGAAGGTCGCTTTGTCGCTGTCCGCTTCGACTCCGTAGGCTCCCACTGCTGTTCCCAAGATGGTGAAATCGGAGAGGTCGACCGGGTAGTCTTTTTCTGAAGCTGCCGTGATGATCCCGAAAGGCTGCGGGTAGAGAACTTCATGCCCTCGATATGCGGATTTTCCGATCTCGCACATGCCGATGCAGCCATCCACGCATGTCACGCACATTCCACTGAAAGGACTGATAGAACCTTCTGTCCTATTCTTTGTGAGTGTTGCCGCGCTTCTATTGAGTTTTGTATAAGCCATTCTGTTTACCTCCTTGTATGCTCATTTATCAGAAACCAGTGAGAAGCGTAAAAACGGTCTTTTTTCTCACTCATTGTTTGTTATTTTGAAGTCTGTTCCTTCTTGTCAGATTTTTCTGGACTCTCTCTGACGCAGGTGCCGCAGCGGCCGGCATCGTACATCCAGCATTGAAGTTCGTCGTAGTGATCCAGACAGGTGGGGTCCATATTCAAGCAGGCGTTGCAAACCGCTGAGTCTGCTTCAGGCCCCTGGCACCTCAGCTGGCAGGCCGGGCAGATGTAGATGCATCCACCGCACAGTCGGCATTCCTCTGATCGGATATCGAAGGGCGTGGATATTTTTCTTTTATACCCTCGGTTTTGAAACCCGATGGCCCTTCCGTCCATCTGCTCGGCACACATGCGGACGCATAAACCACAGAGGATGCATTCCTCGTTTCGAATCTTGAAGCGGACTTGTTTCACTCCGAATTTTGAGGCTAAATCCTGGATGACTTTTGAGTTTGGAGCCACTGACAGCATTAGCTCGATCATCATTTTTCGTGCGGCGATGACTCTTTTTGTATCGGTCCGGACAATCAAGCCTTCCTCGACTGGGTAGGTGCAAGAGGAAACGAGCTTCGCTTTAGAGCCTTCTCCTACCTCCACGAGACAGAGGCGGCAGCCTCCATAGGGACTTAAGCCTTCGTTATAACACAGAGTCGGGATTTCGAGTCCGTAAAATTTGGCTGTCTCGAGAACGGTCCAACCTTCTTCAGCTTTTACTTCCAGTCTGTTCATGGTTAGATTAATCATTTCACCCTTCCCAATGCGTTTTTTCCATCTTTGGTTTCAAGCTCGCATCTTAGGCAGCGTCTAGCTTCTTGAACGGCGTTCTGTTCAGTTAATCCTAATTCGACTTCTTTAAAGTTCTTTTTTCTTGCATTCAGAGGCAACCTTGGCATTATGGCTCTTTTCGCTTTTTGAATTTCTTCTTCAGTCAGTTCCACTGGTTCAACATAGAGCGAAGGCCTGCTGAGCTTGTATTCCCTGGTTAATTTTTTTCCTTCGAGATAATTTTCGATGGATATTGCGGCTATCTTTCCTGCAGCAATGGCCTCAATCACAGTTTTGGGACCAGTGAATGCATCGCCGCCGGCGAAGACACCTTCTCTATCAGTCAAGAGAACTTCCTCATCGGCGATTAGAGTCCCCCACTTGGTCACTTTCAGGTTGTCTTTGTCCTTCACGAATGAAATATCGGGCCTTTCGCCTATGGCAGGAATAAGTGTGTCTAATTTGACAGTGAACTCGGAGCCCTCAACAGGAATGGGTCGTCTTCTTCCGCTTTCATCGAGATCGCCGAGCTTCATCCGGATACATTCTACGCTGACTACTTTCCCATTTTGGGATAAAATTCTTTTAGGTGCAACTAAATACTGGATTTCGATTCCCTCATGGATGGCACTTTCTATCTCTTCTTCAAAAGCGGGCATCTCTTTTCGCGTTCTTCTGTAAAGTATCGTTACATTTTTGCAATCCTTATTTCGGATTGCCACTCGGGCCGCATCGATGGCCGCATTTCCCCCTCCGATGATGCCTACTTTATTACCCAGCTTGACTTGCTTACCTAGATTTACGGCGTGAAGCAATTCCATAGCTTGAATAACACCTTCTGCCTTTTCTCCGGGAATCTTCAAATCCATCGATTTGTGAGCCCCTGTGGCAATAAATACAGCGCTGTACCCTTCTTTGAAAATATTATCGATAGAGAAATCTTTTCCCAAAGTCATGTTTGTTTTGATGGTGACGCCGGATTTCATGATATGTTCAATGTCGAAGTTTAAAATACTTTTTGGTAATCTGTGCTCTGGTATCCCTACCGTCAGCATTCCTCCCGGGACTGGCAAGGATTCAAAGATGGTTGCCTGGTATCCTTTCAGGCATAGATTGTATCCAGCAGTTAATCCCGCAGGTCCCGCGCCTATGATGGCCACTTTTTCCTTTTTAGTCTCAACAGGATCGATAGGGATTTGATGGTCGTTTTTTCTTGCCCAGTCAGTGACAAAACGCTTCAGGTCTCGAATGGCAATCGGCTCTCCAATTTCCCCGGCTCGACAAACAGTTTCACATGGATGATGGCAGACTCGACCACAGACTGAAGGCAAAGGATTATCTTTGAAGATGATTTCCAACGCTTCTTCGAATCTCCCTTGAGCGATGAGAGCAATGTAGACCGAGGCTTCTTGGTCAATGGGGCAAATGTATTGACAAGGGGCAGAGACGATTTCTTTGCAGACGAGTGCAGGACATTGCTTCTTGGAGATGTGGCTTTCGTATTCTTTTTTAAAATATCTGAGTGTTGACAAGACAGGATTAGCGGCCGTCTGTCCCAAACCGCAAAGAGAGGAATCTTTTGTCGTTTGAGCCAGTTCTTGGAGCAGTGGAATATCTTCTTCTTTTCCTTTTCCCTCTGATATATCCGTGACGATTTCCCACATCCTCTGAGTTCCTTCTCTGCAGGAAAGACATTTACCGCAGGATTCATCTCGAAGAAAATTTAAAAAGTACTTGGCCACATCGACCATGCAGGTGTTCTCGTCCATGACGATCATCCCGCCTGATCCCATTATGGAGCCAACCTGTGTTAAGCTCTCGTAATCTATGGGCAGATCCACTTTCTCCTTTGGGAGGCATCCTCCTGAGGGCCCGCCGGTCTGCACCGCCTTGAATTCCTTTCCTCCAGGAATTCCTCCGCCGATGTCAAAAATGATCTCTCTGAGAGTAATTCCCATGGGGACTTCGACAAGGCCAGTGTTATTGATTTTTCCGACCAGTGAGAATATTTTTGTTCCCTTACTTCCTTTGGTTCCGATTTTTGAAAACCAATCCGCTCCTTTTTCGACAATCAATGGAATATTCGCCCATGTTTCGACATTGTTGATGTTGGTCGGTTTTTTCCATAGACCCTTTATGGCCGGGAATGGCGGCCTCTGCCTTGGCTCGCCAACTCGTCCTTCAACGGATGCGATAAGTGCTGTCTCTTCTCCACAGACAAAGGCGCCTGCGCCTTTGGATATATGAATCCTGAAGTTGAAGTCTGTTCCGAGGATTTTTTCACCAAGGAGTCCTAGCTCCTCCCCTCGGGAAATAGCTCTAGAGATGTGTTTGACAGCAAGAGGGTATTCATCCCTGACGTAGATGTAGCCTTCTTCGGCGCCGATAGCGTAGGCACCAATGATCATCCCTTCGAGCACGCGATGCGGATTGCCCTCCAGTATGCTGCGGTCCATGTATGCGCCGGGATCTCCTTCATCGGCATTGCAGATGATGTATTTTGTATCGCCTTTGGCTTTCCTTGCGAATTCCCACTTGTATCCAGTGGGAAATCCTGCTCCTCCCCGGCCTCTCAAGCCAGATTGCTTTATTATCTCGATGACCTCATCCGGGTCAATTCACCCAGGACTTTGGCAAGCGAACCGTATCCACCAATTGAAAAATAATCATTGATATCATTGGGATCAATGAGAGCATTGTCGCCGAGAATGATCCGTTTTTGCTTTTTGTAGAAGGAGATATCAACCTCTTTGAGGACATTTTTTTCCGAGATCGGATCAGAATACAGGAGTCTGTCGATAATTTCATTCTTAGTGATTGTCTGAGACATGATGTCCGCAGCGTCTTTAGGCTGAACCTTCTGGTAAAATATGTTTTGAGGTTGAACGATGATGTTAGGTTCGACCTCACAGAAGCCATGACATCCGGTGACTTTAATCTTGACTTTGTCTTCTAACTCTTGCTTCTTTAAAGCTTTTTTAAGGGATTCAATGACTTTTAATGAACCGCGGGCTCGGCCGCACGTCCCGGCAGAAACAGTTAATACAGGCATTTTTTCAGATTGTCTGTTTTGAACTTGACTCTGTATAGCCCGGGTCAAATCCTCAACTGTTCTTATCCTCTTAGTTGTTTTCATCATTTTTCTCTTTTTTCGTATACTTCTTTAAGATAGAACTGACCTTTCGGATCGTTGTCTGAGCGTAATAATCGTCGTCAACAACTACCACAGGTCCGATAGCACAGCAGCCTAAACAGGCAACAGTTTCTAGGCTGAAGTTTCTGTCTTCCGTGGTTTCTCCAGCTTGTACGTTCAGTTTTTTTTCGAATTCGTCCAGAATTTTCGCTCCTCCTCTCACGTGACAGGCGGTTCCCAGACAAACTGTGACGAGATGCTTTCCTCTTGGTTCGAGGCTGAATGCACGGTAAAAGGTCGCGACTCCAAATATGTCAATGAGAGGAATACCTAAAGTTTCGGAAACAATTCTCAATGCCTCCTGGGGAAGATAATTATACTCTTCCTGAATGTCCTGAAGGATCGATATGAGTGCCTTTTTTTCACTGCGGTATTTTGTTACGAATGATTTGACTTTCGATTCTTGAACTTCCACAGATTTTCCTCCATTCTGTGATATTTTCAATTAAGCAGAAGAAAAAAGTGGGCCTTTCTTTTGAGGTGAGAAGTTTCGATTCGGGCTCTCATGTGGAATCATTATTTAATTTGAAAGCTGGTTGATTTTCAGTATTTAGAAATGCTGTATCTTACTGGAGTTAAGAAAGAAAGGCTGACGGAGATTATGAAATTAATGATTCCTCCTTTAAATATAAATAATATTATGTGTATTAATAGTATGATGTTTAACAAAGTCTTATAACAAATAAATATTATCATTGTCAATGATTTTTCAGGCCTCATTATTTTAGAGCCCAATTTCAGGTCAGATCCTCAAGATTCTATAAATTTTTAAAGCCCGATTCTGGTGTATGGCCCCTCCAAAATACTGTTGACAGAAAGGGAGAATATGCCATAATTAGGTTCATTCTTTTGAAGGAGCACGAAAATGCCTCAAAAAATTCATCGGTCAATCGGGCATCATTATATCGTTGAAGCCTCGGGGTGCGACCCGAAAATNATNAGTAGNGTTGAGAANGTTCAGCAGATATTAGTCAAAGCGGCTGAAGTCGCAGGAGTAAAGGTCTGGTCCATTTCGGTCAACAGGTTTCCCCCGAAAGGAGTCAGCGGTGTTGTTGTGATTTCTGAGTCGCATATTTCGACCCATACTTGGCCTGAATACGGGTACGGCGCCTTGGATTTTTACACCTGCGGTGATGATACGGATCCAGAGAAAGCGGTTTTTTATGCTGTAGAGGCATTTGGGGCAAAAACTTCCCATATCACNGAGATTACCCGGGGAATCGAGGAGGGAGACCGGTTNTTCTATCACAGCTTTATCACATGGGAAGAAGATTTCGTGAGTNACAAGCAAAGAAAATGATTTTTGAGTAAAGCTTTTCTGTTTAATCTTTGGAGTCAGGCATTGCGCCAGATATCGGGATTAAATATCAAGATTGTGGCGATTTCGGGGTCTGATTCCAAGAATGAGAGGGCTTAACAGAAAATAGTGTCAATTTTTTTTACAATTTTAGGCCTGTAATTGGTCAATCTTCCCTTTATATCCCTTACCTTGCCTGATTGTTGATGAAGTATAGCCGATTCAAATGGCACAAAAATTGCAGTTTTTATTTTTAGTCTGGAGTTCAATGGAAAAAAGAAACAGTGGAAGGAATGTAATATATATCCTATATATTTTGTAGGATTTCTTTATTATGCTATAATAATCAGATGAAAAACAGACTGTTCATTCCGCTTTTCCTCTCCGCACTTTTTGCCTTTGTTCTCTATCCTCGCCTCCATGCGGAAGAGCATAATCTGAATGGTTTTATTGGTCAGATTCAAACTTCCCTGGCCAATAAGGATATAGCCGCTTATTTAGGGAATTTTGCTCAAGAAATCAGGTCTATAGAAGAAGAAAGCTTCAAGGATAAATTCGATATTTTCCAGATGGAGAGAGCGTCATTATACAAAACGAGTGAATCAGTCCTGGGCGGAGAAAACGCAGAGGTCTTCCTCCAGGCCCTTTTTCAGAATTCCTATTCTGCCATAATCGAGACTTGGCATTTAAAACTTCTTAAGGTGAACAGTCAATGGCAGATCACAAAAAAAAATATTGCTGGAAACGTCAGTTCTCTCTACAAGATTCAGATTCCATCGAATAAAGCGGAAAGAGTTGAGTCGATCGAAGTCGAACATGAAGACATAAAACTTACCTTCAAGGACGCATGGCTCTTTTATGATAACATCCCTAATCTGGAAACGGCCTTGCTCATCATCGGCAAGGGAGATGTGCGCTTCTTCCCTTCGAACCCGATTGAAAGGCATCAGCTAAAATTGTCCTATAAAAAAGAATTTCTTGAAGATAAACTGACGTATGCTTGCCTCAGGTTTTCGAATCACTTCTTTCATAACAATATAAAGATAAATAAAAGTCCTGAATGGAAAGACGCTAAGCCGTCTCCAGAAGACAGGGAGGCAGCTAAAGCTATATTTTCCAAGCATTATCCCCGTTCATTCACTGTGGAAAATTCTCTGAATAAGGAGCTTTTTTCAATTTTACCTCAGGGAGATGAAGCGGTTTTTGGCTTCAGAGGAGATAAACATGGGACTTTTACCTATGTCTATTCTCCTTTCACAGATGAAGAAATCAACCTTTACAGATGGAAGGATAAGCAAATCATCAATCTGTATTCGCCGACCAAATCAGAAAGAACTATTCTTATCTTTTGGCCAAATGTTCGGAGTGAAAAGCTACCAGATTGATGTAGATTTTAATCCTGAGCAGTATTTTCTTTCCGGAAAAGCCAAGATTGAAGTGGAGTCTTATGTTGACTCGCTCGAAAAATTAAAATTTAAGCTTAATCCAAAGCTCAACATTCTTCGCATCCAAGATGAGGAAGGACGGTCTTTATTCTACAGTCAGGACAAACTGAGAGAAACTCTTTATGTCTATTTCGTCCATTCTCCTCCTAAAAATGAGCCTTATTCTATCGAAGTATTTTATCGAGGGAAACTCAGGCCTCCTGTGGAGATTTCAGATGCAGTTGCAGGTCCTCAAATCTCCAGAAGGAACGATGCGGGTACGAAACTCTCGGTCATTGACGTTAAGTTTGAGACTTATTTGTTCAGCCAGCGGGCTGGCTGGTATCCTTCTCCTCCTGAAAGTGATTACTTCCAGGCCCGGATGAAAATTTCAGTCCCTGCGGGATTCCAGTGTATCTCTAATGGTGAAATGATTGAGACATCCTTTTTGAAAAAAACAGAAAGAGTCCAGGAAGAAGATGAGGCGGAGAATGCGGTTTTTGTTTTTGAGGTGAAATATCCGGTTAAATACCTCTCTATGATTATCGGTAAATTCACGAATGTCGAGGAAGATCATGACTCACTCCCTCTACAACATTTCTATTCCTCCGGTGTTCTTTTGGAGAAAAAAGGGCTTCTCAGAGAAGCCAAGAATATTGTTCAATTTTTCGAGGAAAAATTCGGAGCCTATCCCTACGAGAAGTTAGGCATTGTCCGGAGATTGTGGACAACATTCGGAGGGCACTCTCCCGCCTCCTTTATAATTGTCAATGAGTTGTTTCAAGCCCCGGATAGTCCGTTACTTGTCCCTGTTAGAAGCCCTGTTGACCTTTCGCGCTGGAGGGAATATTTCATTGCCCATGAGATTTCCCACCAGTGGTGGGGGCAGGCTGTGACCTGGAAGACGTATCATGACCTATGGTTGAGCGAAGGGTTGGCTCAGTTTTCAGCCATTCTTTATTTGAGCGAGAAGCATGGGAAGGGAGTGCTGGAGCCGGTTTTTGAGAAGCTCTCCCACTGGACGGAAAAAATGTCTAAATGGGGGCCGATAACACTGGGTGCCCGCCTCGCTCTTCATGATCCAATGGCTTTCCAGACGATCGTATACAACAAATCAGCGTTGGCTCTGAATATGCTGAAGGACCTTCTCGGGGAAGAAATGTTTTTTGACGGATTGAATAAGTTTTATTTGAGACATAAATTCGGGAAAGCGAGTACGGCCGATTTCATTAAAGCGATGGAAGAGGCGTCAGGAGAAGACCTGAGAATATTCTTCAAGAATTGGTTCGGTTCTTATACCCTTCCTGCAGTCAAAGTCTCTCACTCTTTTCAGAAATCCGGTGACGGATATATCCTGAAATTAAAAATCAACCAGATGAAAGATATTTTTGTTTTTCCGCTCTGGGTTGAGTGGAAAGAGAATGGAGACAGAATCAGGCGGATGGTAGTGGTTGATGAGAGAAACGAGGAATTTGATATAGAGCTGAGGGTGAAACCACAGAAAATTGAGGTCAATCCCGATAATGCTGTACCTGGAAAGTTTCATTAAAAAAAGGGGACAGGCCCCTTTTTTATGGACTGTCCCTTTAAGTCCTTATTTTAAAGAAGATAGGGACTGTCCCCCTTCTTCAAAAAAAGTAGCCTGTCCCCTTTTTTACTTCTTTAGGAGATGTCGGAAATATCTATTTTCAGCCTTTTCATCATCTCATTCAATGTCGTAGGTTTGACTCCCAAAAGGCTGGCTGCGTTTTTTTGGACGCCCTTGCTTTGCTTCAAGGCAGTGAGAATAGCCTTTTTCTGGAATGTCTGAAGGCCATCTTTGAGGTTGAGGTCTTGGGATGCAGAAGTGATCGCCGCTTTCTCTCCTTGAGGAGAAACAATGAAAGGAGGCAGGTTTTCTCTGGTGATGAGGTTAGCCTTGGTGAGAACAACTGCTCTCTCGATAAGGTTTTCCAGTTCTCTGATGTTTCCCGGCCAGTCGTAATTGGTCAGAATTTCCATAACGTCTTCAGATACCCCTTCGATCTCTTTTTTATTTTCTTTTCCGTAGATGTTTAAAAAGTGTTTGACGAGAAGGGGAATATCCTCTTTCCTTTCTCTGAGGGGGGGGAGCTCAATTTTAATCACGTTTAGCCGATAGAAGAGATCCTGACGAAACTTCTGCTGACGGACGAGTTCCTCCAATTCTGAATTGGTGGCGGCCACGATTCTGACATCAACCTTGATAATTTTTGTCCCTCCGAGTCTCATGAATTCTTTTTCTTGCATCACCCGGAGTATTTTCGATTGAGTTTCCTGGTTCAGAGAAGATATCTCATCAAAGAAGATTGTTCCGTTTTCAGCCGCTTCAAACAGTCCCTTCTTTAGGTTAACCGCACCGGTAAATGCGCCTTTGACGTGACCGAAAAGATGACTCTCTAAAAGGTCTGGAGGAAGAGAGCCGCTGTTGACGGTGATGAAGGGGAAACTCGCACGTTCGCTATTCTGGTGTATGGCTCTTGCGGCGAGCTCTTTTCCTGTTCCGCTCTCTCCCTGAAGCAATATGGTGCTGCGCGTAGGGGCAGAGGCTTTTATGAGTTCAAACACTTCCTGCATAACTTCGCTTTTTCCGATGATGTTTTCAAAGCTAAATTTTCTCTTGAGTTCGTCTTTTAGACGCAAATTTTCTTCCTGAAGTCTTTTGTGTTCTATGGCTCTTTCCACCGTCAAAAGCAATTCATCGTGCTTAAAAGGTTTTTGAATATAGTCGAACGCCCCTATTTTCATCGCAGAAATGGCGGACTCCACCGAGGCGTAAGCTGTAATAATGATGATAACAGAGTGAGGGTCGATCTTCTTGAGTCTCTTCAGGACTTCAATCCCATCCATCCCAGGCATGAGAAGGTCCAGGAGGATGAGTTCATAGGCTTGGGGAGAATGTTTTTCAAGAGCTTCTTCCCCGTTGGAAGAATTGACAACGGCGTACCCCTCTGAGGTCAATAGGTCACCCAAAACTTCATGGATAATTGGCTCGTCATCGATGATGTGAATCGTTCCTTTTTCCGTCATTATTTTCCTTAGGATACAGAGATTTTATTCATCTTTTTCAAATCCATGGGGATAAAGATTGAAAAAATAGAGCCTTTTCCGCTTTCGCTTTTCACTGAAATATGGCCTTCATGCGCTTTGATGATCGCATAGCTGATGGATAAACCGAGGCCCGTCCCTTTTCCGATCCCCTTAGTGGTAAAGAATGGATCAAATATATGGGGCAAGTCCTGCTTTTTGATCCCCATTCCGGTATCCTCGATTTTCACGATGGCCTGGTTTTCTTCCTGGTGGAGTCCAATTTTCAGTATCCCCCCTTCCGGCATAGCGTCGATGGCGTTGAGGATGATGTTTATGAAAACCTGTTGGAGTTTTTCTCCTTCTGCCCAGATAAATTCCAAAGGAGAAAGCTCCAGCTCTAAATGGATATTCATGTTTTTTAACTTGTACTCAATCAGAGATATGATTTCCTCGAGGCATTCCTTGAGGTTGACCTGATGAAATGATGACTCAGAAGGATTTCGGGCAAAGTTGAGAAGATTTTTAATTATTTTTGTGACTCTATCCGTTTGCGTCTCGATTTTTTCAAGAATTTGAGAATGATGGTCGTCTGAAAGCTTCTTCTGAAGAATTTGAACATAGCTTGAAATTCCGGTCAGCGGTGTGTTGATCTCATGGGCGACACCCGCAGAGAGGAGGCCGATGGATGCAAGTTTCTCTGATGTGAGGAGCTGTTGCTGGAGCGAGATTTTTTCCGTTATGTCTTCAAAAGCAATGACTGTTCCGTAAGGATTCATTTCATTATCCAACAGCGGAGTTTTGGATATATCGAATATTTTCATTCCTCCGGATGGCATGTCAAGAGTGATTTCACTCAAAAGGCGAAAATCTCTTTGGGAATCCAATGGAAAAAGAGCTGCATAGTTTTTCTCGCCTAGTACATCTTCCAGAGTTTTATCCACGACTTCTTCTTTTTTCTTCAAGAATGTTTCTTCCAGAACCCGGTTCCAGCCTGTGATCTTTCCTCTCCGGTCAATGACCGCGACTCCCATGGTTAGGCTTTCAATGATGTTTTCACTGTAATCCTTGAGCCTTTCCAGCTCCATTGCTCTGATGCTGGCCTGGCTGTACAAATAGGCATTTTCGAGAGCCAGAGCGGCAGGGGAAGATATGGTGGTCAGAAGCTCCCAATCTTCGCTGCTGAGAAAGGTGTTATCCACTTTTTTTCCCATCCCCAGGCAACCGATGAGTTTGTTCTCGACTTTTAAGGGCATATAATGGAAAAATGTAGACGAGGAAAGGTCTTCGAATTTATTCTGCAGATCTTTTTTCTCAGCATAGGAATAGTAAGATAGAAAATCCTTTTCTTTCAAATCTTCATAGAGCTGACTATCGAAAGTGAT
>JGI24422J19971_10002404_pt1 | contig 11625 bp, 10 predicted proteins | sample DeeMarSWOR152_54_FD_19971 | JGI IMG/M metagenome (IMG submission 19971)
TCAGTCGATACCCGCGGCGAGACCGGAGTCGTCCGTCACCTTCAACATGGTCATCTCCCTGCCGAGTGATCGGATGTTCACGATAGAGGAGGCTGCGAGGGACGCAAGTTGGGAATGGACGGTGTCAGGGTCCGGCCATGTCGTGACGATGTTCGGCGAGACTCTTCTCCGCTTCAAGTCGGATAGCACCTGCGAGCCACAAGTTGGCTGAAGCGCCACCCCTTGAGCTATTGTCAGAAAATTGGTCGCTCTCTGTTTGAACCGAACCCCCGGATTTGTACCGAGTCTTTACCTGACGGCGTGGCAGGCCACGTAGTGGCCACTTTCGATCTCCCGCAAGGGAGGTTCCTCCTCACGGCAAATGTTCATGAACTTGGAGCACCTGGGATGGAATCTGCAACCCGAAGGAGGGTCTATGGGCGTCGGGACCTCGCCGCCGATGATGGCCCTGGCCTTTTCTAGCCGCGGGTCCGGGACGGGCACTGCTGTCATCAGGGCCACGGTGTACGGGTGCAGAGGGTTTTTCACCAGGTTGTCCATGGGGGCCATCTCTGCGATCTTTCCCAGGTACATTATCGCACCCCTATGGCATATGTGGCGGGCGTAGGCGAGGTCGTGGGTGATGAATATGTAGGAGATGCCGCCGGCCTCCCCGGCCCTGAGCATCACCTTGAGGATGCCCGCCCTGATGGAGACGTCGAGCATCGAGATGGGCTCGTCCGCTACGATGAAGCTCGGCTTCATCACCAGGGTGCGGGCCACGGCCACCCTCTGCCTCTGACCCCCGCTCAGCTCGTGGGGGAACCTTAGCATGAACTCTTCGGGGGGTACGAGCTCGACGTCTTTGAGGACGCTGTATATGATCTCCTCCTTCTCCGCCGGTGAATCCGCGAGCTTGTGGATGCTGATGGGCTCGGAGATGATGTCGTAGACCGTCATCCTGGGGTTTATCGATTCGTAGGGGTCCTGATAGACTATCTGCATCTTCTTCCTCAACTGCTTCATGTCGATTTTACCGATGTTCGTAATGTTCTGCCCCTGAAAATAGATCTCGCCGCTCGTAGGCTCTAGGAGTCTGAGGATCGTCTTGCCCGCGGTCGTCTTTCCGCACCCGCTCTCCCCCGCCAAGCCGAAGATCTCTCCTTTCTTCACATCGAAGGAAACACCGTCTACGGCTTTGACGTACTTTGTCTTCCTTGAGAGAAGCGTCGAGATGACACCCATTCTCACAGGGAACCACTTCTTTAAGTCCACGACCTTTAGCTCTATCTCATCGCTCACCATTCTGGCATCCCACCGTTAACCAAGCAGATGGCAGGCGACGTAGTGCCTACCCCCCTGGTTCTTGTACTCTGGCTCCTCTTCAGTGCATATCTTCATGCTGTAGGGGCACCTGGGATTGAACCTGCACCCTGTAGGCGGGTTCAAGAGGTTGGGGGGCGCCCCCCTGATCGACACCAGCTCCCTCCTCTCTTCCTTTATACTCGGGAAAGCGCTCGTCAACGCCTTGGTGTAGGGGTGGAGAGGCTCCTCGAAGACCGTGTTGATGTCGGTGTACTCGACTATCTTTCCTGCGTACATAATGGCGCACGTCAAGCAGGTCTGAGCGACCACCGAGAGGTCATGGGTGATCAGCATCATTGTTAGACCGAGTTCCCTCCTCAGCCTGTCTATCACCTGGAGGGTCTGAGCCTGAACGATGACATCTAGGGCTGTCGTCGGCTCGTCGGCTATGATGAAATCCGGATTGCAGGCGAGGGCCATCGCTATCATCGCCCTCTGCTTCATTCCGCCGCTCAGCTCGTGGGGATAGCTTGACACGCGGACGGGGTCGATTCCGACGAGCTTGAAAAGATCCCTCGCCCTGTTCATCGCCTCCTCCTTCTCCACGTCTTCATGAAGCGTGATCGCCTCGGCGATCTGGTCTCCGACCCTGAAGACCGGGTTCATCGCATTCATGGCCCCCTGGAAAACATAGGACAGCCGCTTCCACCTGTAGTCTGTATCGAATTTCTTCTCGTCCATCCCAATTATATCGACGCCGTCGAACAACACGTTCCCCCCGACAATCCTACCGTTCCATGGGAGGAGGCGTATTATCGCCAGGGCGAAGGTCGTCTTCCCACAGCCGGACTCGCCCACGAGCCCGATAGCCTCCCTCTTCTCAACCTCGAGAACGACGCCGTCGACCGCCTTCACATCGCCCTTAAGAGTCGAGTAATACATCTTCAGGCCCTGTACGTCAAGGATGGACATCCGAGTTTCACCGATGAAATATCAGTCTACATTTAAAAAACATGACATCGAATAAAAACCAAAAGCACCGCTACGGAGTTCATGCCCGATTATTCTTTATCGAGTTAGGATGACCCTGTTCCGCGGGATAGACTTTCTCGCGTATCCGAGGCCTATGCAGATGGGAATCTAGGGTCAGGAGCCAAGAATATTGGGTAATTGCTGTAAGTGGCTCGGAACAAGCTGATCTTGATGTTAATGGATCTAGTTATATGCGGAATAAATCTAACAGTATTCCAGCCTAGCATTGGCATAACGAAATGAGGGGTTGAGGTGAAATAGGTTGAAGGTTGACAGGATCATAACCGCGCTCGACACCCACTCTTCGGGGATGACTTCTAGGATCGTGCTCAGCGGGTTCCCCGAGATACCTGGGGAGACCATGCTCGAGAAGACGAATTACTGCCGGGATAACCTGGATCACCTGAGGAGGGCTGTGATGCTCAGACCCCGGGGCTTCAAGGGGATCCTCGGAGCGATCATAACCAGGCCCACCAAGAAGGAGGCGGACTTCGGGGTCGTCTACACCCACTCCGACGGATACTTCAACGCCTGCGGGGACTCCACCTTCGCGACCGTGAAGGCCCTCCTGGAGTCCGGAAGGATCGAGAAGCGGGAGCCTGTGACCGAGCTGGTCCTGGACACGGCCGGGGGCCTCCTGCCCGTGAGGNCNACCGTGAGGGGCGGGGAGGTCGAGGGCATCTCCTACGAGGGCACCCCTTCGTTCTTCTGCGGGCATCACGCCCTCGACGTGCCCGATCTGGGGNCGGTCGAGGCCGACGTGGCCTTCGGGGGCCTCTACTACGCCTTCGTGGACGCCCGTGAGGTAGGTGTCGAGACGGGGGCGAGCAACGCGGTCGAGCTGATAAGGGCTCGGGCTGAAGATCATGGACGCAGCCAACGAGCAGGTGGAGATACGGCACCCAGATAACCCGGACCTGAACAAGATACAGCTCGTGACCTTCTCAGATGAGCCGAAGGACCCAAGCCACGACTGCAGGCACGCGAATGTGCAGGACGTGGGCTTCCTTTGCATCTCGCCGGCGGGGACATCGGTGAGCGCGAAGCTCGCCACGTTCGTGGAGAGGGGTGAGATGGCCGTCGGCGACGGGATCGTCGTCGAGAGCCCGGTGGACCCCGGGATCGTGATGACGGGGAGGGCGTTGAGGGAGACGAGGGTGGGAGGCTACAGGGCGATCGTACCTGAACTGTCGGCAAGTGCCTACGTCACGGGGATCCAGCAGTTCGTGCTGGAGGAGGGGGACCCCATAAAGCACGGCTTCGAGATAGCATAGGTCCCTCGGCGCAGAAGTAACTCATGAGATAGAAAACATCATCTGTTCAGCGGCTCACTCATCGTCCAATTGACCGGGCTTTTCCATTCTAGAGGAGTCGAACAGAGTCTTCTCCAGCCCGTTGAGCCTGTTCCTCAGTGTAACTTCGGTCGTTCCCGCAGCGGCCGCGATCTCCTTCTGGATCCTCTTTACGTGGTTCGCCGCGCAGGCCTTGTACAGGGCGGCGGCCGCCATCCCGCGCGGGCCCTTGCCGGTGAGGCCGTCCATCTCTTGGGCCTTCCTCAATATGTCGATGGCCAATTGCTCGGTGTCCCTTCCTATGTTGAGCTTCGAAGCTATTCCTGAGACGAACTTCATTGGGTCGTCTATCGGCATCTTGAGCTTCAGCTCCTTCAGGAGGAGCCTGTAGGAGCGGGCGATCTCTGAGTGCTCCCTGGTGCTGGCCTCTGAGACGCTCTTGAGGGACCTCGGTATCCCGTGGAGGCGGCAGGCCGCGTGCATGCTAGCGGCGACGAACGCGTCTATCGACCGGCCCCTTATCAGGTCCTGCCCGAGGGTCTGTCGGTAGAGGAGGGCGGCTTGTTCCCTCACCACCTGGGGGAGGTGGAGCGCTGTGGAGAGTCTCTCCAGCTCGGCCATGGCGATGCTCAGGTTCCGCGCCCAAGTGTCGTTCAGCTTGGACCTGCTGTCGAAAGACTTCAGCCTGCTCATCCTACTAATGGTCTCCACGTCCAGGGGGTTCCCCCTCGCGTCCCTGTACTGGCTGAACGTCGTGGACATACCCTTGTCGAATAAGAGGAGTGAGGCGCCCGTCCCAGCCCTGGACCTCCTTGCGCTCTCGTCTTTTGTGAAAGCCCTCCATTCGGGGCCCCTGTCGAAAATCCCCTCCGATATCACGAGTCCGCATTCGCCGCATACTTCCTCGCCGACCTCCGTGTCGATTATAATGTGAGAGCATTGGCACCTTGGGCATTCCGTCGGCGCGGCGTCGTGGTAGTTCATTTCTCCAATTTCACCATCTAAAAATCGCTGACGGGATTCAGCATCCGGGAGGGATTTTATACTCGAGACGCGGATCCTTGATTTTTACCTGCGTATCCTGTTTTGGATGGACACCGTCGCTCTCCGAATCCCCGTGTGGGGGCCTCATTGTTACGAAGATGGACCCGCCGCAGTCCAGGTGGAGGAAGAACTCGTCGAAGTTGATCTCCCTGGTCTCCTTAATGACGACATCATCGTCATCTTCGCCGAGGTAGTAGACGATTAGCCCTGTGCCCTTCCACGTGACGGTTGGCCAGACGGCGCCCTTCCCCTTGAAGACGAGCCTCCTCAGAAGCCTCCCCGACGATATCTGAGGGCAAGTTGCAGAAAAAAATAAGTGTATCCCTCGTGTTCGCGCACATTGTTTGTAACAAATGTTCGAACAATTTATAGCCTGATGTTGACGAAACCGATATTGAAGGAGTTTGACCCTCGAGAGGTTGGTAGAGAGGCTCAGGGACTTCGGCTTCACCAGGGACGAGGCGGAGATTTTCGTTTTTCTCCTCAGGGCTGGGCCCTGTCCAGCCAGTGTCGTGGCCAGGAGGTTCGAGATAAGCAGGATGAAGGCCTACAGGGCCCTCAAAGAGCTGGAGGAAAAGGGCCTAGTGCACCGCATAATGGGGCGGCCCGTGAGGTTTGTGGCGGCTCCCTTGAAGGAGACCTTGGATCGCTACATAGATGAGGTGAGGGGGAAACTGGAGAGGCTCGAGGAGGGAGAGAGGGAGATCACGGAGAGCTGGGAGAGGCTGTCCCGAAGGGTCGAGCCCTCGCTTGAGGAGCCCAGGTTCCGCATCTTCCAGGGGAGGCAGCAGATCTACGACCTGATCCAAAAGATGGGGGAGAGGGCGGCGAAGGAGGTAATCGTCCTGACCACGGCCAACGATCTCACCCGCCTCTCTCTGCTGGGAATAGACGACGACCTCAAGGCGCTGGCCCGCAGGGGAGCCCAGGTGCGCGTGCTCACCCCTGTGTTCAAAGAGAACCTGGGCGACGTCGAGGGCCTCCTCGACGGCGTTGAGGTGAGGAGCGCCTCCCTCCCCGCCCCCATGCGCATCGTGGTCGTGGACGATAACGAGGCCCTGACGACGGTGGCCATGGACGACACCATGAGCGTCACCACGCAGGACGACACCGGGCTCTGGACGAACGCCTCTAGCTACATTAAGGCGATGAAGGTCTTCTTAGAGGCCCTGTGGGGGATGGCGCCGGATGCAGGGGCTGTAATCGAGTCCATAAAGACTGGTAGGGAGCCCCAGGAGATACGGATAATAACCACTCGAAAGGTCTTCGTCGAGACCTTTTCGGGGATGATAGAACGGAGCGAAAGCACAATCGACATGGTTGTGGAGCACATCCGTGACCTCCCCGTTTCCCTTCGATTCCTCATGGAACGCGCCGAGAGGGATTTGAGGATCAGGCTACTGACCCAAGTAGACATAGAAAGCCTGAACGATGTCAAGGCAGTGTCCGAGTCGGTCGTGGTCAAACACAGGGTGGTCTCCTCCGAGTTTATGCTCGTGATAGTCGACGACGGGGAGGTCGTCTTGAGACTGCCGGGCTGGCGTGTGGCCGGGTACGCGGTCTGGTCCAACCTGAAGGCATATGTGGATACCATGAGTCAGGTGTTCGAAGACTACTGGGGGGAGGGCTCACCCGCCGAGGAGGTCATTTCTAACCTGGTGGGACAGAAATATCGATCCGAGACCCTTGGAATCATCAGGGACGCCCTAAAAAACGCAGGGTGGATCGTCGAATCACCGGGGTATTTAAAGGGGAAATCGGGTGCGACCCACCCGTTCAGCCTTGTGGCGAGGAGGCCCGGGGCGCCCGATGAACCGATGGGGATAGAGGTTTTGCCCGAGGGCAAGGTTTTTGGATCGTTGATCGAGCACAGTGTAAAGAGTTCGGACCTGAAATCGGCGACGATATTCTTGGCGACAACTGGGAAAATCAGGAGGGAAGAGATAGAACTCGCTGAATTATATGGAATTAAGCTAATTCAAGCGCCTGAGGTTAGGCTCTTAGTGGCAAAGATGCTTAACGAAGCCCATAATCTAGAAAAGAGTTAACACCATTTTTTATTGTATATTAACTCTATTTGGATCCAAAACCATTAAATAATTACGAAGAACTGTTATTCCTACCGAAATGTTAATCTCAAAGGAATTGGAGTCTTTCATTCACGAGTTTAAACCACACAACCATTTGATCTTGTTCTATGACACCCTAAAAAACAAGTACGAAATCTTGTATCAATTTATCGCAAACGGCTTACAACATGGGAAAGGGACTGTATACATCTGTTCCGATGAGGGCCCAGAAGAGGTTAGCAGGGAGATGGGTTCCTTCGGTATCAACGTCGAAACTAAAGTGAAAGAAGGGATGCTGTTGATCCGTAACTTCAATGAATGGTACATCGAAAGAGGGCGGGTAGAGCCTATAAAGATAATCACAAGATGGAACAAGGCATTCGACCAGTTCAGCGGGAGGGGCCTGGGTATGCGGGTGATAGGCGAGACATCGTGCTTCTTCAGACAGGGCTTAGTGAGGGAGCTCATGAGATACGAGTACGCGCTCCACAAAGTCCTCACCATACCGATGGAGGCTATCTGTGCGTACAACCTGAAGACTATAGTCGACACTGGTTACACGGACGTGATAATGCCCCTCATCAGGGCTCACGGAAAGGCCATATTCACTACTGAGGGTGGCAGCATGATATTCGAGCCCGAAAAGATAGAGGACACCGATGTCGAGAAGCTGCTAGACATAGAAATATAGGCGGAGGATTCGAGTGCATACGGGCCTGGGGGATCTGAACCCTTACTCTCCGGATTAGGAGGCTTCACGCTGAAATCCTTACATTTGGGCTCAATCCAGGATGATCTCTAGTACGACTCTTTGAGATTCTATCCCCAAATCCTGTCCTGGTAAACCTGCGCGGCTTTCAGTATGCTCAAAGTAGAGGGTTTTGAGACACGACGTCAATGACTCGCTTTCCCAGGTAGCCTGCGAATATCAGACCCGAGACGAACGAGGCCAGGTACATGGAGGCGAAAACGGCCGAGGGCAGGGGGAGCATCATGGCGAACTGTAAAACCGCGACGTTGCTCGCCGAGGACAGGCCGCCAGCGATGCAGATCGACCTCGCGTCGTTCCTGTCGAGTGGAAGCAGGGCCATGTCAACCACGAAGCCCTCGACGGCGCTTATGAGGAGCACGAGGATGCCGTGGTAGCTGAACAGCGTCGCCTCGACGAGCCCCTTCAGGATTCCTGCCGTCGTCGCGGCCCCCCTCCTCTCGACCAGCACGGCGGCCAGGATCAGCCAGAGGACGTGGATTCCCGCGAGCAGCTGGCTGGCGCCGGCTGGCAGCCCGGCGGCCTTCAGGAGGTTCCCAGCGTGACCCACCGGGACGCTGACGACGGCGCCGAGGGAGCTGAGGATGATTATGAGCGCCAGCTCACGCGAGCTAAACAAGAGACGCTTGGAGGGCGTAGGGGTCACCTTCGCAACTACGTGTCCTAGTTCGTAACGTCTCTTTTCTTTTAAGAATTTTCAACGGATCGTGCCGAGGGTTTCCCGCTAAACCGTGTTCTAAGTAGTGTTCTTTGTGAACACCCCTTCGAGACAGTAGACCGTGAGATCCTCAGGGACCGGGCACTTCTCGCCGAGGTCGCATCTGTCGCAGAGGTCGGGGATGCCCTTCCTATCGGTTTCAAGGAGGCCGCGCTGGTCCAGTTCGTCATATAGGAGCTTCAGGTACTTCCCCTCGGCAATCCTGGGGATCCTGTTCCTGTTCTCCAGCCCGTATAACTCGTAGAGCCTCCTGTCCCCCTTCGAGGAGTTGCAGCCGGCGCAGACCATGACGGCGTTATCCGGGTGATCTGGACCGCCTCGCGAGAGGGGAATCATGTGTTCGACGATAAGCTTCTCGTCGGCCCCGCAGTATATGCACCGGTCGGGGTTCTCCATCTCGTGGATCCACTCCCTTATGGAGGAGGACCACTCGATCTCGCCGGATCTGAGCCTCTTGAACCGGTCCATAATGAAGCCATAGTTGCTTTTCCCAAAGCCGGCCGACTCGGAGATGATCTTCGCGTACTGCCAGAATAGTAAATCCTTCAGCGTTCTGATAGCTCTTGGGGGCATTATCCTCAGATTGCCAATTGTGATAGGTTATTTGAATTTTTAGTATTACTATCAACTATTAAGATGCGGGCTCGGGGGGATTTGACCCCTCGCTCTCCGGATTAAAAGTCCGGTGCCTTCCCCAAACATGGCTACAGGCAAACTCAATAGTAAACAGAACTCAGCCCAGCGAGCAATCATGGAGCAATTTATTCCAACAACCTTCGAACGGAGTCCGTTTTCTCCGGGTAATTCCTTCTCAGTCGGTTCTTTTTCAGGTTCTCCCTGACGATCCAGATGGCATCGTTGTCTCGCAGATCTGCGAGCTGTCGCATGTAACCGAAACCCTCATCCGGTATTGCGTGGACGACGACGCTGAGGGTATAACCCAACCCCTTCCTTAATGTCTTGAACCCGTCCGATTTTCGATCCTTCGAGGCTAGGATCCTATCGAAGATCTCCCTGTGTAGGCCCAGAGCCCTCCCGGCGATCTTCTTGTTCTTCAGCGCTGTCGGATCGGCTACGCCAGCCGCAACCGCCCTCATGGCGAGCCATTCACCGTCCCTTATCCACCCCTCCAGCGCATTCAGCGTCCTCTTGTCCTCTTTCTCGAGGAGCTTCTGGACGCCGAAGGCCACGGCCTCCCTGGTCCTCCACCTGGGGTCCTCTGCGAGCGCCCTCAACCTGGAGGTTGCTTCTTCGAAGAGCCCCGGACGGACGGAGCCGATCGCCCCGATCGCCTGGGCTCCGCAGAAGGGGAGGAACTCACGGGGATCGCCCACGGGGGCCTCGTGATGAGAGATCTCGCTCAGCTTGACGCACAGCCCCCACATCTCCGTCTCGTGTTCAGCCGAGTACTCCTCGGACGCTTCGGCAAATGCCCTCGTCAGCTCGATGTTCGCCCTCCGGCCCGGGAGGCTGCTGTTGGATGTGAGGTACTCCACGAGCGTTTCATCGTCTACGCTCTTCAGGAATTCGTCGAGTAGCCTATACAGATCCTCCCTGTGACGCTCTTTCTTGCTCATCCCCTGCCCCTCCCAGATCCTCGAGCGAATAAGAATCTGGCGGGCCCGGGGGGATTTGAACCCTCGCTCTCCGGATTAGAAGTCCGGTGCCTTATCCTAACTTGGCCACGGGCCCCCTGAGGAATAAAGGCGTCCGGTTAATAAGAATTACAGACTGGAAAAAGGAAGTTTATGAGGAAAAATGGATGTGTTCACTCGCCCCAGATCGTCCTAAAGTACCTGAGCCAGTTCCCGCCGAGGATCTTCAGGATCTCGTCGTCCGAGTAGCCCCGCTTCACCAGCCCCTCTGTGACGTAGGGCGTCCTCGCGATGCTGTCCAGCCCGAAGACGTAGTAGTGCTCGAAGGGGTGCCTCCTCCTGACGTGGCTCGTCGGGTCGGTCTGGAACCGGGCCTCGTAGGTCTGGTTGTGGACACCGTAGTAGTCCTCTGGGGTGATCCCCTCGTTGATGTCGAAGCCGAGGCCGACGTGGTCGACGCCGATGAGGTCGACGGCGTAGTCGATGTGGTCTAGGTAGTGGTTGATGTCCGAGCCCTCTAGGTCCCCCTCTTCCCTGACGAACCTAGCGATCGCAGTCATCCCCGCGACACCGCCCCTCTCCGCCATCGCCTGCAGCTCCTCGTCGCTCTTCCCCCTCATGAACTCGAAGCCGTAGGTCCCGTGGCAGTTCGTGTGGGTGAAGGCCGGCGGCTGCCTCGAGACCTCGATGGTCTCTATCGTCGTCGCGTGCCCGACGTGTGAAAGGTCGATCACCATCCTCAACTGGTTCAGCCGCTCCACGACGGCAAGGCCGAAATCGCTCAGCCCCGTCGTCTGAGCCCTCCGGGAGCCGCAGCCGTCCCCCACGAGCTCGGCCTTCTGATAGGTCAGCTGGAGTATCCTCAGCCCGAGTTTGTGGAAGAGGTTCAGCGCCGCAACCCTCCCCTCGAGGGCGACGGTGTTCTGGAAGTTAATGATGTAACCCGCTTTCCCGGTGTTCTGGAAGTTAATGACGTAACCCGCCTTCCCTTCCATCTTCGCCTCCTCGATGTCCCTCGCCGACAGTATCTTCTTCGCCTTTTCTGGGATCGCCGACATTACGTCGTCCCAGGCGCTGGTCGCCATCGCCGCCTCCCCGATGCTCGTGCCCCCGAGGGTGAGGCTGTTAACGGTGCAGCCCCCCTCAAGCCCCTTCTCGATGAGATTGTGGGCCCTTCTCCTCCCGAACTCCCTCCACGGGGACTGCCATCCGTGGCAGCCAGTCAGGGTGTTGATGACGATAGCCCTCTCATGGAGCCCCTCCGCCCTGTCCCTCTCGTCCTTCGTCAGTTTCAGGTCAACGACCTTTGACATGACAACACCTCGTGCTCACCTTCGGTCCGAGCCTATAAAAACTGCACAATAGTTGCTGTTCTTTTAAGAGCATAAAGGGTTGTATGATCCGATCAAGATGGATTTCAAGGGAAGATTGGAGCGCGCGAGGGATCAGATGAGGGAGATGGGCATCGGCCTCATGTACCTCACAAGGGGGGCGAACCTCTGGTACCTCACGGGGATCAGGCGCAGGGGTCCCGAGCTCACTGACAGCAACGCCTACGGCGACTACGTGTGCGGGGCGTACATAGGCGCGGAAGAGGGGTTCACCATCGTCGCCCCACGGATGGGAGGGGCCTCATGGCGGGCCGAGGCGGAGGGCAAGCCCTGGGTCGACGGGGTGAGGATAATAGACGAGACCGAGGGGCCCGGGGACGTAATGAAGGAGGTGCTCAAGCCTTTCAGCGTGAAGGGCAGGGGGGTGTCCGTGGACGACAGGGCCTGGGCTCAAACCGGCCTGTTGCTCCGGGAGTCGCTGCCGGGGAGCA
>JGI24422J19971_10002407_pt1 | contig 11617 bp, 11 predicted proteins | sample DeeMarSWOR152_54_FD_19971 | JGI IMG/M metagenome (IMG submission 19971)
GCTTCTTGGAATCTTCAAACCAGAGACCAATCAAAGCCTGTCCTGAGCGAAGTCCTGAGTATGTCGAAGGGCGCAGTCGAATGGGCCAATTTCAAAATCCCACAATCCCATCAAAGCAGTGGCAAGAAAAAAAGAGTCTCAGGAACTTTTTCTGGGTCTCAGCTTCCAGAGAGGGTATACTATTGTTTATGGGAAATCCTATTTTAGCTTGAAATTTGGCGATAGTTAATTTAAGTGTTTATTATTTTGGAGCTTAAGACTATGAAAGGCAAACAGAATAACATCGATAGAAGGAATTTCTTGAAGACAATAGGAGCGGCAGGTTTGGGCTCTGTTCTGGCCGCATCTTGCAAAGGCAAGGAGAAAGAGCAGCCTGATACTGTTGAAACTGATGCTCCAAAAAGTGCACAAGAGGAAAAAGACCCTCAGGTGCCGAAACGAAAGCTGGGCAAAACAGGCGTTGAGATTTCATGCCTGGGTCTGGGCACAATGTTCAACCTCGTTGATAGCCAGATAATCTTGAGAAGTACTGTTAGGTGGGGTGTTACATATTGGGATACGGCTTACGGCTATGCAGGCGGAAATAGTGAGCTTGGCATAGGCAAATTCCTATCGGCGAACCCCGAGGTCCGGAAGAATTTGTTCATTGTCAGCAAGGCCTCGGGTGCAAGAACCGTAGCGGATGTGGAAAAGCGTCTTCAGACTTCCCTGCAAAGAATGAATATCAATTACATTGATTTGTACTATGCTCCGCACGGAGCATCTGATCCTGCCCAGTTTACGGATGAATTAAAGCAGTGGGTCGAAAGTGCGAAGAAGCGAAAGCTGATTCGTTTCTTTGGTTTCAGCACCCACTCGAATATGGCCAAATGCCTTGTAGCCGCGGCCAAGCTCGACTGGATCGATGTGATAATGCCGCGTTTCAACTTCCGGGTAATGCAGGACCCTGAAATGCAGGCTGCTATTGACGCCTGCCATAAGGCTAAGATCGGCATTGTCGCCATGAAGACTACCGGCCAGACGACCATCAGGAGATTCCGTAAAAAGATTGAAACTGAAGCGGAGAAAAAAATGGTCGCCCACTTCCTGCAGCGAGGTTTTACTCCTGAACAGGCTGCTCTAAAACTCGTGCTGGCCGATAAAAGGATAAGCGCAGCTCCCGTTCAGATGGAAAATACCGCTATTGTAACTCAAAATGTCGCCGCCGTGCTGGATAAGACTGAACTTACACAAGCCGACAGGGAAATCTTCAAAGAATACGCCCAGGCAACCTGCAGCGGTTATTGTGCCGGCTGCGCAGAAATCTGCGATGCAGCTTTGGCCGATTTGCCTTATGTTAGCGATATTATGCGGTATTTGATGTACTACAACAGCTACGGTGATACGGATACAGCAAGAGAGCTTTTCGGTCAAATTCCTGCTAAGGCAAGAAACAAGCTGCTCACCACCGATTACAGCGCCGCAGAAGCTCGTTGCCCGCAGCATATGCCGATAGGCAAGCTTATCGCCGAGGCAGTCAGCAAATTAGCCTGAATCAATCGGGGAGATAGCTATGAAAGCGGGAGCTGTTATTGTTGTGCTATTTCTCAGTGTGAGTATTTGTTTTGTGACATGCAATGACCGTGAAGTTAATAGTGTTGAGGAAAGACCAAATACTCGGACGTTCGTGAAATACTACGAGCCTTATGAGCCGAATATCCAGCCGAACGCACCGCGGTATACACTGCCGCTGGACATAAAAGATATTGTCAACTTCAATGATGTCGGCCGAGTAATTAACCTAAAAGGCGTATCTAATCTGATCCGAAAAAATGGCTTTGCAATTCTGGAGCCGGGGATTTACTCCGACTTATTCTACCATGATCTTGACAGCCTTTACTCGAGCCTCGAAGAGTACAAAATTCCCGCGTTTGTTACCCTCGACACAGGGCTTTACCTATACCACACTCTGCTCGACGAGGCGCTTAAAGGCATCGAAGACCCGCACCTTCGCACGCGCATCTGTGACCTCAAGAACCAGCCATTCACAGTAGGTAAATATGGCAGCGGCGCCTATGTGCGAGGTATCGACCTGATGGCGCTGCTCGGCTCGTGCGAGGCTACAAATATCCTGATGGATGAAGGAAATGCAGGCTACGAACACCGTGAATTGAAGCCCAGCAAATCGAAGGACGAAGTTTATGCTTTCAGCCACGTGAACTGGCATGCAAATCTGTATTGGTCATGGCTCTACACGCTGAGAGCTCTATTAAACGAATTGCCCGAGGGGTACCCGGAGTTTATGCGTACGCAGGCTTGGCGGCGCCGCCAGTTACATGCCGGTTTGGCCTCGTGGATACAATTGCACGACGACACAGTCCGCCAGCCCGACCCAACCGAGCCCAGATATCCCATCCCTATCGCTGCGACCATACATCCGCTTCCGCCTCCTCCTCCTCCCCTTGGTTATGTGGAGCCGATTCCTTTGTTCTGGGGACGGTTGTCATCACTGGCGCGGATGACATCAAAATGGCTTGATAACCTCGGTGTGCTGACGCCGGAAGCTCGTGGGCGATTGAGCCGCCTGGAGGAGCTACTCCATCGGACACTCGAAATTGCTGACAGGCAGCTCTCCAACGAGCCCCCTTTGTCCAAAGACCGCGAGTTTTTCGAAGAGCTTACATCCACATTTCGCAAGATGTTTCCAGGCGTACAAGAGCATGGCCTCGCGACCATCCTTGCGGCCGATGAAATGGGACTCGAACAGGCCGTCGGCGATATCGATCTGATCATCGTGGCTTGTCCAACCTCCGACGGCAAAGCTCGCCTGGCTGTAGGGCCGGTACTCAGCTACTATGAGTTTAAGCATCCGATGAGCGATCGGCTCAGCGACCAGACTTGGCGACTACTGCTCGATTCGCCCCAAAGGCCGGAACGTCCCAAGTGGTATGCCTACCTAATGCAGCAAAGCGACGACTCTTCTGGATTGACAAGACTTACAAATAATTCTGTTGATGATATGAGTCCTTGCTGGTCACCTGATGGAAAAAGAATAGCTTTTGTTGGAGCAGATAGAGATTGGAATATCGACATTTATGTTATGAACGCAGATGGAAGAGAGAAGAAGAATTTGACAAACAAGCCTGCTGTTTATTTGTTCCCTTCCTGTTCACCTAATGGAACAAAGATAGTTTTTCAATCTGGTTTGTATGGAAAGGGTGAGATTTATGTTATGAACGCTGATGGGAGTGAACAGAAAAGATTGACAAATAATAATACTGATGATTGGCAGCCTTGCTGGTCACCTGATGGAAAGAAGATAGCTTTTGGGTCAGGTAAGTACGGGAGACGTGAGATTTGTGTTATGAACATTGATGGGAGCGAGCAGAAAAGATTGACAAATAATCCTGCTGATGATTCGTCTCCTTGCTGGTCACCTGATGGAAAAAAGATAGTTTTTGTCTCAGAAAGAGATGGAAATTTTGAGATTTATGTTATGAACGCTGATGGGAGTGAACAGAAAAGATTGACAGATAATCCTGCTATTGAGCTGTTTCCTCGCTGGTCACCTGATGGGAAAAAGGTAGCTTTTGTCTCAGAAAGAGATGGAAATTTTGAGATTTATGTTATGAACGCCGATGGGAGTGAACAAAGAAGATTGACAGATAATAATTTTAAAGATATGAATCCTTCCTGGTCACCTGATGGGAAACAGATAGTTTTTGATCTAACTATGGGTGATTCTCCTGAGATCTTTATTATGGATTTGGATCAAAAAGACAAATGAAGACGCATTTGGTGATGTTATTTGCCTGCTTGGTTTGCTCAGTCTCACTTGGCGAGTACAAAGAGTTGGAGGCGCTCAAGCAATCGAGCCATAAGGTCCTAAGGAGGTATGCTCAACGGTAAGGAATCGACTATTTGTCTTTGAGTGTTTGCCGACATCGAAGCTTGGCTGAGGTAAAGGTTCACCTCCGAGGGGAACATAGCAATCCAAGAATGAGTGAGCGCGTGGCAATCCCGCTGTATTCCACGGCCCTACCGACGCTTGTCATTCCGTCAGCATAAAAGTATAATAGAGGAGTATCGATAATCGGCTGAACTAAGGGAAAAACTGGGACGCTTACTGCTTTTCCCCATTTCGTGTCGTTGATTGTCCTACGTTTTTTGCGAATGGCGGGATTCTCAATTTGAAAGGAGGGTAATTATGAGGAATATCAACCATACCAGTAAAAGGGCCGTCTTCAGCATTTTTGCGACTTTGGTCCTATGGACAATTGGTGCGCAGCCTGCTGTCTCATCGCCGGACCCGGACAATGCGGCCCTGCTGTATTATCAGGCTTTTCTACTTCGCCCCCAGCCTGATGATGCTACCTACCGTCTTCTCGATGCGGTCTTACGCGGTGCTGAACCTGATGAAAATCTCAGAGAGTACCTGAATCTGAAGAATGTCGTGAAACTATTAGGATTGCTGAGGCGGCGACTCAGATTCCGCAGTGCAGTTGGGGAATAACGCGCTCGGAGGGAGTATACAACCTCACACTCCAGACTTTATTGGGGCAAGTACGTCAGCTCGCTTTCCTTCTTGAAGTGGATGCACGGACTTTTGCTTTCGATGGAGAATACCGGGGAGCACTTGACAGGTGTCTAAGCATACGAAGACTTGCGCAGCATATCGCTGACGAGGCGGTCCTCGGATATTTTGTTTCGCTGCCACTTCATGGACGAGCCTTTCTTTGCATTCAGCACGTTCTTGGCTCCATGCCACCGGATAGAGATACCCTTATATGGTTACAGGGCCAGATTAGTACCGTGCAGGGGGTGCCACCGCCGCCTGGAAGGGCAATGAAGATTACTTTGGATGATGCCCTGAATTTTTTACGTATGCACCCTGAGCATCTTGCGACCTGGAGAGAAAACGTTTCGGAGTTGCTTGAAGATGAGAGTGCCAGGCAGGAAATTCTGAGCCTGACTGACGAAGAGTTACTTGAGCGGGCGAGAGATTCATACAACAGTTTCTTATCATCTGTTAACCGAGTTATCGGAAGTGATATGCCGTATCAGCAGAAGTATTTGGAACTCCAGGAATTGGAGGAGGAACTGGAGGATCACGCCGTCGGTGATCCTGTTGGTGTTCTATGGCTCTTCGTTTGGAGTAATGTGGTCCAACAGCACGATATCTACGTCCGGCGGATAGCCAATTTCAATGCTATAAGGACCGCCATAGAGATTTACATGGTGAAGGCAGAGACCGGACAATTACCGGAAATGCTTCCGCTTCATTTGCCTGAGGATCCCTTCAGCGGGCAGGATTTCGAATATGAAGCCACAAGCCAAGGCTTCGTACTTCGATGCCGGGAAAAGGAAATCGGCGAAGAAAGGGTCTGGGAATATGAATTTGTAATTGCACAGCGATAATGGCTCAGCGAGTCGGTCCTGAGCTATTTACGTTCGGAACGTAGCCTGCTTTAACGCCGTAAGAACCGCAATAGAGTTATAGTTTGTGAAGGCAAAGACTGTGCAATTGCCGGATGTTATCCGTTGGCTCGGGTATCTATGCTCGGTTCAATCTACTTCTGGCCAAATCAGTTCTATGAACAGTTGAAAAATCTGCCCATTTTCTATAACGTAAGCCCTTTACTTAAAAATACTTAAATTAGCAAAAAAGGAATTTCTCTTGCTTTTTATAGCCATTTCGGTTATTATAATCGCATAGTGAGTTGGCTGCTATTTGGTGGTTATGTTTTCCGAGAGGGGAAAATGAAAAAATTTTATTACGAAACCTGGCTTCCATTTATATTTAACAAAAGGCGGATCTTGATCCTGGCGATTGCAAGCTATATCGCTTTGTGTTAAAGCCCCTTTGCATTTTTTAGCTCCTTCCTGACCGCTCAGCCTTGAGCGGTTTTTTTATGCGCGCGTAGAGCTTAAACATTTGACACGTTGGCCGCGGCAAATTAAGCTTGCGAAAACTGACCAAACAGTTCAGACTGGATTTACAGGATAAAACAAAATCTTAAAAAACATAGAAATTCTGTTAATCCGGTCAAAACTAATTATAGGACTTGCAAAATGATAATAGTTACCGGCGGAGCCGGTTTTATCGGCTCAGCGCTAATTGCCGCATTAAACAAAAGACAAATCACCGACGTCCTTGTTGTTGACCAGCTTGGAACAGACCAGAAGTGGAAGAATCTGCGGAATTTGTCATTTGGCGATTATGTCGAGAAAGATGATTTTCTGGAAATGGTTGTTGAAAATAAGCTCGCTGGTCCTATCGAGGCGGTCTTCCATCTTGGTGCCTGCACGAGCACCATAGAAACAAATGCCTCATACCTGATAAAAAATAACTACGAGTACAGCAAACTGTTGGCCCAATGGGCAACGGCCGATAATATTCGTTTTATCTATGCTTCGAGTGCGGCTACCTACGGCGATGGCTCGGCCGGCTTTAAGGACGACGAGGAGAAAATCGATAAACTCAGGCCCCTGAATATGTATGGTTATTCCAAGCAACTCTTTGACCTCTGGGCACGCAGGGCAGAACTGTCAAAGAAAATTGTAGGCCTGAAATACTTCAATGTCTTCGGGCCGAACGAATACCATAAGGACGATATGCGGAGCTTTGTCGTCAAGGCCTTTGAGCAGATAAAGGCCACCGGTAAAGTCCGCCTCTTCAAGTCATACAAGCCCGACTTCAAAGACGGCCAGCAGATGCGGGATTTTATTTACGTCGAAGATGCGGTAGATATGACCCTGTTCTTTTTGGACAATCCACAGCTAAACGGGCTTTTCAATGTTGGCACGGCGAAGGCACGCACCTGGAACGACTTGGCAAAGGCAGTTTTTGCAGCAATGGATAACAAGCCAAGTATCGAATATATCGAAATACCGGAATCAATCCGCAACCAGTATCAATACTATACCTGCGCCGATATAACCAAACTCCGCAAAGCTGGCTATAAAAAAGAAACAACCGTGCTCGAAGATGCAATCAAAGTCTATGTTCAAAACTATCTGCAAAAAGATAGATATCTAACTGGTATTTAGAGCCTTTATCAAAGTGAACAAAATCTCCGTTTTCAGTACTGATATGGGCCGATTTAGGGTCTTTTGTTAGAGCCTCTTAGCCGTTATTGTTCCTTTTAGGCAAGATTCAAATGCCGTTTACACCATATCATTTTGGGCCCAGCGGTTTTTTCGGGCTGGTATTTAGAAAGTGGATCGACATTCCTGTCTTTGTCCTTGCCAACGTAATTGTTGACATTGAGGTCCTGGTTATTATGCTCTTTAGACTTGGGTATCCGATACACCGGTATTGCCATACCTTCTTGATTGGGGCGGCAGTGGGCGCACTCTGGGGCGTCGCGGCTTATCCATTACGGCATCTCTTTAAAAAGATAATGCAATTATTTCGAATACCTTATCAAACCGATTTACGGAAAATGGTCATCTCAGGTATCCTGGGCGTGTGGCTGCACGTCTTGATTGACGCGGCCTGTCACTTTGATGTAAAGATGTTTTGGCCAAACAAAACAATATCTTTATGGTGGGCGATACGTCGGCACGTCAGTGCCGAACAGGTGGAAAATATTTGTCTTATTTTCTTTATCGCCGCTGTTATCCCGTATTTGATTGCCGTGGCATCGTACATAAAACACAACAAGATTGAAAAGGACGTTCCGGGAGCCGATTAACGCGATTGTTGCAGTGTTTGGTGACGATTGTTGCTTGTTTTCTACTGATGCTTTATAATTTCGCCCAACGGAAACCCTGAGTTGGCCCAGAAGGTCTATGGCAGATACGATTGCAGAACAGCTTGAACTTCTAAAACGTGGCACGGTGGAAATCTTTACCGAGGCCGAGCTTGCTCAAAAGCTCGCTGAGGCGGCGAAGACGGGCAGGCAGCTTCGCATAAAGCTCGGTCTTGACCCTACCAGTGCAGATATACATCTCGGCCATACGGTCGTATTGCGGAAGATGCGGCAGTTCCAAGACCTCGGTCATAAGGCGGTTCTTATAATAGGCGACTACACCGCACGAATCGGCGACCCTTCCGGCCAGGACACAACCCGGCCGATGCTCACGCCGCAGCAAATCGAAGAAAACGCAAAGACATATTTTGAGCAAGCAGGCAAAATCCTTGATACTTCGGAAAACAAACTTGAAATCAGATACAACAGCGAATGGCTTTCTGGCCTGCGATTAGCTGATATTATCAAGCTGGCAAGCAATATGACCGTCGCTCGTATGCTCGAAAGAGACACATTCGAATTGCGACACAAAAAAGGCGAACCCATCGGCATTCATGAACTTCTATACCCACTTATGCAGGGTTATGATTCAGTTATAATAAAAAGTGACGTCGAATTAGGCGGGACAGACCAGACTTTCAATAATCTGGTGGGCAGAGATCTGCAAAGACTGTATGGTCAAAAGCCGCAGGTCGTAATCACTACACCTATACTTATTGGCCTCGACGGCAAAGAAAAAATGAGCAAGTCCAAAGGCAATTACATCGGCGTAACCGATGAGCCGAACGACATGTTCGGAAAGGTTATGAGCATCTCCGATGAGATGATGGAAAACTACTTCATCCTGCTCACTGATTTTACGGATGAGGAAATTTCGGAATTTGTTGGTCCAGGTTGGCATCCAAAAAAGGCGAAGATGACCTTGGCCGACGCAACAGTATCCACATTCTACGACGACGCAACGGCCAAAGCCGCCGCCAAGGAATTCGACAAAGTCTTCACCCAGGGCCAACTGCCTGAGGATATACCGGAAATCGAAATATCTCCTGAGCCGATTATGGCAAGTAAATTAGTGGTAGCGAGCGTAGCTGTAAGTAGTAGCCAAGCGAAAAGGTTAATAAGACAGTTTGCTGTAAGCATCGACGGTCAAAAAATCACTGACCCTAATGTAGAAATTACACCGAGTGAAGGTATGGTCGTGCAAGTGGGCAAACGAAGATTCGCGAGACTAAAAGTGAAATCGAACTGACATTCCAGCCGCAGATTCCGGCGGTTGTCATTCCTGTTTGTGATTGTGGCGCTCCCCGAAATCATGCAGTGGCAGCTTTGAGTTAGCAGCTTTTTCCAGAGGTGCCGCACAGGTCCTGGCACTGAAAATACGCACAAGCCTGTTACTACTTTCCTGCTTCATTATTTGTACCTCCAGGCTCGACTAAGGTTACGCCTTTTTGATTTGCCGAACTATCGACAAGATCCGTCTGTTTTTGTCCTGGTGAAGCTGTAAACATTTTTACAGCTACTATTGCCAGGTAAATCGCGAATACTTTCCGCAGTGTATGGCTTGGCAGCCGGGCGGCCAATTCCGTTCCAACAAGGACACCAGCCAAAGCGCCAAGTGCAATCAACACTATAATCGCCGTATTCATCTCAATTTCGGGGTTCTTCCAGTATCGCAGCGCCCCAAGGAGTGTCATAGGTACCATTGCTGCTAAAGCTGTTCCCTGGGCAGACTTCTGCTCAACAGCACAAAACAGGACGAGTATGGGTATAATTATTGTTCCACTGCCCAGTCCCAGAGTGCCACCAATGACACCCGCACAGATACCTAACAGGATAAAAACCCACCAATAATTGGACAACTGATCAATCATGATAAAGCTCCAAAAAGGTTCTGATAGTCTCAACGTTTTTTGATAGATAGATTATAAGAATCGCCGAACCATAATCAATATAAATACTTGCGGATACCACGTGAAACCGTTGAGCTGCTGTGGGTACTTGCTCTGGAAGCAACTACTCTGAGAAAGTTATATGCTATGATAGCATTTACCTCGGCGCCGCTAACCCTAAACTCCTGTCCTCCTCCAAACGGGTCCATTCGGCAGGGCCTCCATTGTGCAGATGCGACAACACCCCCCCAGGTTTTCAAAAGCCACCCAGTTGCCGTTGAGCTTCAAGCCTCTCCCAGGCGTTTTGCCGGCTGGGTTCAGCCAACCGGTCTATCACCTCCTGTGCCGCTTTTTCGGCACGGCGTTCCTTCACATCTATAATAACTGCTCGATGATAATACAATCAGAGCTTTGGTATCTGACATATTATCCGGATATCACCTCATGTTTCAGGCAGAGCCGGTAATTTGTTTCTCGATTTACGACACACTCACTTTTTTTGAACCATTATGGCTCCGAGCTGTGCGGCAGTCTGCAGCTGTCTGCATCTCGGACAGAGGCGCAAACGTTCGCGGAATTCTTCACGATTCATTTCGACTTTGTCAAGTACCTGCTCACTCACCGGCACGCTGACCACAGGCGCTCCACATTGCTGGCAGACAAGTAACTTCGCCCGCGATTTGAACGGGGATATCTCGACTTCCTGCTGGTCTTGATAAATCCTTACTTTAATGGTTCCTACTGGGCAAACGGCAGCGCATGCTCCACAGCCGATGCAGTCCTCGGAAGGCTGCCGGAAGGGCGCCGCCACGGTCCGGTCCACGCCGCGTCCGGCAAAGCTGATAGCCGCTTGCCCAATTATCTCGTCACAGACCTGAACGCACAAGCCGCACAGGATGCAATTTCGTTGACTCTCTGTGACCTTCGGGTAACGCGTTTCTGTGACACCCATGCGTTCGGCTAATACCTTGAGCTCTTGACTTTCCGGCGCTCTGGCAAGCAATAATTCCATGACACCGCGACGGGCCCGCTGAGCCCTTTCGCTGGAAACGTAAACGACAATGTCACGCCGCACCGGATAATTGCAGGAGGTGACCAGTTGCCTCCAGTCGCCGCGGTCGAGCTCCACCATGCAAAGGCGGCACGATGCATCGCTTGAGACAGCGGGGTGATAGCAAAGGGTGGGAATCCAGATTCCAGCCTTTTTTGCGGCGTCGAGAATGGTCGCGTCCTTTTCAACCTCGACCTTACATCCATCTATCGTTACTGTAGGCACTGGTTAATTTCTCCTCATACCTTTAACACCGCTGTGAAAGGGCATTTTTCCCAACACGTCCCGCAGAGCGTGCACTTTTCCTGGTTGATTACATGTGGGACTTTTTTCTCGCCGGTAATCGCGTCCTCCGGGCAGTTCTTCATACAAATGCCGCAAGCCTTGCAGGCCTCCGGGTCGATTTCGTAACGGAACAGGCCGCGGCACTCTTTTGCCGGGCAGTGACGGTCCAAAATGTGCGCGTCGTATTCATCGCGGAAATAGCGTATGGTGGAGATAACGGGGTTTGCAGCAGTTTTTCCGAGGGCACAAAGGGCCGTTCCTTCCAGCAGCTCGGCCAATACGCCGAGCTCCTCTACATCGCCGACCTCTGCTTCTCCGGCGGTAATGCGGTTGAGAATGTGCAACATCTGGGCCAAGCCCTCGCGGCAAGGTGTGCATTTGCCGCAGGATTCTTTCTGCAGAAACTCGATGAAGTACCTGGCGACCTTCACCATACAAGTGTCCTCATCCATAACGATCATGCCGCCGGAGCCCATCATCGAGCCCAGCTTGGTTAGCTCGTCAAAGTCCACACGGGCATCAAGGTGCTCGGCTGGTATGCATCCCCCGGAGGGGCCTCCGGTCTGGACCGCCTTGAAGTGCTTGCCATCACGTATCCCGCCACCGATTTGTTCAATAATCTGCCGCAGCGTGATGCCCATAGGAACCTCCACCAGCCC
>JGI24422J19971_10002408_pt1 | contig 11617 bp, 9 predicted proteins | sample DeeMarSWOR152_54_FD_19971 | JGI IMG/M metagenome (IMG submission 19971)
CCACCTCAAGGTCGATCCCTTCCGGTGCAATCTCACACGTCCCCGCCGAAAGCAGTCTATAGACACCCGTCCCCCTTTTCTCCAATTGGACGCATTTTACCGAATGAGAGCCGATGTCCAACCCCAGAGTCTTCTTTGAGAGAAAACCAAGGGAACTTTGTGCCTTCTTCTTTTCGGGTATCGGCAATCTACCCGGTTTTGCCTCCTCCCCACGGGAGGGGCTGGAATCCATAGGGGGTGACTCGAAATCCCTCTTCCCCCGAATCACCTCCAGCAACCGATTGGTCGCGGCGATGTCCTTGTCCTTTTCCCTCAAATCTGATCCCCTCTCGCCTTTGCCGTTATCCGAACAATTTCCCGGTCAATGATGTTCTTTTCCTTTATGAGCATGGTAAGGAGCGCATGATGACAGAGGTTTATAATTTTCCTCGGGAAGCCCAGGGTTTCCGAATAGATTGCCATATATGCATCATCGGTGAATAAGGACCTTCCACTGTTGAGCCCGGCGATTCTTAACCTAAATTCTATCATTTTTCTCGTATCTGCTTCATTTAGTGGGAGAAACGCGTATTTCATGTTTACCCTGTCGAGAAAATTTTCCACCCCCTTAACTTTCTCGGAAAACTCCATCTGGGCGAAGATGAGGAGCTGAAGCAGCTTGTACTCGTTCGTTTCGTAATTGAGCAGATTTCTCAGTATCTCCAAATGGGGTCTGGATAATTTTTGCCCTTCGTCAATGAGCAGCACTATGGTCTTTTTTTCCTCCACTCCCTTTTGGAAGAGGTAATTTTGAATGGTCTCCTTGTACTCGAAGGTGGAGCGTCCTGACGGTGTTATATCGAACAACTTCACCAAGCTGCTGAAGAATTGGAATTCCGTGGGAAAACTGGGGTCGAGGATGAAGTGGAACATAAAGTCCCGGCTTTCCCTCTGGAACATACGGTATAAGACCCTGGAAAGGGTTGTCTTGCCCGTGCCGACTTGGCCGAGGACGATATTCAACCCTCTCTTGAGGCGAATTGAAATCTCTAGCCTCTGGAGACATTCACGATACTCATCTGAGAGGTAAAAGAAGGCGGGGTCAGGGGAACTGGAGAAGGGCTCTCGTTCGAGCCCCAGTATCTCATAGTAATGCATCTCGGCTCTCTCAACTTCCTCGAATAATTAATTATTGTCAAATAACGGATGTTTGTCAACCATTTTCCTCTTCAGATGTCTCCTCTAAGTATTCGATAACTCTGGCGGAACTCTCGAGATTTGCGACAAGGGACAGAACTCCCGTTGGCCCTAACGAGATAGGTTAGACCTTGATGATCTCCCCTGTAATCTCCTCTCCCAGGGAAAGGATGCCAATGGTATTACGACCTGTGAAGGATCGGGTTGGCGACCCGGGATTGAAGAAGAGAAGCCCTCCCCTCTCGTGGTTGGCGGGGTAATGGGTGTGACCATATATCAGGCAGTCCAGCGAGGGAAATTCAGCCCTGATGCGCTTTTCCAAGCCGATGGGCGATCCCCAACCATGGATGAGGCCGATCTTGAAACCCGAGACATCAATGGTCCTCTTTTGAGGCAGGAAAAACTGAATCTCCCCTCCGTCCATATTCCCACATACGGCGATCAAATTCCACCGTTGAAAGAAATCCACAACCCGCTGGCCAACGAAGTCCCCCGCGTGCAAAACCATATCCACGTCACTGAAATGGGCGAACACGATCTCTTCCAACTCCACGGACGGCTCTATGAGATGGGTATCGGAAATGACGCCGATCTTCATCGCTATCACCAGTAGGACCTTTTTCCCCTACCATAAGGCATTCCCCGGTGTCAAGGGGGAATCGGGAGACCTCTGAGACAGTTGGTGCTGCGGTGTTGCAGTCGGAAAGGCGAAAGACGTGTGAGGTTATAGGGGAGAGGTTGGAGGCTGAGGGGAGAAATGTCAAATGTCAAAGCTCAAATGCCAAATGACAATTAGTTGGTTGGTTGTATTCGTTTGATTGGTTTTATTGGTTCAAAATGGAAAAACGAGCTCTGAGCGCGAATTAAAGATTTTTTTCTTTTCCAGTTTCCCGAACCTATGGAGAAGACCGTTGTCTCTGAGCGAAGTTTGCTGGAGAAGTGGGGTACCCATCGAGGGTGAGCGGGATAGCATTTCTTAGCGGTCGCTGCCCGGGTTCCCCGGAGGAACATTAAAGAATTTTGGCTAACCATTCTCAGTGAAGCGGAACGGCCGCAAATCCAATTGTCTGAGCCCGAAGGGCGAGTTTTGGATTTGCAGTGAAGCGAACGTTAGAATGGTCCAAGATTCTTTTCAGTGAGCGGAGGGGGACTCGGGCAACAGACCGCAAAGGGCATTGAAGCGAAGGGACAAGGGTCTTCTCCGGCATGGAAAAATATGTTCACGGGCTGTTGCCCATATCACTGGAGCGAAGGGACGGTGGTGTTCTCCTCCAAAGGTCGAAAAAGGAAGGATTACCAAGGGATTACGGAAACAAACGGTCTGAAAGTCCGGAAACTCCGGTTTTCGGTTCTATTGATTTGGGGACCAAAAAATGCTATTAACTGCCTTAAGGATTTTGCATGACGGGTATTATCTTAGCCGGCGGAAAAAGCAGGAGGATGGGCGAAAACAAGGCCTTTATCGATGCCGGCGGAGTTCCCATCTTCGAAAGGGTTTATGGCGTCTTCAAGGAGATCTTTCGGGATATCATCATCGTGACCAACGATGCGCGCCCCTTTGAGAGATATGGCGCCCATCTTCAACAGGACATTCTTCAGGACAAGGGTCCCCTCGGCGGTCTCTATACGGGAATCGTTCATTCGGCCAGCTATCATGCCTTTTGTGCCGCATGCGATATGCCCCTTCTCAATCCGAGGGTGATCGAATACATGGTGAAAGAGAGGGACGCATACGATGTCATCGTCCCCAAAACCCGCGATGGGCTCCACCCCTTACACGCCATTTATTCCAAGAAATGCTTAACTCCCATGAGGCGCCTTCTTGACCGAGGTGACCTGAGAATTGTCAATTTCTTTCACCAGGTCAGGGTAAGATATATCTGGGAACACGAGATAAGGAAGCTCGACCCTCATATGAGGTCGCTCATAAACGTCAATACCGAGGAAGAAATGAAGGAGGTACGGGAAATCCTGACAGGGGGCAAACAGGAGAATCCATGCCATTGAGAATGCTCTCACTCGTAGTTCTCCTTTTCTGTTTTCACCTTCCCGTTCACTGGAGCATCGCCTCAGCCACACCTACATCGCGAGAGAAGCTTTTGACCGTTGCCATTGGTGCCTTCAACGACAAACTCTACAGTTTTGCCGAAAGTCAATTCCAGGAATATATCGCATCCTATCCCCGGAGCTCCGATATCGACAGGGTTTATTACCTCCTGGGAATGACCTACTATCTCCAGGGAAAACTCCTGAAGGCCAAGGAGGTTTTCCACAAAATTGTCAACGAATTTCCCTCATTCCAGGAAATGGGAAATGCCCTCTTCTGGCTCGGAAGGACATGGCTGGAATTGGGAAACCAGGAGGAAGCTGCAACATACTATCGGAAATTGGTCTTTCGGCACCATGAGAACGAACACCTGGCCGATGCGTGTTTTGACTTGGGGTACATGTATGTAGAACAGAAACGCTTCATAGAGGCTGAATACTATCTGCAGGAATTGATGTCGCTTCCCGTTGCCGGAGATACCTTGATTCAGGTGGAATACTGGCTCGGTCTTATTTGCTTCAATCAGGGACGATATAGTGAGGCCGAAGGCCACCTGGACAAGGTGGTGGATAACCCATCCTCATCTCGGAAGCCCCTTTTCAGGCAGGCGCTCTTTCTGCTTGCGGAAAGTCGGTTGAAGCTGGCTTACTACCAAGGAGCAAGACAGGACTATCTCGCGTTTACCCGATTATTTGCCAATGACGCCTTGTCCCCGGATGTGTTGTGTGGGTTAGGGTGGTCGCAATTCAGATCAGGAGATGGAAAAGGCGCTATCCAGACTTATCTGCAGTTCAAAAAGAGATTTCCCGATTCGAAACTCCTACCGGAGGTTCGGTTCCGTTTGGGGGAAATCTTCCTCCAGCAGGAAGACTATGCCAAGGCGCTTGATGAATTCAAGGGGGTAGTCCAGGGCTTTCCTCAAGATCCCTTATTTGGCCAATCCCTCCTCTCTATGGGATGGTGCTATCTCAACCTGGGACAATTCAAGGAAGCCGCTAAAATATCCCATAAAATCCTCGAGCTTCCCGCCCATGCCCGGGAGAAGAGTTTGTCCCAACTGCTGTTGGGTGAGGTGTACTTTCACGAAAAAAGATATTCGGAAGCCCTCCCCTACTATTTCAACCTGATCAATATCCCCGATTACCGGGAGAACGCCCTCTTCAAAATGGCGAAATGCTATTTCTACGAGGGGAAATACAAGGAGTCCTTAACGAATCTCGAAATCCTGGCCCTTGAATACCCCGATTTCAAGAACAGGGAGGAGCTCCTCTTCATAAAGGGGGAAGCATCTTCAAAGTTAGAGGATTTCGATCAAGCAATTCAAAACTACCAACAGATAATAAAGCTCAACAAGTCCGGAAAGTGGACCCCCCATGCCTTGTTTAACCTGGGCAAGATTTACCTACTCCGGAGAGACCTGGAAAAGGTGAAGGAGGTCTTTCATCGGATCATCAAGGAATTTCCGGGTAGCCCCTTAATCCCCATAGCCTCCTTTCGACTGGGAACCATCTACTTCAACGATGGAAGGCTGGAACAGGCATTGGATGCTTTCACCCTGGCCTTGGACACTGACGATGAGCGGGTCTTGGCCGAGTCCTATTTTCGCCGGGGAGAGATCTGTTTTAAGCAGGCTAATTACCCAGAAGCCATGGATAACTTCCAGACAATCAGGGCTAACTTCAAGGGCCAAACGCCATGGTATGAGCTGGCGCAATTTGAGGTGGGAAATATTCACAGGCAATTGGGGAAGATAACGGAGGCCAAGGCCGCATACAAAAAGGTACTGGAGGAATCGAAGGACCCGGAATTGAAAGGGATCACCCAAAAGATGCTGGATGAGTTGGAAATGGAGGAGAAGGGACAGTAGGGGATATGGATCGGATTATGATTTCAGAAATGACCGAGGTTGATCTGAGAGAAGTGCTCGCCATCGAAAGACGCTCCTTCCCCATGCCATGGAGTGGGGGAATGTTCAAGGCGGAATTATCCGTGGACTGTTCCCACGATTTCGCCGTCAGGCTGAACCTCAACGGGAAAGGCGAAATCCTCGTAGGATACATGTGCTTCTGGCTTATCCACGGCGAAGCCCACCTGCTGAACATTGCCGTAAAACCCGATTTTCGTCGCAGGGGTCTCGGCACGCATTTGATGCGATTCTTCATCGACTTCTGTCGAGCCAAGAGGGTAAAAAAACTCACCTTGGATGTTCGTCCATCGAATCGTCCTGCCATGGAGATGTATCGAAAAATGGGCTTCCAAAAAGAGGGTTTCAGGCGCCGGTATTATGTCGATAACGGCGAAGATGCCATCATCATGGGACTGAAGCTGAACGGGAGATAGAGGATGAGCTCTTCTCGTCCCGAAGCCAAGGAGAGAGGTAGCCCTTTTCTGGTTCACGGGACCCTTTTGGAGAATCCCCGGGTTGGTCCCTCGTATCATAAGATGAAAATACGGGCGCCCATTCCGTATCGGGATATTGAGCCCGGTCAGTTCCTAATGCTCAGGATATCGGACGAACCCTTTCCCCTCCTGAGGAGGCCATTCAGCATACATTCCGTGGCGGATTTGGGACCTGCCGTGGGCAGCGATATCGAAATCCTCTATAAGCTCGTGGGAAGGGGGACGAATTTGATGGCCACCTGGAGGAGGGGCAGGAGGTTGGATATCCTGGGCCCCCTGGGGAAGGGTTTCTCCTTGCCCAGCACGACGGGAACTTATTTTCTCGTGGCGGGTGGTATAGGCGTTGCCGGGCTTTTCGCGCTGGGGAAGAGGATGAGGACCTACGGACACGCCTGTTTAGTCTTCATCGGCGGGAAGACCAAGGAGCACGTCCTGTGCGTGGACGATTTTAAAGCACTGGGGGCCGATGTCCACGTGGCTACGGAGGATGGGAGCATGGGATTTCGGGGTATGATTTCGGACATGGTCAAACCCGTGCTCCGCGACCACCCCAAGCCATCCGGAATGTTCGCTTGTGGTCCAGTGGATATGTTGAAGACCATTGCCCTGATGGCACACTCCCAATCCATTCCTTGCCAAGTCTCCTTGGAGTCCAGGATGGCCTGCGGNTTGGGAACATGTCTCGGGTGTGTAATCAGGGTAAAGGGCACCTCCTCGCTCAGATCTGGGGTTCCTCCCTGCGGGCAAGGAGGCCTCCCTTATAAACGGGTGTGTAAAGAGGGGCCTGTCTTCGATTCCGAGGAGGTGGACTGGGAGGCCATATGAGGAACGAAGGGCCGAAAAATCCTGCGCGTCGTCCACGTATTTCAGTTGATATAGCGGGGGTTGAATTGAAAAACCCCGTTATGGCGGCCTCGGGGACTTTCGGCTATGGCGAGGAGCTCGTCCCCCTGCTAGATCTCAATCGTTTAGGGGCGATCATTACCAAGGGAATCTCCCTCGAGCCCATGGAGGGAAACCCCCCGCCCCGCATCGTGGAGACGGCAGGAGGCATGATCAATTCCATCGGCCTTCAAAATGTTGGGCTTCAGGCCTTCATTAGGGAAAAATTACCCTTTCTCAGGCAGTTCACGACCCCCGTCATAGCCAATATCTTCGGGGTGACTGTCCGAGAGTTCGGGGAGTTGGCCGAGAGATTGGACGATATTCCGGGAGTCGCAGCTTTGGAGGTAAACATCTCCTGTCCTAACGTGGCAAAGGGAGGCGTGCTGTTTGGGGCAGATCCGAAAATGGCCCATCATGTCGTCAGAACCGTGAGGCGGTCTACCCATCGGCCGATCATCGTAAAGCTCTCCCCCAACGTTACCGACATCACCATCATCGCCAAAGCCGTGGAGGAGGCCGGAGGCGACGCGATCTCCCTCACAAATACCCTTATGGCAATGGCCATCGACGTGAAGTCCAGAAGGCCCCTGCTGCGCACTATTGTCGGCGGGCTTTCCGGACCGGCCATAAAACCCGTGGCGCTCAGGTTGGTGTGGCAGGCTGTCAACGCGGCGGAAATCCCCGTGATAGGAATTGGTGGCATCATGACTGCGGAAGATGCCCTGGAGTACATCATCGCTGGAGCCCGTGCGGTCCAGGTAGGAACGGCGAACTTCGTCAAGCCCACGGCTTGTCTTGAGATTATCGATGGCATTGAGGCCTATCTGAGGGAGAATGGTTTTCAGGACATCGGCCAACTGACGGGAAGCCTCAGGATACCATGAAGAGAAGGTGGGAAATTCAATCTCCGAACCCATCGCTTCAGGAGATCTTTTCAAGGGAATTGGACATCTCCCCCATCAGTGCCCAGGTATTGGCAAACCGCGGCATCAACCATCTCGATCAAGCCCATCAATTCCTTCATCCCAGTCTATCCCACCTCCATTCCCCCTTTCTCATCAAGGATATGGAAAAGGCCGTGGATCGAATTATCCAGGCGTTTTCGAGGAACGAACCGATTTTGATCTACGGAGATTATGACGTGGATGGGATTACGTCGACAGCCATCATCATTCTTTTCTTCCAAGCCCTCCAATTCCCCTGCCGATATTACATACCCCATAGAATCAAGGAGGGATATGGGCTCCACCTTGATGCCGTGACCAAATTCGCCCGGGAGGGGGTGAAGCTGATTATTACCGTTGATTGCGGTATCTCCAACATAGAAGAGGTCAAGAAGGCTCAGGAGATGGGAGTGGACATCATCATCGCAGATCACCACGAGATCCCTGCAGAGATTCCCCCAGCATATGCCGTCCTCAACCCGAAACAGGGAGATTGTCCCTTTCCCTTCAAATCATTGGCTGGCGTTGGGGTTGTCTTCAACCTCATCATCGCCCTCAGGGCCAAGCTTCGGGAACGGGGTCAGTGGAAGGATGGGGAGGTCCCCAACCTCAGGAAATATCTCGATCTCGTGGCCATGGGAACGGTGGCGGATCTCGCTCCACTTCAGGATGAAAATCGTATCTTTGTTCGGTTTGGCCTTGAGGAGTTGACCAACGGGAACCGCCTTGGCACCCGGGTTCTCAAAGAGGCCTGTGGCTTGAAGGATGGCATCATCACATCGGGAAATATCGGGTTCCGGTTGGCCCCTCGGATCAATGCAGCCGGCCGCCTCGGGGAGGCCCAAAGGGCGATCGATCTCTTGGTGGCCCAGGAGCTGGAAAGGGCGGAGGGATTAGCTCGTCAGCTAAGCCTGGAGAATAGCAGGCGCCAACGGATAGAAGAGGATATCCTCTCGGAGATCATGGGTTGGATCAAGGAGGACGAGGGCCTCCTCCAGAGAAAATCATGGGTTTTCGCCTCTCCATCCTGGCATCCAGGGGTCATCGGAATCGTGGCTTCGCGCTTGGTGGATCAATACTACAGGCCTACCATCTTAATCTCTGTCGATGGTGATCGGGGAAAGGGTTCGGGGAGGAGCATAGAGGGGTTCGATCTCTATGAAGGGGTAAGGGTGTGCAGTCCAACGCTCCTAGGCTTTGGGGGACACCGATTTGCCGTTGGCCTTACCATCGAAAGCGACGAGATCGAGACGTTTAAGGCTCGGTTCGAAGAGCTGGTGGCACAGGGATGTAAACCCAGTGATTTCATTCCCACGATACGCATTGATGCGGAGATACCTTTGCGGGACATTGGAAGAGAGCTTATAGAGGAGCTATGCTTGCTTGCTCCCTTTGGAGTCTCCAACCCCAAGCCGGTCTTCTGCTCGAGGGAATTGACGGTGGTGGATTCCAAAATAGTGGGCGAGGACAATTTGAAGTTGAGGCTGAAAGAGGATTCCATTTACGATGCCATCGGGTTCCACATGGGGGATCTCCACCCTCTGGAATCGAAACGGGTTAGAATTGCCTTTGTCCCCCAGATCAACGAATGGCAGGGGGTGAAGAATATTCAACTGGAACTGCGGGATATCCTCATCTGCTGAGAGCCCCTAGACTCTCGTGTCCGTGTGGTTCGTGCTCGTGATACGTGTTCGTGGAGCGTTACGAGGTCTCGAAAAAACTCGCTCTTCGCCGCTTGAAGGGCTGTTGCCCAAAACCCATTCCGCTCACTGAAAAGAATTCTTGATCGGGGGTCTTTCGTTCCGAAAACTCGTCATCCTAGCTCAAACGCTGGATTTGCGGCCGTTTCGCTTCACTTAGAATAGTTCCCAAAAATTCTTTAATGTTCGCTCCAGGGATATGAGCAACAGCCCGTTGGCACTTGATATTTGGGTTTCCTGATATAACCAATAAAACCAATCAAACGAATTCAACCAACCAACTCATTTGTCATTTGGATTTTGAGCTTTGACATTTGACCTTCTGCCTCCAGCCTCTAACCTCAAACCTCTTTCGCCTTTCCTTACCGCAGAACCGCAATGTGCTCAGAGCGGATTGGTTTGAATTACTCTTCTCTCCACCCCCGCAGCCGATGATACTCCGCTACCATGACCTCCAATTCCTCGGGGCGGAGGCCGATGCCGTCCCGCCCGGCCTTCTTCAAAAATCCGGCCGGAAGTGTATCCTCCTCAGCGGAAATACCCTCCCGCCTGTTGAAGGCCATGGATAGACTCAGGACATTTGAGACGCGCTGGCGTAGGTCCTGCTCGCTGAACCGTCTTCCGGTCACCGCCTCCACGAGCCTGATAATATCCTTCCACCCGAGATAATTCCCGTAGAATTTGCAGATGAGGAGCATATCGAAGAGGGTCATTCGGTCCTCTGCCTCCACCAAGGATCGAACGCGCTCTCGAATATCCTCCCTCCTAAATTCCCTTTTGATCTCATCCAGGTAGAAAAGGCTCTGGAGGTGAGTTGCCCCTCGCTGCGAAGTCGCATATGCCAAACCCATTCCCTTCAGGGAACGAGGGTCAAATCCGGGAAGCTCCAGGCCTTTTACATGGACGGCGAGGTCCTCCAATTCGAGGACACGTGCGGCGTCTCTGATCCCATCGGCCAGGATTCCGCCTAAACCATCCCGATGGGCTATCCTATGGAGCATTTCCTCGGTGCGCGCCATATCGCCGAAAGGAAGGTTATAATCCAACCTTCCGTCTTGGGAGGCTTTCATGGCGAAGGCTATCACATTTCCCGCGCTCACCGTATCCAAGCCGAGTCGGTTACATACTTCGTTCAATTTGAGGATTTCCTCCAGGGATCTGATGAGGCAGAGCCCTCCAAAGGCCGCGAGGGTCTGATAGTCTGGGCCCGATACGGTAAGGCCCTTGTAGGGACCATTCTTCACTCTTGCCCGCTTTCCGCAGGCCAGAAAGCAGTGAGGACAGGATAGAGCCCTCAATTGGCACGTTCTCTTGAGGTGTTCCGCTGTGAGACGCTCCCACCCCTGAACCGCCCCCTCTTCCCAGTAGCGGGTGGGAAATGCCCCCATGGTGTTCATGATTCCCACCATCATGGGAGACCCATACGTGCGGAACATCCGGGTCAGTTCCTTTCCCTGCCCCTCCTTTCGCATGTGTTGGTAGAGCGTCTTCAATGTGGGGAGATCTGCAGGCCTGCGATGCTTCCTTCCATGGACGACCAAGCCCTTCAGCATTTTTGAACCCCAGATGGCACCAAGACCTCCGCGGCCAAAGGAACGTCCCCACTCGTTGACCACGACGGCAAACTTAACCCCCGCTTCTCCTGCCGGGCCGATGGCGAGACCAGAAGCCCCTGAATCCCCTTCTTCTCTTACCATCGCTTCCAGGCTTTGATCCGTAGGGAGGCCCCAGAGGCTCGATCCATCTCGGAAAAGAACCCCCTCATGGGAAATCTCGAGGAAAATGGGCTTTGAAGACTTGCCCTCTACGATGATAGCATCATTCCCCGTCCGGGAAAGGAGAATTGCCGTCCTCCCGCCCCCATAGCATTCGAGATATCCCCCCGTCTGGGCGGATTTTGTGAAGATTCCATAGCGGCTGGAACCGAAAATCGGGAGGTCAGCAAAGCATCCGTTGGAGAAGATGATGGGGTTGTGCGGGTCGGTCCAGTCAACTCCTGGAGGGGTTTCCCGAGCAAGGAAAAGAGTCCCCATTCCCTTTCCCCCCAGGTATTCCCCTATGAGGGTGTCCTGGATCGGTTCCCACCTCCACGACTGGCTATTCAGGTCAATGCGAAGAAGCCTCTTAAAGAACCCTTCCATAGAGATCATCCATATTCAGATAGATTGATTATAGCAAATCGCTTCTATGCCTTCCATGATTTCACCAGAGAGGCTTCCTTAGCGAGCAGGGAAAAGGTGAGTACGAGTAAAATTTAGGGGAACAGGGATGGGAGGGAGGTCAACCTACGAAAGATTGGAGTTTCCTGAGCTCTGGGACGATATTGTTGCCACGAGCAAAATTCGGATACCCGGGAATTCGGAAAAGGGGCTCTGAGCGCAAACTCAAGCAGTCTCGCAGTGCTGCGGTCATGCGGTGTTGCAGTCGGAAAGGGGAAAGAGGTTACAGGCAGAAGGAGAAATGTC
>JGI24422J19971_10002409_pt1 | contig 11608 bp, 9 predicted proteins | sample DeeMarSWOR152_54_FD_19971 | JGI IMG/M metagenome (IMG submission 19971)
AAACCCGGTTTCTCTCGAAGCCCGATTCTTCATAAGCTATGTATGTCATGACGTCAACTGGATTTGTCACAAGCATAAGCTTACAATCGGGAGCGTGCTTTACGACTTCCTTTACTATTGATTTAACTATCTTTGCATTCTTGTTCATTAGATCAATTCTCGCCATTCCTGTTTTTCTTGCTTGACCCGCAGTTATGATCACGATTTCTGAGCCTTCCATCTCACCGAAATCTTTTGTCCCTGTGATTTTTCCATCAAACTCTATTGCAGGCGCAACCTGCATCATGTCGAGTGCTTCGCCTTTTGCCAAATTTTCAACAATGTCTACCAGGACAACGTGACTAACTCTATATCTCAAGATGTTGAATGCTGCAGAACTTCCTATTTTACCTGCGCCGATTATAGTGATCATAGTGTTTAAAGGGTAAAATGTTTCAAATAGATATAGTTAACGGGCGTTGCACAGTTTACTCCAACTGAAGCAAAAATGTGGCTTACAGGTTTTCATGATGTTCATGGAAGTTCAAAAAATCATAAAAAGAAAAAGGGGATTATGCGGGAGAAAATTCGATTTATCGCCTGTTCAAATCCTCTCGCACCAACCCTTTTCCAATAGTGCCCGCAGCAGCGCGCGCGCCAAACTATAATGAAGAAAAGGGTTATCTCACATAGATAAAAATATTAAGAAAAAACATTTGAAAGCAATTTGGAGTTTGAAAAAATGAAGTACCATCTAGAGACTCCGGTGAAAGAAGAAGATATCCGGAAACTTAAGGCAGGTGACATCGTCTTCCTAAGCGGCACAGTGATCACCGCAAGAGACGAAGCCCACCTTAAGGCGTTAGAACTGCACGAAAAAGGTGAACGGTTGCCCGTAGATTTCAAAGGAAGAGGTGTTTACCATTGCGGCCCTGTCATGAAGAAAATAGGCGGCGAATGGAAAGCAATAGCAGCTGGCCCCACGACTTCAGCTCGCATGGACATTTTCGAGGACAGATTCATCGAAGCTTTTCGTCCGGCAATGATAATTGGCAAAGGCGGAATGGGGGAGAGAACCACTAAAGCGTGTGAAAAATTCGGTTGCGTTTACGGATATTTCACGGGAGGGGCTGCTGTTTTAGCTGCTAACGGAATCAAGAGGGTGAAAGCGGTTTACTGGCTGGAAGAGCTTGGTATGCCTGAATGCCTATGGGTCTGTGAAACTGAAAACTTCGGTCCAATGCTCGTAACAATTGACACCCACAGACGCAATCTTACAGAAGACGTGAAACAAAAGGTTATGAAAAATAAGGAGAAAATCATTGAAGCGCTGGAGTGATAAAGTATGAAGAAACTGGAACAGATAGTTGAAGATACTGCTGTGGAGTTGCTTAGGATCTCTGTGGCGGAGCTACATGAAGACGTTGTCGAACAGCTGGAGAAGGCAAAAGAACAAACGAAAGGAGCGGTGGGAAGATCCCAGCTGGATAACATTTTGAACAACATCGAGATCGCAAGGAAAAAATCATTGCCCATGTGTCAAGACACGGGCATAGTTAGCTTCGTAGTCAAGTTGGGAGATCAATTTCCAATCCGCTCAAAACTGAAAGAAATATTGGTGAAAGCTACCAGAAGGGCAACAGAAGGAGTCCCCCTCAGACCTAATGCCGTCGACATATTCGAGGGCAATACTGGCGACAATGTAGGAAAAAACGGTTATGTTCCATATCTTTATATCGACTTAGTAGAAGGCGATCAGCTCGAGCTAACGGCTATGCCGAAGGGTGGCGGATCTAGCAACATAGCAGCCCTCAAAATGTTGAAGCCGGGGGTCGGAATCAAGGGCGTAAAGGAATTTGTGATAGAAGCGGTAGCAGCTGCTGGATCGCTGGGCTGCCCGCCTTACTCCGTTGGGGTAGGAGTGGGTGGTGGAGAAGACATCTGCATGAATCTCGGTAAAAAAGCGCTCCTGAAGCCGGTGGGGGAAAGAAATCCCAACCCGAAGGTTGCAGAGCTGGAGAAAGAACTGCTGGAAAAAATCAACGAGCTTAACATAGGAGCCATGGGCTTAGGCGAGGGACCAACCGCGTTTGATGTTCACTTCGAGATGGCTGCAAGACATCCTGCATCCCTGCCAGTAGGAGTAGTCATTAGCTGCTGGGCTCTGAGACACGCAAAGGCAACAATCTCCAGCAACGGACAAGTAACCATAAGCAAGAACAGCCAAAATCAAGGCATATAATTAGAAGGAGGTGAAATTGAATGGTTGAAAACAAGAAACTCACTAAAGAACAGCTCTTAGCCAAGGCAAAAAAACCTGCCCAGCTGGCCTTAGCTTATCACCCATTCTATGGGGGAAAGGTGCAGGTGATGCCTAAATGCGCCATCCGAACCCACCAGGACTTCGGCATATGGTACACCCCAGGCGTCGCCGCCTCGTGCAGAGAGATCGAAAAAAAGCCTGAACAGGTCTTCCGCCATACGAACAAATGGAATTATGTAGCGGTGGTGAGCGACGGGACACGCGTTCTCGGACTTGGGGACATCGGGCCTGAGGCAGCCCTCCCTGTCATGGAGGGAAAGGCGTTGCTTTTTAAATACCTTGGAGGGGTGGATGCCTTCCCAATCTGCTTGGGCACTAAGGACCCTGAGGAGATCGTCACCGCGTGCAAATGGTTGGAGCCAACGTTCGGGGGCATCAATCTTGAGGACTTGAGCAAGCCAAAATGCTTCCGCATCCTAGAGGAGACAAGAGAAAAGCTTAACATCCCTGTCTGGCATGACGACCAGCAAGGAACTGCGACCGTCACTTTGGCGGGTGTCATCAACGCACTCAAACTCGTTGGCAAAAAGATGGAGCAGGTCCAAGTGACCGTGATCGGCGTTGGCTCTGCTAACACAAGGACCGCCATCGTGTTGATGAGAGCCGGGTTCAAGCCAGAAAACATGATCATGGTTGACAGCAAGGGAATCTTACACTCGAACCGAAAAGACTTGGAGGCTGAGAAGAAGAAAAACCCTTGGAAGTGGGACTTCTGTCTGAAAACCAATGCTGAAGGAAGAACAGGCGGTACACCTGAAGCCTTGAAAGACACTGACATATGCATAGCCGCGTCGAAGCCGGGTCCAGGGACAATAAAGAAAGAATGGATCGCTCCAATGGCCACAAACTCCATAGTCTTCGCTATGGCAAACCCCATTCCTGAAATATGGCCCTGGGAGGCGAAGGAGGCAGGTGCCAAGATAATGGCTACAGGAAGGTCAGACTTCGAAAATCAAGTGAACAATTCTCTGGGCTTTCCAGGAATCTTTAGAGGGGTTCTAGACGTGAAGGCAAAGACTATCACTGACGACATGTGCATCGCAGCCGGCATGGAGCTTGCCAGGTTCGCGGAGGAGCGGGGTATCGACGAAACCAACATTGTTCCTACCATGGATGAGTGGGAGGTCTATCCGCGCGAGGCTGTGGCCTGCGCGTTGAGGTCGATAGAGGATGGTGTTGCACGGGTGAAACTCAGCAGACAGGAACTGTGGGACAGAGCGGTTGCCATTATAAAAAACGCTAGAGAATCCACTGAAGCCTTGATGAAGGCAGGGTTGATTAAAAATCCTCCACCAGAAGAAGAAATTCTAAAAAGCCACGGGCCCTAAAACGGGCCCCCTCCATTAGTTTTTCAAATGTTTTTTCAATCTTTGCAGCCAGTCCAGTTCTTGTTTACTGCTTTGTCGCCAATATCCTGCGTGCTTGTTCCAGAAAAGAGGTTTACCTTTGTAAACTTTATATGTGGATGTAAGCTATGAATTCCTGAGAGGCGTAAAATTGTGAAATTATTTGAATACGAAGCCAAGGAAATTCTGTCTAAATATGAAATACAGGTTCCTCAAGGAGAGTTAGTAACCTCTCCATCTCAAGTTCGAGAGATAGCCGCAGAGCTTCATCCTCCATTCGCTGTTAAAGCGCAGGTCTTGGTGTCCGGGCGGGGAAAAGCAGGAGGCATACTTTTCGCCGACTCTCCGTCTGAGGCTGAGATAGTGGCGAAAAAACTGTTGGGTGGTGAGATTAAGGCAAGCAAAGTTCGGTCTCTTCTGGTGGAAGAAAAACTCTCCATTAAGCGAGAACTGTATTTCGGTTTCACAGTCGACCGTTCGAACCAATGCTACGTGGCAATTGCTTCATCAGCGGGTGGAATCGAAATAGAAGAAGTAGCGGCTACCACGCCGGAAAAGATCATCAGATTTCCCATCAACCCATTAGACAGGTTTCGTTCATACCATGCGGTTCAAATCGCCAAGAAACTGGGCTACTCCAATGGTCCAATGTTGAAGCTCGCAACAATTTTTCGGAAACTCTATCAAGTAGCATTAGATTACGACACCCAGCTGATCGAGATGAATCCACTTGTGGAAACGATGGACGGAAATTTTGTTGCAGCGGACGCGCGGCTCATCGTCGACGACAACGCGCTCTACCGACACCCGAAATTCAAGAACCGACTTTTAGAACAAGAGAAAACCGAATTGTCAGCTATGGAAAGAAAAGCACGTGAGAAAGGTTTAGCCTATGTGAAACTGAAAGGAAACATAGGTGTCATAGGAAATGGCGCTGGACTTGTGATGGCTACCTTAGACGCCATTCAATTGCATGGTGGAAAACCCGCAAATTTCCTTGATGTGGGCGGCGGCGCATCCATGGACAGGGTGGCCGCAGCACTTGACGTTGTCTTGTCTGATCCAGAAGTGAACACGGTTTTCATAAACATTTTAGGCGGAATCACCCGTTGTGATGAAGTAGCCAAGGGTATTTTGGCTCAGAAAGAACGCAGAGGATTTGCCAAGCCTATAGTGATTCGGCTGGTGGGAACAAACGAAGAAGAAGGAAGACGGGTTCTCAGAGAAGCAAGTATTACTATGATGAACAGTATGGAAGATGCTGCGAAAAAAGCCGTAGAACTGGCAAGCATGGAAGGCTGACTACGATGGGCGTCATCGTAGGAAAAAACACAAAGGTTGTCGTTCAAGGCATCACAGGAACACAGGGCAGTTTTCATACGCAACTCATGCTTGATTACGGAACCAAGATAGAGGCAGGCGTGACCCCTGGAAAGGGAGGACAACAAGTGCACGGCATCTCGGTTTATGACACTGTGGAGGAAGCGATAGAAGAACACGATGCGAATGCCTCGATAGTTTTTGTTCCTGCCCGCTTCGCTGCGAATGCGGTTTTTGAATCGCTCGAAAACGGATTGAAGACCGTAGTAGTCATCACAGAGCATATTCCAGTGAAAGAGGCTGTGCAGATGATGGCTCGAGCAAAACGATGCGGCGCAACCGTGATCGGCCCCAACACCCCTGGCATTATCGTACCAGGAGAGTGCAAGCTGGGAATTATGCCCGCGCATGTTTTCCAGCAGGGGGTTGTGGGCATCGCTTCTAGAAGTGGAACTCTAACTTACGAAATCGCCTCAGGGCTCACATCTGCAGGGTTGGGGCAGTCTACCTGCGTTGGGTTAGGAGGCGACCCTATTATAGGGTTAAGCTTTGTTGACGCGCTTAAGATGTTTGCAGACGATGAACAAACGAAGGCTGTAGCTCTGATCGGTGAGATCGGAGGAAACTTGGAGGAGCTGGCCGCCGATTTCATCTCTACCAAAGGATACAATAAGCCGGTAGTATCGTTCGTAGCAGGTAGAACAGCACCCTCTGGGAAACGAATGGGGCACGCAGGCGCCATTGTAATGGGAAAAACTGGAACCGCTGAAACCAAAATTGACGCTTTCAAGAAAGCGGGTGTAGACGTAGTAGAGAGACCTAACGATGTAGCCAAGATCCTAGTTAAGCGGTTAAGAAAATAAACGTATATGTAACCCCCGCAGTACGGACCCTAGAAATAGAATCTATGCGAGGATTTGATTGGCGATTTTCATTCCGTATTGCTGGCATATCTTGGACACATCTTCCCATCTGTCACCGGATGCTCTTATGATTCCCGTTACCATCTTTAGCTTGTGATGGAAGCCAAGCGCTAATTCCAGCATTCTAATACAGTCTTTGCCGTCCCTGCGTGTTCCTACAGATGTAAAGCATCCACCAACCTTGTCCCTCAGTTGATGCCCCTTTCTGTATAGGGTTATTGACTCGTCGATGAGCTTCTTCACTTGCCATGCTACATTGCTAAAATATGTGGGGGAACCTACCGCAATTCCGTCAGCCTCAGCCAAGTCACTAAGCTCACATTCCTCAACGCTTTTTATCTGCACATTAACTCCTAACTGTTCAGCTCCTTTACCGATTTCCTCAGCCATCCTTTTAGTGTTGCCAGTTCCAGTGTAATATACGACAAGTAATCGTTTAGTAGCCAACCAGTTCACCTGTCCCAAGATATATGTGAATCTTTGCTTATGCTAGCTATAGCTTCTTTTGTATTTGCCATCATCGTTTTTCGTGTTTGTAAGCAACATTCCAAAAGACGTTTTAATAAAACTAAGTACAATAGAAACAAAAGCTGAAGGAAAGAGTTAGAATGAGAAAAGTGAAGGTTGCTTTGTATGGTGTTGGCGCCGTTGGCAGTTTAATCGCAAAGTTCCTATTGGAAAAAGAAGGAATAAGCATAGTCGGCGCGATTGACATAGTTAAAGGCAAAGTTGGCAAAGATTTAGGTGAAGTCTTAGGCTTAAACAGAGAACTCGGAGTAAAAGTTTCAGACAACATTGACTCCGTACTTTCAAAGGTTAAAGCGGACATCGTAGTTCATACAACTTCATCCTTTCTCAAAGACACATATCCTCAAATAGCCTCAATCGTAAAACACGGCGTAAACGTTGTATCTACATGCGAAGAACTCTCGTATCCATATCTTACTGAACCTAAACTTGCAACAGAACTTGACTCACTTGCCAAAAAAAACCATGTAACAGTTTTGGGAACAGGCATAAACCCCGGCTTCTTAATGGACACTCTTGTAATCACACTCACCACGGTTTGCCAAAAAATCGAAAAAATTAAGGCTGTAAGGGTTATGAATGCTGCCACAAGACGTTTACCATTCCAGAAGAAAATAGGTGCTGGTTTGACGGTTGAAGAATTCAAAAGGAGAATTGAAAGTAGACAAATCACTGGGCATGTGGGACTCAAACAGTCTGTTGCGATGATTGCTGACGCTTTAGAATGGAATCTTGACAAAATAACTGCTGAAAGCATTGAGCCTGTAGTTGCCAAAAAACCAGTTGAAAGCACAAGCATAAAAGTTGGAGCTGGAGAAGTTGCTGGTTTAAGACAGAAGGCTCAGGGAATTTTGAATAATGAAGAAGTCATTGTTTTAGATTTTCAAGCGTACATCGGGGCTGAAGAAGAATATGACGCTGTAACGATTGAAGGCGTTCCAAATGTTAAGCAGAGGATCCAGCCATGCGTTCACGGAGACAAAGGCACAGTAGCAATGATTGTCAATTCAATCCCAAAAATAATCAATGCACCAGCAGGCTTACTCACAATGAAAGACTTGCCAGTTCCATCAGCAGCCTTAGAAGACATGCGTAAATACGTAAAAACGTGAAAACGCTCGCGTGGTCTGTTAGCAATTGACAAAGTATCAGCTAGCCATAGACATCGGCGAAACACTCACAGACCTAGTTGCCCTAAACGAGAGAAGCTGAGAAATTCTAAACATAAAAGTGCCTTCAACCTCAAGAGAACCAAAATGTGTGCTTCACGATGTGTTAAATGGACTTGTTCCCTTGGAGGCAGCCAAGAAAGATTATGGAGTAGCGATAGACCCCGTCATCATGAAGATTGATTGGAAATCCACCCAACTGTTTAGAGCAAAGCAGAAAACATAGTAATTTAATTAGAGAGCTTACATTACAATCTGTAAAGTGTTATTAAGTATTCTATGAAAATAAGATAGGAAGGGAGATGAAAAGCTTGGAAAAGAAAAGCTATACATGGTTTGAAAGACGAAGAAGAACAAAAGCGTTGGATTTAGCTCAAAAACAAATAACAAAAGCCCTAGACACAGTCACCTTACTTCACCTCGCAGTACAAAACATGTCAAAAGCAAAGAAAAAAGAAGCAATGCGACACGTTGACAACATCTTTAAAACAGAAAAAGAAGTTGACAAACTGCGAACAGAAGTTTTTACAGAGTTATCGAAGGGCGCAGCCTTATTTGCGGAATACCGCGAAGACCTAATGCATCTTGTGAAGCGGCTTGATACACTTGCAGACCATGTAAAGGATGCGGCAAGATGCACGAAAATGCTTGTGGATGCCCAAGTACCTGAAGAACTGTGGGAAAAAACCGTCCACATGGTTTCAACTCTAGTGGAATGTGCCAATGCTCTTCGCGGCAGCATTGAAAAAATTGCTGTAAATTCAGCAGCAGCCATAAAAGGAGCCAAAAAAGTTGAACAAATTGAAGGCGAAATCGACGAAGAATACCTTGAAACCAAATCTTTATTCGTTAAATATGGAGATCAGATAAACAGTGGCACCATGGTAATATTTGACGATTTAGTTGAATTCATTGAACATGCTGCTGACATGTGTGCCGACACAGCCGACTACATTGTGATACTTGCAAGTAGAGAATAAAACACGCTAGAATGGAATACCACTAGTTCGGTTTAGGCATCTCCACTGCAAGCTGTACCAGTTGCACTTGGATGTTCAAACAGAGTTTCTTCACGTTCTCTAAATGTCAGAGCAATAATTTCTCGCTGCGATTTTTCACTCACGTTTAATTTCCCTCAGCTGCAACATTCTCTTTTCATGCATGTTTTTCGTTTTTCGCATTTTTGCTTTTGTTATTGTTAGGTTTGTAGTCCTTATGGCAACCTGCTGAACGCTTAGCGCGCGCGAATGCAACCGTTGACATGATTAAGAAATATGGGGAAACTTCTCCAGCACTGATTATTAAAGTAGTCAAACATTCGAAACAAACGAAAAGCTTGTGATCTGTATAGCAGAAACGAATAATAAGACTGTAACTTTAGTGTAAGCGTAAAGAGGTGGAAAATTGTCTGTCTCAAAGCAAGAACTGGTGAGAATTATAGATTCTACGAATGTTAAGGCTACAGCGACCAAAGGTGATATTGAAAAATTGTGTGAAGAAGCTGTGGAATATGGTTTTGGATGCGTGTGTGTTAACCCTGTTTATGCGAAGTTGGCTGCCACGTTTTTGAAGGGCTCAAAAGTTAAGGTTTGCTCAACGATAGGATTTCCATTTGGGGCTACGCTTTCGGAGATAAAGGCTTTGGAGGCTGTTAAAGCGGTGGAGAACGGAGCAGAGGAACTGGATATGGTTATTAATTTGAGTGCGTTGAAATCGGGTGATTACGAAGCTGTGAAGCGGGATGTTGCAGCTGTTGTTGATGTTAAACGGTTGTCGAAGGAAATAGTTGTCAAGGTTATTATTGAAACAGCTTGTTTAACAAAAGAGGAGAAAGTGATTGCTTGTAGGTTTGTTAAAGAGACTGGCGCAGATTTTGTGAAAACATCCACTGGCTTTTTTGGCAAGGGAGCATCTGTTGAAGATGTTAGGTTGATGCGGCAGACTGTGGGCAGTGATTTTGGTGTTAAGGCAGCTGGTGGCATAAGAACGTACGCTGACGCGGTGGCTATGATTGAGGCTGGAGCGAACAGGATTGGAACAAGCACGGCAGTCGCAATAATTGAGGCTGCTCCATAACCTTACATTCTTTCAGGTGCCACTATACCAATTAGGTTAAGCGTGTTTCTGAGTACTATTCTTACAGCGTCAACCAAAGTGAGTCTCGCGTCGCTGAGTCCTCGCGGCTTGGTTTTTATGACTGGTAGGGCATTGTAGAACGTGTTGAATTTATCGGCTAAAACGTTAGCAAAGTCAGCGATTAGGTTGGGCTTGAGAAGCTCTGCGGCTTCAATGAAAATGTCTGGAAAACTTGAAATGGCTAGGATTATTTCATGCTCCATTTTTTCTTTCAGTAGGTTGTATGCTGGTTTTTCAGGTTTTCTTTGGGCTTTTCTCAGGATGCTGCATGCTCTTGCATGGGAATATTGAATGTAGGGTGCGCTGTTTGTCTCGAAGTTGAGTACTCTGTCCCATGTGAAGACGACGGGTTTGGAGGGGTCAACTTCTACGAGGGCGTATCGTACTGCACCCATGCCGACAAAGTTTGCGATTTTTTGTTTTTGTTCTTCGGATAGTTGAGGGGAACGCTTCGACACTTCTTCGTATGCCCGTTTTACTGCTTCGTCCATGACCTCGTCAAACGTAATGTAACGTCCAGTCCGGCTTGACATTTTATAACCTGGAAGATTTACGAGGTTGTAGGCGAAGTGAATTAGGTTGTCTGCGCAATTGCTATAGCCTAAGGCGTGTAGGGCTATTTTCAATTGTAGTTGAGCTAGCTTTTGCTCCATTCCAATGATATTGATGACTTTTTCGGCTCTTTCAAACTTCCACAAGGTGTAGGCGATGTCTCGTGTGGGATAAAGCGTGGTGCCGTCTGCACGGACAAGTGTTAGGGGGGGAACTTCATAAGATTCTCTTAAGTTGAGTTCTTTCTTTAGCTTGAGTTCTTGAGTTGCTTTTTCTGCGTCGAATTCTAAAACTCCGCCTAGAGTGAAGACGTATGGTGTCTTCTTCAGTTTTTCCAGAACAGTTTGCACTCGGTTGCTCCACACTATTTCGCTTTCCCAGTCCCATGAGTCATAGGATACTTCGGCGCGGCTTAGGGTTTCTTTGAAACCTTGTAAGCAGAGCTCGCTGACTTCTCTTATTAGTTGTCTAGCGTGCTTATCTCCGCGTTCGTATGCTTTGTTTAGTTCGTTAATTGTTGTTTCGGGTTTTTTGTCTTTGCCTATTTTTTCCAGAAGTGCTTCGAAAAGTTCTTGGTATTTTTCTTTAAGCTCAGCAGCTATAGATATCCAATCGTCCAGTTCCCTGTTCAGTTTCATAATTTCTTCTGTTGCTGAAACTGCTTTTGCTCGTTCAAGTTCCTTTTTCAAACGGTTGATTTCGACTAGGCAACTTGTTGTCGTGTATATTTTGCCGAAGAAATGGTCTGGTTTTCCTTCTGGTTCGGGTTTGCCAAGCTTTTCGTATCCGTAGGCTAATACTGCTGATTGGCGACCCACATCATCTATGTAGTAATGGCGGTACACGTTGTGTCCTCTTGATTTAAGCGTTCGGGCTATGGCGTCCCCAAGCATGGGGTTTCTGGCTTGTCCAATGTGTATTGGATGAAGCGGGTTTGCACTTGTGTGTTCAACAATGATTTTCAAGGGGTTATCGGTTTTGACGAAGCCATATTCTGTGTCAAAATGTCTAGCGGAATCGATGGTTAAGGCTGAGAACTTCGCAAAGTCTACATGAAAGTTTATGTAGCCTCCTCCAGCCGCTGTAACGTGCTCAATTGAGGAAAACTTTGACTTGTCTAAGGCTTCAACCAAGCGTTTGGCCAAAGCGACGGGTTTTTCGCCTAGTTGTTTGGCAAGTTCAAAACACAGCGAGGAAGCAAGTTGCCCAAACTCTGGATTAGGCGGTTTCTCTAATGATAAGTGTGTAATTTGTTTTTTGGGGAAAAGTTTTTTCAAGGCGTCGCCTAAACTGTTTTGGCATTCTAGGCGGAACTCGGCGAGGGGGTTCTGG
>JGI24422J19971_10002410_pt1 | contig 11607 bp, 10 predicted proteins | sample DeeMarSWOR152_54_FD_19971 | JGI IMG/M metagenome (IMG submission 19971)
AACACAGGAGGATCCCTCCCGCTCTGCCAACTCGCCTGCAACGCGAAGGAGATCTAAGGCCCGCCTAGCGTCACCGTGTTCCGCGGCGGCCAAGGCAGCGCACAAACCCACGGCACCATCAAGAAGCACCCCCTCAAAAAAGGCCATTTGAGCACGCTCCCAGAGGATGTCCTGAAGTTCAGCTGCGTCATAGGGTCTAAAAACTATTTCCTCCTCGCTTAGGGAACTCAAAACTCTAGGATCCAGAAACTCCTTGAAGCGAAGGTCGTTTGATATCCCCACCATTGAAGTTCTACCGTGGCGGAGAGTTTCATTTACTCTGGTTAATTCGTAAAGCAAGACATCGCCTCGAACCTTTATTAGCGCATCGATTTCGTCAAGGACAACAATGAAAATGTTCTTCCGTGAGTCTAATCCTTCCTTAAATCTGTCAAAGACTTCTCCCACAGCCAAGCCCGTGAAAGGAACCTTCACGCCTAAGGCATTACATAAGCTTGAGAGGATACGGTACTCTGTGCCAGCCAAGCGACAGTTTACATAACAAACTTCAACAGGCGCTTCTAACTCTCTTGTTTTAAGAGAAAGCTTGTTCAACACGTATTTCGTAGCCGCCGTTTTTCCTGTGCCAGTTTTTCCGTAGATGAAGACGTTGGAGCATCGAGAACTTCTCAAAACAGGAGCAACTATTTCTCCTAGGCAATGAATTTGTTTCTCACGATGTGGAAGTTTGTTGGGAACATAATCGTGTCGTAGCACTTCCCTGTCCTTAAAAATGTGAGTGCTCCTTAGAAATCGTTCAAAAACATCGTCGAGCACGTCAAGTTTGTTCATACAACGGTCACCTACAGGTAAGTGCAGAGACAATGCCTCGATTTCAACTCGAGTAGATAAAAACTCCCGTAAAAAAAACTAGACACGTCACACAAAAACCTAAAGAAAAACGGAACCCTCTCAGCAAAAACAATTTGAAGCTATTTTGTCGACATGAAAGCTGACTCCACACCCTCGCACCCCTATATTTCTTTTGGAAATAAGTCTCGAGAAGTTGAAATGATTTAGTTTTTCTGTAAGAATAAGTCTCCGCTCGGTAACTAGTTTCTCTGTATTTAATAATTATTGTAAAAGACTTTTGAGTAGATCATAAAAATTTTTACTGAAAAACCAGTCCTAAGCGTTGACCACGAGTTCATGAGTCCAATGGAAATCAAGGGGTAGGAGCGTTAACTTTAACGAAGAGTCAAAATGAAAAGGGTGCAGACACACATAGCAGCCAATTGATTACCTTACGGTTAAAGGAAAAACTCCTCTTCAATGATTAGTTGTTGAACATTTGACTTATTGTAGAAACTTGTGAAGTTGACTTCTAGATGCTTCCTTTTTCCTTCTCTTACCCTGAAAATTAACTCTATTATGTGTTGTTATGAGTAGAGACACGTCCCCTAGGCTTCTACTGGAAAACGGAGTTCATTAACTCTCCGTTATCCCTTTTAAAAAAGTGGACTTAAGTGAAGTTTGTGAACTTAATAAAATGCAAATCTCTGTTTATTTCTGTTTTGCAGCAATTTTTAGGTCATTTCACTAGTGTCTTCTTCACCGTAATTTCTATAACTTGTGAAGCGGTAAGTTGTAAAGACTTTTGATATCATAGGTGCATGGGATGCCAGCTAGAAAAATGCGGGTGGAGATCTCCGACGGCAGCGGGGATCGTTATACCATAACCTTTGAGGGCCAAGTGACGAGAGAAAAGGCTCTTCGTTTACTTGATCTCGTTGAACTCTTAGGAGGTATGCCCACGGTAAATCTTGGATGGAATCGCTCCACATCCGATTTGTCCAAGATTGACAAAATTCGCTTAGTCGTTGAGAAAAGTTTTTCAATCGGGTGGTTTTCTTCCAGAGATATTCAATCCGCATATGAAGAAGAGTTCAAGGAACCCATCAGCTTGAGTACGGTTTCCACTTATCTGTCTCGAATGGCTGATCGCGGAATCCTCGCCAAAAACGGTGTCTCCAACCGCAGACGTTACAAGATCATGACTGACGTGTCCAAAGTATCGAGTTTTATGAAAGGGCATAAATAGAAGTCAGTTTTAATGATAAATGACGTTTCAGTTCCGAAATATATCCAATATTTGCGTGTTTCTTGAGGGAGAAGTCAAATGAGCAAAATAAGCGAAGACTTAGCAGAGATGAAAAAGAAACTGAGTGAATATGTTGACAAGGGACGGGCAGTGGGTTATCAGGAAGTTAGGAAGGAACCCGTAATAGCTGTTAAGCCTGATAAATCTAAAATCAAGCCTTTGAGAAAAGTGGAAAAATGCGACGCACATTTCATGGCTGTAGACTGCTCAACAAGGACATTAAAAAGAGCAAACAACTGGGGCGTTTACCTCATGCGAGCGTCGTATGCTTCTGTGGAAGAACGCAATGTGAACTGGGGCTATGAAGAAAGCATTGCCAGTATAGTTGGAGATCGCCGGACACGTTCTAATTTCTTAACGGATCGAAGATTACAACTAGAAAGCGAAATGGCTTTGAAAATCCTTTACGAAGAGTCTGAGGGTGATGTAGGCTTAGGTAGTAAGACTCTTCGTAGACTAGGTGAAGGAGATTATATTCTTTTGGATGGAGCTAGTTTCTTTGGCGGAAAAAGGGGGTTCCATACATCGTTATACGAAGAGGCTCTTCGTAAAAAGGTAAATCTTCTTACTGTAAGTAAGCAGTCTCCGATGCTTCAGGATGAAAAGGGGCGAGATCTCATGGCAGCAACATGTACGCTTGCGCCTTATCCAATCTGGATTTATTACCCGGTTAGAGAAGCAAATAAAGACAAACATCTATACGGTGATGTGTCTCTTGTGAAATTATGTCAAGATAGCTCACGTGCTTTCCGTTGCGATGTAATGGAATATTTAACTAATCAAGAAATATGTGACCTACTTTCCCCACTCACAGCCATCTCGGAAGATCCGAGATGCGTCGGGTATCCAGTTGCCCTTTGGCTTGCCCATGACTTTTCTGCTCCGTCGAACTCAAAACTCCTTGACTATTATATACAGGTTGAAGAAATATTTGCTGACGCTGGTTTATTGGATGTACTCCGCATGGAAGAGCTTTCATGTAATTTCGCAGATGAACTTCATGGGGTAAGGCATCCGTTTGAGTTGGAGTGGATTGAACGTGTCTGAGCCTGTAGGTTTTATTCGTGAAGTGAAGGGGGATAGNGTTTCCTTCTTCCTTAATCGCGGAGACAACCTTTCGTTTGGTCAGATAGTGAGAGTCGANTCGGGCAGTAGAAGCTTTTATGCGCGGGTCGTGGATGCTGGGAGCTCCTCNACGCTCAAAACAGGCGAGCAGCTTCGGGAAGCNGAGGGAAAGGAATCCTTTGGGCCTTACTCCAGCTACAGGCATGTTGATGCAATTCTCTTCCTTGAAAAGGAAGCCAAGAGGATCCGTTCTCCAACCTTTAANCCCGATTATATGGATAAAGTATACGCAGCCAGNCAGGAAGATTGTTCGGTTTTGAGGCTTGGTGGGGATTTGGAGGTAGGTCGTTTGCGCTCTGGAGAACAGGTGCTTGGTCNTGTGGGNATCAGTGTCGAAGCTATACCTCTCATGATGGGNATGTTTGGAATGACGGGATCAGGAAAGACCAACACAGAACTTATCCTNAACGCTCGCATTATCGATTACAGCCCCAAAACTGTTGCCCTCATTTTCGACTTTGCTGGCCAGTTGCTTACAGGAAAGGGCATAGAGCCTCAGAGGGGTCTACGGGATCACCCGCTTTTTCACACTAAGGTCCGCTACTACTCAGCTAGAGAAGGCAAGTTATGTATAGGATTGCATACCCTTCATCCTGGGAGATTGCGAACGATTTTTCCTGAAATGGGTAAGCCTCAGATAAGAGTTGCCAGAAGATTGCATGAAAAACTGGGTAGTAGCTGGATAGAGGAATCGCTTGAAGCTTATGGAGTAGAAGGATATGTAGGAGTTGGCAACATCATCAACTACAAAGCAAAAAGCGTAATTGACGCTCTGATGAGCAGGCTTTCTGACCTTCCACCAAACCTATTTCCGCCCTCCAACTATAACTTCATTGATGATGTGATCCAAAACGTTAGCAAAGGAGTCACATGCCTCATTGATATATCGGGCCTAAGTTCTGAAGAACAACACAACATCACGTGCCTCACAGCATCCAATGTTGCATATCACTATAAGCGGATGTGGGAAGGCAATTTTGATGAGTGGAAAAAGCTTCCAACTCTCTTGATAACCCTTGAGGAGGCCCATGAGTTCCTTGACCCCGAAATACGTAAAACCATATTTTCTGACATCGCTCTCACATATCGAAAGTATCGGGTTGGACTGAACGCAGTGACTCCGCGACCTTCAAGAATAAACCTTAACGTCTTCGCCGAACTTTGGACCAAGGTTATTATGAAAACAGAGTTGCGCCGCGACAGAGACTACCTTACCCAAAACACGCCCTACCTTGAGTACAGCGACACCGAGATAAAGATGCTTGATATTGGAGAGGCATTGCTTATCTCGGAACCGCAAATCCGATTCGCTGTTCCGATAAAAGTTATTCACTACCCTGACTACTTGGACGAGAGAGGAAGGATCGAGTATGATTTGCCGCCGTCAAAACCGCTTTCTGAAATGGACGAAAAACTGAAGAGAATTCAGCAGGCTGGAGAATCTCTTGTCGCGAAAGGAGAAGGCTAAGCCTTAACTTCCCTCTTCTTCAGGATTTTCTGCATTTCTTCTTTGAGGCGGTAACTATAGGGCATTTTATGGGTGTCCCTCTCCAAATAACCGTCTTCATAAAGCTTCTTCATTAAACGAGCACTATGCTCCCTCGTAAGCTTTATTTTTTCTCTGATTTCAGGCGCCGTTTTTTCACCCTCTTTGGCAATAGTTTCAAGCACAGTTAGTTCGGTTTCCGTTAAGGGAGCCAAGGCCTTTTCTTTTTTGATGGGGATCGCCGCCTCTATTTTCGCTTCAGGCACTTGAACCTTGTGTTTTAGTTTCTCAACCTCCGCAATTCTTTGCACCATCTTATCTTGCGCCGCTTTTATGTCATCAACTTTCCTGTTCATCCCCTCGATCCGTGGAGACAATTTTTGTTCAATAGCCGGAACGTCTTCAATTATGTTGGTAAGGCCCGCTAATCGCTTATCGTATTCTTCTACCTTCCTCACAACTTTTTCGTTCTCAGAAGAAATTATCTCTATTTTATAGGTGACCGCACGGAGACCGTCCTCCTGCCTCCGAAATTCTCTGTTAAAGCTCATGACGATGTCACCCACGGTATTCTTCGCCTCTTCGTACTCCTCACGAACCCTCCTTATCCGCTTATAATAGAGGGCAGACGCACCCATTGTAACAAGCAATAGGGCTGTTACAACTATTAGAAGAAGATAGGAAAACACTAACCCTCCCCCCCTAACCGTTTAGAACAAACAAGGAGAAGCGAGTTGCAAGGTATGAAATACAGCGTTGACGCAACTGTGATTCGAGTGTGATCCTCTGTGATCTGCATAATGTGATCACACATCACACTATCATGTAGATGAACTTAAATTTTATGTTAGAATGGGAAGAATAACGATATTCAAATTCGTGACATCACACGTCACAACACTGCGCCACAAAAACTCTGGAAGGACAAAAGAACACATAAATATAACTTCTCTTCAACTCTGCTCTAAATCTTACTCCATCCACCGAACTGAATCAACGCGAAGGATGCTTTATTATCAAAAAGGAATCAAATTTGAGCTTAAATTACCGTGGTCGGTGTTTACCCTGTGTGAATTGTCCCCCTCTGGTACTGTGAGATTAGTGCACCGCATCTTCAATGTTACAAAATTGTGATTTGTGACATCACAACTTTTCTGACATGGTTCTTGGTTTAGATAATTGTTCTAGGCTCATTTTAAGTTCTTCATGGAGCATACTTAAGATTCTTAAATGTTTTTCTGTTGCTTTTTTCCCAAGGTCTCTATGCGCTTTCATGTAGGTTCGCAATTTGTTTGCAGCTTCCAGATAGGGGTCTAGGCAAGTGTCCTCAAAAACTCCCAAATATCCGAGAAGAAGAATCGTGTAGATGGATTGAATGACGTTCCACCTGGCTTGCCTCAAACTTCTGTTGAAAGCGCCACGACTTACGGCTGAAAGCCTTAATCTAGCTTTTTCGTCGTATTTCAGCGACTTTCTGGAAATATTTTCAGCTAAAACATCAATTAAAAGAGTTTCTAGCTGTGTTTTAGTTAAATTGCTGTTTTTTGCTAGTATTTTTACAATCGGGTCATTTAATGAGTGTGTTAGCCATTTTTGAGCCTCTTCCTTCAAGCGCAATCTTTCCACCTCAGAGTAGTGTTTAAAGGATACAGTTTTGTATACAAGCATACAAAAGGTTTGCGGTTTCTTCTTAAACGGGTCGTATGCGTTTGTGTAACTTATACCTATGAAACTGTGCAAATGTAAAAAATTTTCTGTATAAACAAAAAATTGGGGTAACAAACACCTTGGTTTTTAAACATTCTTAAAAATGGATCACAAAGCGTGATGTCCTTTGGTGTTCATTACTCTTTCACCCTCACGTAATCTGTTTTATTGTTATTCGTCTGGCGGGTTGAAAATTGCAAAACTACAAGGACTTGACGGTTCCCCGTTGAGGAAAGGAAACATGATCAGGTTTATCGACTCAGACTAGTGTGGTGATGTTCCAAGGGTGATGTCATACTTGAGAAGAATGACTTTAGGCTATGCTGATGGTGTGATTCTTCTGATCACAGGAAGATCACGTGTGATTATCACAAAAACCAAAACTGTGATATGATTTAGATAGAGGGTTCTCCTTTTTCAAGAAGCTTCTTTAGTTCTCTCTCCACATCCTCGTTCTTTCTAGGCGTTTCAAGCAATTGATGCACTGCGTATCTATCTTTTCGTAGGTCTGTCGTTAACGGTTTTGTTTCAAGCTCTTGGGCGCGAATGTTCGGATGCGTTTTAACGGTTGTGCACGCCCGTAAGATGTTTGCTATGGTGGCCTCTTGGAAAATTAGAACCAACCCGTTTTTTAGTTCCATAGAGATTCGCAGGTGCTTGTGACCTTCTGGCACTCCTACCAATACTCTGTCAACGTCCTCGTTGCGAATTATGCGGATTTTGTTCATGGGTGTGCCTCACAGTTTTTCTGCTTGTTCCCGTAGGGAATTGAATAGTTCTGGTCTTAAGTCGCGGAGTGTGGGCACAAAGACTTCTACGCGTTGCAAATCTGCGTAGTCAATGGTTCCCATGGCTAGATCTTCTTCATCGTACTTGGCTTTTGTAACGGTACTGCTGTTGGGGGCTATTATCCTGCTTCCTCCCCAAAATTGTAGTCCATTTTCAACTCCAACGAGGTTCACGTAGGCTAGAAAAACGGTGTTTTCAAGAGCTCTCGCAGCGGTAAACACTTCAAAGAATCTGCTTCTCACAGCTGGCGAGGCTGATATGCAGATTATGAGTTGTGAGCCTTTCAGTCTCAGCAAGCGGTATATTTCCGGGAAAAATATGTCGTAACAAATCGTCAACCCGATTTTTCCGATTTCTGTTTCGAAAATTGGCGCCTCGTATCCTAGTCGAAAATAACGTTTTTCTTCAAAAACGCTGTGGGTTGGCAGGTGCATCTTTCGGTACTTACCGATCAATCCGTCTGGACCCAACAAAACCGCTGTATTGTAGAGAACGCCGTGTGCCTTCCCGCTTTGTTCCGGCATTCCAAAAACTACGTATATGCTTTCTTTCTTTGCCATATCTTCCAAGGAATGAATGGAAGGGCCTGGAATTGGCTCCGCCAACTCGTACGCGAGGTCTCGATTTAAGTAGCCGGTTAATGAGAGTTCTGGGAAAATAACGAGGTTTGCGCCTTTTTCTTTTGCCTGTTTAATCTTCTTCTTCATGATGTTAATGTTTTGTTTCTTATCTCCAACTTTACAACTTATTTGTGCGAGGGCCACGTTAAGTTTTTCTGGCATACCATGTCACTCCTAGTTTTAATTTGCAGGGGTTTAGAAAAAGTTTAGTATGGCGTGTGGGAGAGTCTAAAGTCTTTTCCAACGGTTCTGTATCCAAATTTTGTTGTTAAGGGTAGTCGCCGCTTATGTTCTGCAGATAGCCACCGTCTTTTAACGTCCTCAACTAGTTTTATGGGTAGGTTCAGTTCTTCAGCGATTTCTTTAGGCTTCATAAAATGTTCTAAGCCGAACAGAATCAAATCTAGGGTCTCGTACTTAATGCCTAACTCTTTCTCTGCTAGTTGACTTGGCCAAAGTCCAGGAGACGGGGGCTTCGCCACGATCTCGGCTGGAACACCTACATGTAACGCCAGTTGCCTAACTTGAGTCTTGTAAAGGTCCATGATGGGTGAGATGTCCGCGGCTCCATCTCCCCACTTTGTGAAGTAACCCATCATGGTTTCAGACTTGTCTGAAGTGCCGCAAACCAGTCTGTTAAGTTTGTTGGCATAATAGTAAAGGTAAACCATTCTAATTCTCGCCTTTACGTTGCCCTTGCTAAGTTTGTCTGTGGCATCATAAACTGGAATAGATTGGAAGCATGCTTTCAAGGTGGAGGAGATGTCAACTATCTGCAGATCGAAACCGAATTTTTTTGCAAGAAGTTTTGCATGTTGAATATTGGTGGTGTTATACGTTTCTTCCTCGGGCATTGCGATACCTAGCACTTTATGACCACCTAAAGAAAGGGAGGCGAGAGCCGCCGTTGTGCAACTGTCAAGTCCACCTGATGCTCCTAAAACCACACCTTCCGCTCCACATTTTTCCACGTAATCTTTGATGAACCGCTTGATTCTAGTTTCAACTGATGGCAAGTCTAATTTTAAAGCATCACTCGTCAATTTCAACGTGCTCACCTTGCATGTCTACTATTGAGTCCCCTTTTTAATAACTCGCGTTTTCCTCTCATTTTTAGTTTCGTTAAATACCGCGTTTAGGACAAATATTTAAGCCATTAAGATATACTTGGACCATGTGGTAAAATAACGGGCTTTGTTATGCTCGTAACAGAGGACTTGGCATGGGTAGAAGGCGAAGAAAAGTAGTTCGCATCCCTAAAAAGCGGTTGCCTAAGGTTTTCCTATGCCCTAAATGTGGAAAAGAAGCAATTAGGGTTGAGATATTACCAGGTCAGGAACGCGCTAGGGTGCTGTGTGGCAGTTGCGGCTTAACGGATGAACTTTCCATTAGACCTGCCTTTAGAGAAATCGACATATACTGTCAATTCGCGGACAATTTTTACTCAAGAACAACTAGTGCCTAGTGGGGATCATGCATGGTTGGTCAAGTGGAAAAATATCTACTAAAGAAGATTGAGGAGGAAGGAACTGTTCATATTACTCTTGTTGATCCCGAAAAGGTGACTCCCTCGTCTGCATCCCGTATAGTTCACGAGGCGGAATCTTGCGAAACAGCGGCTATCATGGTCGGCGGATCAACCATTGTTTCAACTTCCCATTTAGACAGAGTTGTAAAAGCAATAAAGAAAACGGTGAAAATTCCTGTGATTCTTTTCCCCAACAACGTAACCGGCATTAGCAAATACGCTGATGCTATATGGTTCATGTCACTCCTCAATTCCTCAGATCCTTACTTTCTCATAGGCGCCCAAGTTTTAGGTGCCCCCATCATCAAAAAATTTGGTTTGGAGCCCATTCCTCTTGGTTACATAGTTGTGGGAGAGGGCGGTGCAGTTAGCGTCGTAGGAAGGGCTGTTCCAATTCCATACGACAAACCTGAACTTGCTGCTGCCCATGCCTTGGCGACAGAATATTTCGGTATGCGCTTCGTTTACCTAGAGGCGGGATCCGGCGCCAAACAACCAGTGCCCAGCGAAATGATAAAAATGGTGAAGAGTGTTGTCAATCTTCCCTTGATTGTAGGCGGCGGCATAAAAACCGGTGAACAAGTGAAACAAATAGTACAGGCTGGAGCAGACATCATTGTGACAGGGAACGTTGTAGAAAAGTACAAAGTGAAAGACAAAATCAGGGAACTAATGAAAAATATGAAACACCCATGAGGATATACGTGAAGGGGTCTTCGCTCAGGAACTGTGTCAACTTTCATTTTATTTTTGAACTGACGAAGAGCCATCTTCTGTTTTTATCTTTTTTGTGTTAGAAAGACTCAATATCGGCTTCTGAGAATCCTAGTGAAGGAGGACGATTTTGGACATCGAGATGAGCAAGGAGTATCGGCAATACACGGCGGTTTTAGAAAAAAGCCTCGAGAGCCTGTATGCTGTTGCAAGAAAGGCGAGAGAGAAGGGACTGGATCCAACTCTTAGTCCTGAGCCTGAAGTTGCGAAGGATTTAGCCGAACTCGTCGAAGGGCTTGTTGGCCCTCATGGAGTTGCTGAAAGTATACGAGATTTGAGCAAGAAGTTACCTCGAGAAGAACTCGCTTTCAAAATTGCTGAGCAGATTGTTTATGGGAAATTTGGGCACATGGATGCACGCGAAGCAGCCGAGCAGGCGATAAGAACAGCCCTCGCAATACTAACTGAAGGAATTACTGCGGCTCCTCTGCAGGGTGTGGCGCGAGTAGCCATCAAATCCAACCCTGATCGAACAAAGTATCTCGCAATTTATTATGCTGGTCCAATACGTTCTGCAGGCGGCACTGAGCAGGCTTTAACCTTAGTGATCGGAGATTTTGTTCGCCGCCTGCTCGGGTTGGACCGTTATAAACCAACCGACGAGGAGGTTAGGCGTTTCATAGAAGAAGTGCGATTATTCGAGCGGGCGGTAGCTAGGTTTCAGTATCATGTTTCAGACGAGGAATTGAGAAGAGCTGTTCAGTTTATTCCAGTGGAAGTCACTGGCACAGAATCCAATCCAATTGAGGTTTCGTCTTTCCGTAACCTACCTCGAATTGAAACAAACCGGATTCGAGGCGGGGCTCTTCGAGTTGTAAACGACGGAGTCGTGGGACGCTCTGCAAAAGTGTGGACCATCGTTGAAAAACTGGGAATCGAGGGATGGAATTGGTTAAAAAGAATAAGGGAAATCGAGGAAAAAAGGACGGCTGGGTTTATGGAAGACGTCATCGCTGGCCGTCCAATTTTTTCATTTCCGTCTAGACGCGGGGGCTTCAGGCTTCGCTACGGGAGGGCTAGGAATACAGGCCTTGCAGCAGTGGGTATCCACCCCGCAACCATGATGGTTCTTCAAAACTTTCTCGCCGCAGGAACGCAACTGCGTATAGAAGGGCCTGGAAAAGCCGGAGTCGTCGTTCCCGTGGATACTATAGAGCCTCCGGTTGTGCGATTAAAAAATGGATCTGTTGTCCGTGTTACGCTTCAAAATTTTAAACAAATCAGAAACATGATTGACAGAATTCTATTTCTTGGGGATATTCTCATAGGATTTGGAGACTTTTTATACAATAATAAACCGCTTCTTCCATCTGGTTTCACTGAAGAATGGTGGCGTGAAGAGCTTCGCGCGGTCATCAAACAAGATTTTAACGGCAGTTTAGAAAAGGCTGCTGCAGCCGTCAAGATTCCCACTCTCCGTTTTGAAGGCATGTTAGAC
>JGI24422J19971_10002411_pt1 | contig 11606 bp, 10 predicted proteins | sample DeeMarSWOR152_54_FD_19971 | JGI IMG/M metagenome (IMG submission 19971)
CTGGGACGCATGGGATTGAAGATCCGTCGTCTCGGCTGCCGCTTTTGCCCATCCGCTGGTTCCGCGGAAACCATACGGCCCGCCTCGTCGTAGGGAAGGGCAAGTAACAGCGCTCTCACTTATTCCGGGAGGTCCCCCTGCTCGATCCTCTGCTACGAGATCTTCGGTTCGCGTGCCGGTCCCTGCGACGCCGCCCGCTTTTCCTCGTGATCCCGGTCCTCTCGCTGACGATTGGGATCGCGGCCAACACCGTCGTCTTCAGTGCCGTCAGCGGACTCTTGCTCGAAGGCATGCACGGCGTTCCCAATGCGCGCCGCATCGTGGAGGTGGGGACCCGAAGGGACGGAAGCGGATTTTACGGATTCTCATATCCAGACTTCCTCGACCTACGTGAACAGGCAAGCACTCTGGCGGAGGTTGCGGGCTACAAATACCAGATGTTCACACTTAGCCGCGGCGATGCCGGAGTACGCGCGTTCGGACTCCTCGTGTCGGCGAACTATTTCGACGTCGTGGGCGTACAGGCCTTCCGGGGCCGCACATTCCTCCGTGAGGAAGACACGGGCCTGGATGCGCATCCCGTAGCTGTCCTGAGCTTTGACTTCTGGCAGAACCGCTGGGGTGGGGATCCGGATGTGGTGGGCTCCACTGTGTACGTGAGCCGGCAACCGTACACTGTGCTTGGCATAACACCGGAGGATTTCCGCAGCCATACCGCATTGGGAAACCCGGACGTGTACGTCCCCCTGATGCAACACCCGTCGCTGAACCAGGGGCGAAACTATTTCGAGTCACGTGGTAGTGACTGGTTCAACGCTCTCGCGTTGCTTGAGGATGGAGCAACATTGTCCGATGCGGATGCTGAGGTCGCGACGATCTTTCGCCGCTTGTCTGCCGCGTATCCTGAGACCAACGGCCGGCGCACCGGCAGTGTCCGGGCATATGGAGCCTTGCCCTCGATCATGCAAGGCTATGCCGGGATGTTTCTGGCTGTTCTGTTGGCCTTCGTGGCGCTTATCCTCCTTATCACGTGTGCCAATGTTGCCGGGATGTTTCTGGCGCGGGCCACGGCGCGACAAAGAGAAATCGCCATTCGACTAGCGGTCGGCTCGAGCCGAGTGCAGCTCATCCGGCACCTGCTCACGGAATCGCTCGTCGTGTTCGTCCTCGGTGGGTTAGGTGGCGTGACACTCGCGGCCTGGACACTTGGCTACCTCGGCTCTCTCACGCTCCCCGGCCCGTTTCCAGTCGGTCTGGAAGTCTCGATGAGTGGAACGGCGCTGCTGTTCGCGTTGGCACTGACCCTGGTTACCGGCGTCGTCTTCGGTCTCTTACCTGCCCGCCAGGCGCTCGGGCTAAGTGTGCTCGGGACATTAAAGGATGAAGGGGCACAACCGCGGTCGTCCGCAGGGAGGCTCCGCCGAGCGTTCGTCGCGGCTCAGGTGGCGGCGTCGCTCGCTCTACTAGTCGCCGCTGGGCTGCTGCTTCGCGCGCTGCAGCAGGCGGGGCAGATCGAGACCGGGTTCGAGACTGAAGGCGCGTACGTCACCTTCCTCGACTTGACCACCGAGGGGTACACACCGGAGGACGGCAGTGCGTTCCAGAACGAGATCCTGCAGCACTTCGCCGCCCAGCCATGGGTGGAGTCCGTCGCCTTGTCCATCGACCTGCCACTCGACATGAGCACACATGGCACAGCGGTGATCCCGGACGGCTGGGAGGGATCGGTCGAACAGGAGTATCTGTCATCGCGGTACAACGCCGTGTCGCCCGACTACTTCGCTGCCCTTCGCATCAGCGTATTGGAGGGGAGAGGATTCACTCCCGGTGACCGGGCGGGGGTGGAGGAGGTAGCGGTGGTGAGCCGTACCTTCGCCGAGCGGGTATGGCCGGGTGAAAGCGCCGTGGGCCGCCGGGTACAAGCGCGCGGAACGGTCACCGTTGTGGGTGTCGTGGAGGACGTACCGAATAGCTCCCTCACGGAGGTGCCAACCCCCCTGTTCTACCGGCCGCTTGCTCAGGCGTACGGAGACGAGGTTTACCTCGTCTTTCGCTCGGTGGCCGACCATGGACTGATACTGCGGGAGACACACCAGGGGCTACGGGCGCTGGACCCAAGCATCGCGCTTTCTCCTGTGATCGAGCTAGGACGGTTCACGGGCATAGGGATCATGCCGCAGCGCATTGCAGGCGGGCTTGCCGCCTCACTCGGGCTACTGGCCCTGCTCCTTTCAACGATGGGTATCTACGGCATCATGGCGTTCGTTGTGGCACAACGAACGCGGGAGATGGGTATCCGGATGGCCCTCGGGGCCGAGCCGGGGCGGGTCTTGCGTTCGATCGTGCTGGGAGCGTTCCGGCTGGTTCTCCCCGGCGTGGTCGTTGGGGCGATCCTGGCCGTAGTGATTGGGATCGTGCTTCAGAGCCTGCTTCTGGGTGTAAGTCCTTACGACCCCGCTGCACTACTCAGCGCAGCGCTCGCCGTGGGCGGAATGGTGCTGGCAGGGACTCTGGTCCCCGCCAAGCGAGCGGCGCAGGTGGATCCGGCGGAGGCCCTGCGGCACGACTAGCAACAATGGAGGACACAACATGAGAAGGATGCTCCTCGCTGTTTCATTGGTGGGCGCCGCATGTCTCCCGGGCGGAACCTCGGACCCGACGGAAGAGACGGCCGCGCGGCTCGAGTCGCATTGCGACGAACAGCAGAATCCCGAGGTCCCCGGAGGATTCGCTCTGGCCGCGGTCGAGCAAGGTACGGTGATATTCAGCAAAGCGTACGGCATGGCTAACAACGAATACGGCGTGCCGCTCACCGCCGAATCTGTTTTCGACTTCGCCTCGATCGCGAAGACTTTTACAGGATGGTCGGTGGCTAAGCTTATAACGGAGGGCAGGATGTCCGCCGACGACGATATCCGTAGATACGTGCCGGAGCTTCCGACATTCGGGACGAGAATAACGATAGCCCATCTTCTTCACCACACGAGCGGACTGCCCGACTGGTACGCGCTGTTCCCGACAACGGGAAGGAACTACGCGGACGTCATTACAAACGACATGCTCCTGGAACTCATCTTCAGCCAGAATGAGCTGAACTTCGTCCCGGGCGAGAGATTCGAATATTCCAACAGCGGATACCTGGTTCTTGCAGAGGCTGTCACAACAGTCACAGGAATGGACTTCGCCGACTGGTGCAGACAGGAGATATTCGAGCCGCTAGGTATGAGGAACACCCGCTTTCTCAAGACCCATGATGAGATCATCATGAACAGGGCGGTATCGTACTGCAAAGAGGGCGACGCGGGATTTGCGAACTGCTATTCACAGCTCGCTAGCTACGGATCGAGCTCNCTGTACTCGACGCTGGAAGACATGACGCTTTGGCTGCTTCAGATCGGGCGNAGGGATTTCGGCGGCAGGGAAGTATGGGATCTCATGCTCGAAGAAGGACGTTTGAACAGCGGCGAGAGCGTGAGCTATGGATACGGAATATCCATGCGCAGCCACAATTCCCATGCCTCGATCGGCCACGGAGGCCAGTGGCGCGGTTATCTCAGCGACATGGTCTACTACCCGGAAGAAGCAACAGGATATGTCCTGCTCATAACGCAAAATCCGCCGACCGTCTGGATGACGGGGAAGGTAGACGACATACTGCTTGGGAATACGCGCGGAGAATGAAGCGTTAAGGCGTCAGGGATGTATTAGCGAGTAGAGAGCTACTCATATCGGGTTGGAAAGATCGCTCCACTCGAAGCAGAGCCCGCGTAAGGGGGCGCTGCCTGCCTTTTGTTCCCGTCTGTGACCTGAATCCTTCATCGGCAAAGGAATCCGGGGCGCCTGTGAAGGAGGTGGCGGCGCCCAAGACCCTTTACTCCCGTTGCCGCCGGTAACGCGGCCGAGGCTCCGGAAGGTCGTGGCAGAGTGTGCTAAGATGTGTGCGAACTCCCACCGAGAATCTCCCATGTTGACACACTGAGCATGTGGGAAGGTCTCGGGGAAAGCCGCGACATTGCTGGAAATTCCAGTAAACGGTGCCAGCCGTCTGACGCCTTTTAATCCGCAGGTCCTGGGTTGGAATCCCACCCGGTCGTTTCTCAACCGCAGCTGAATGACCCCGATTAGCCGTTCGTCTCTTTCCTCTCTACTCCTCACATCAGCCACGCTGACGAAAGCGGTGACAGATGCTGTCATCGCTGTTGGCAGCGCGATGGGGAGTGCTACAACCCATTTCTTCGTCCTCTACTCTTCCCTGAGCACACGCATCGGGTCGACTCTTCCGACGCGCGAGGCCGGGAGCACGGCAGCGCCTATGCTCAGGCAGCCAAGAAGAATGATGACCCCACAGAATGTCGGTGGATCCCAGGCCTCAATGCCGAAGAGGTAACATGTCAACAGGCGGGAGACCACAAGTGCGCCGAGGAACCCGGCTCCGATCCCAACGACGCCGGGTAGCATGGTTTCAAATACCATTCCCCGGACCAGGCGTCCGCTCTGGGCGCCGAGGGCCATTCGGATTCCCATCTCTCGGGCTCGCTTGGAGACACTGTGGGCAGTGACGCCGAACACCCCTGCTGCAGCCAGCAGAGTTGCGAGGGCTCCGAAGACCGAAACGAGCATCGTGCGGTACCTTTCGTCGCCCGTGGAAATCTGGACAAGGTTCGTCATTGTGGTCTGCTGGCTCAGAGAGAGTTGCGGACTCACGGCCCAGATCGCCGCGCGCATTTGTGCGACCAAGTCCTCAGGGGCGCCACTTGCCCTGGCGACTAAGCTGACGGCCCCGGGGATCTGCGGTCCTGCCCTGTACACCATGGCTTCGGGAGGCTCAGAGAGGTGTCTCTCCCGCACGTCGCCGACGATTCCCACAACCTCATAGACCGTCCCGTCTTGTTGTATGAGTCCACCCAGGGGTGATTCGTTGGGCCAGTATTGGCGCGCCATCTGTTGGTTGATCAGCATGCCGGGTGGGCCGCCGACACTAGCATCGGCTTCAGTGAGGGTGCGCCCCACCAGGAGAGGGATCCTCATGGTTTCCAAATAGCCCGGGAGAACAAGGTGATTTCGAGGAATAACAACCGCGCCCTCTCGTTGAGATCTCCCCACGATTTGGATCACGGTTCCTGTCTGCACTCCGGGGAAGGGGAGCCCGTCCACGGCGCCCGCACGCTCTACGCCGGGGATCGCCCTGATTCTATCGAGGACCTCCCTGACGAGCTGTCGGGCACCCCCCGGATACTGCGATGCAGAAGACCCGAGGTGCATCCGAACAGTAGCCACTGAGCTCGCGTCGAAGCCGGGATCGACCCGGCTGAGATTCAACAGGCTTCGGACAAAGAGCCCGGCGCTGATGAGCAGCACTATCGTTAAGGCCAGTTCCCCGGCGATCAGGCCTCTTTGAAACCGCCCTCGACCTGCGGCACTGCCTCGGCCTTCTATTCCCTGGGCGACTCGTAGCGCAGACACATGGAGCGAGAATGCCGGAGCCAACCCGAACAGAATGCCTGTTCCCACCCCGGCCAGGACCGAAAAGAGCAGCACACTGTAATTCAGCCCTACCTCCTCGAGCCGAGGAAGTGGGGGGGCAAGGGCCAGAAAACCCTGGATCCCCACCGCGGCGATGGCTGTCCCGAGTACACTGCCAAAGACGCCGAGGAGCACGGTCTCCGTCAGCACTTGGCGTGCGATCCTCAACCGGCCCGCACCCAATGCAATTCGCGTTGCTGTCTCGTGCTTCCGCTCCACGGCCTCGCTCATGACCAACGCTGCGATGTTGCCACATGCAATGACGAGCAGGATCCCGGAAGCAGCCAGGAGCAAGAGAAGCGAAGAGCGGTGCCCGCCGACGATCTCCTCCTTTGGGTGCGTCAGTCGAAACCCGAGTCCGGCGGCCGTCTGGCCTGCCGGCACATAGCAGGTACGACATTCCCTGAGCAGGGCGTCGAGCTCGGCCCGAAGCTGCTCGGGAGTGGCGCCCGGCAAGAGACGGCCGGTAGCCTCCAGGGACCAGCCCGCTCCAAGTCGGTCGAATCCGATCGGAACCCACAGCGCCCGTTCCCCCGTATCCATGGCCGAGTTTAGCAGGTTGAAGATGGTGCTGCGGAGCCGGAATCCAGGCGGTAGCACGCCGATCACCTCGAACGGCTGCGCGTCCAGTTCGATCTTTCTCCCCACGATGTCGGGATCGGAACCGAACCGGTTGGCCCAGAGGGAATGACTCAGGACCGCCAGCCGTGCCGTTCCAGGACCTTCCTCTCCGGGCAGGAACAACCGCCCTAAGAGGGGACGAACACCCAGCATTGGGAACAAGCCGGAGCTGGCTTCCCCTACTTCCAATCGTTCCGGCGTACCCGCACCCGTAAGGACCATTGTGCGATTCCTACGCACAGCGACTTCTGCGAGTAGCTGGGAGTTATCCCGGAGGGTGAGGAACTCGGACCAGTTGAGCCCAACCTTGTCCCAAGCATCATCCAGTACATCCTGTCGCTGCCACGCTGGAAACGTCTTCCAGATGTTTACGAGCTCGCCCGGCTGCTCATACGGCATCTCCCGCATGAGCACCCCGTCGACGAGGCTGAACACAATGGTGAATGCCCCGATCCCGAGCCCCAGAGTGCCCACTACGAGTGTGGTGAAGAGAGGTTCTTTCCGGAGCGTGCGAAGGCCGAACCGGACGTCCCTCATAACGCTTCCCAGTGTCTCCCAGACGCATGCGGCCGCCCGAAGCCATGCTTGCATGTTTATACCCCTTGCTGGTGTTCTGGAGGAGGGGGATTGCGGGAGAGCCGTTCTTCTTTGACTTGACGATTTAAGTCTGCCACGCCCTGATCGATTCTCTTTTCTTATGGAATCCGTATCCGGGTTCGGAAAGCATCGCTTTGATCTTCTGGTCTGTTTGATGCGCCGAAGGCCTTCAGGGTTGGAACGGGCATCACGGGTAGCGGTTAACCTCCGCGAGCTGGCGGTTGGACTTGGCGTTAGACACCAGCGCTTCCAGACCTTGGTGGCTAGGTAGGAGTCAATTGGCGGGCATTCGCGGTGACGATCTCGGTGACGAGTCTCGTCACCGCCTCTGGCACCACGGGCCTGCAAACGACTTGGGGGTTCGAACACTCCGGCCTGCGGAGCCGGAGATCCGCGCACCGATGGACCCCAATAGTCCTCGTGTCGATGCGTTCTTAAATCCGCAGGTCGTGGGTGGAGATTCGCGCCGCACGGCGGCGCTCAGTATGAAGGCGCCCCGGTGGGGCGCCTTCAACGCGAGCCCCACCCCGGTCATTCATTCTGTTGCTCGGAAAATGAACTCAAGACGGAGCCGAAGGGGAACCGCACCGCACTGGTGTCAGGAACGTGTCAGGAGGCCGCGGGCGGCTTGAATTAACCAGACGCGTCTCCTATGCTAGTTCGGCATCGCGACCAGATGAGGAGACGGTCATGAGGAGTATCACCTCTACCGTAATCAGCCTTGCCACGCTGGCGCTGTTTGCCACGCGGGGTGAGGCACAAGGATTGCCGCTGGACTCCCTGCTGGCGGCCCACGCACATCCGGTTCGGATGCACAGCGGCACCCTGTCGGGAGAGGGGCTGGAGTTGATCCTCGAGGCCGCAGCGACATCGCAGTTCGTCCTAGTGGCCGAGGAGCACAATGTAGGCGCCCTGGCAGACTTCTCAGCTGCACTGTTCGAGACTCTGCACACCCGCTTTGGCTTCAACTACGCAGCCCTCGAGCAGGGGGGTGTCATCACGCGCTGGCTCAGTCGTGCGGGCAGATCGGGCGGGTGCGACTCGATCAGCGCTCTGGCCAGGCGATGGCCTCACGCACCCACGTTTGCCACCGACGAGGAACTCGCCATGATCGGGCGGATCGTTGAGGTATCTACCGCCGATCATGATCCGGCCTGGGGTCTGGACTAGGAGTTGGGTGCACTACACATCCTTGAAGGCTTGGGCGAGATTGCACCTTCCCGCTCGGCCCGCGCACGCGCACTCGAACTGGCGGCTGTGGCACGACGCTACGAAGCCAGCCGAACGGGCGACACACTCTACCTCGCACGGGTGGCCGTTCCCGGAGATTTTGACGATCTGCCGCGATTGTTCGACCCGGCTCCCGGGTCGGAAGCCGAGTTCCTCATTGCGTCCCTGCAGCGCACCAGTCGGATCTACTACAATAACACGCTGGCGCAGCGCGGGCAGCCAACCGGTTACGAGAACATGCGCGAACGAGAAAGGAGCATGAAGACCCGCTTCATGGAGGAGTACCGTCGCGCACAGGCGACGGGCGACACGCTGCCCAGGGTCCTGCTCAAACTGGGACACTGGCACACGTATCGTGGCATCTACCGCGGCAACGTCCCAACCTTCGGGAACTTTGCCAGCGAACTCGCAGTCGCGAACGGGATGGATTCGTTCCTGATGGCCACGTGGGTGATCGAAGGGCCTGATGAGTGGCGCAACAGTTCCGCCTTTATCTCACTGGCTCTGCCCGGCGAACAGTTCACACTCATCGACTTCCGACCGCTCCGCCCGTACGCCCATCAAGGGATGATCGCGGAGCTGAGCGACGTATGGAAATCACTGTTCTTCAGAGCTGATGCAGCACTAATAATCAGGGGTGGCGGCACGGGTTCGTATAACATTACCGGGGGCAGCCAGTAAAGAGCCGTCAGACATCCCAACGATGTTGCGGCCAGTCTTCCATATGTTCTGGCAGGTAGGGGCTGGCAAGGCAGCTCATGCTTCATGCCCTCAGGATACTGGAAACTGCGAGAAGCTTGAAGGTCCGACGATACAACGATGCGGGTTGTGATTACCAGGCTATGGACTGTCAGCCCCATTCGACGCACCGAACTCACCTTGCTGGCCTTGGTTACGTCACGTCGCTGATTGGGCTGCCAATGTTCTGCCTTTTCGTGTTCTTGCTCGCATGTTCATGGTCTTGTTCCGCTCCAATTCGATGGGAATCACAGCGAGGACGTCGTTCTGGGCCATGAGGGGGGAGTGAATCAGCGTTAAGACGAGCACGGTTCCGAGAGAACCTCTGGCTCTTTTCATCATCAACCCCGCATCGGAGTCTTTCTGGGTTCGAGTCCGCCACCACCATCTCACCGCGTATCCAACCTGACCATTAGCGTTGGGTGTTCGGGCATTGCCTGGTCAGGAAGGACGGCTGGCGCAGGTGGCCCTGCTGCTTCCCGATCGGCCGCGAAGACATGGTCGAACAACACCGTACGTATCCCCGACTGTCCGTTGTATTCCTCCGCCGTCGAGACCGCGACCATGTCTCGCTCGGGAATCACGAAGATGTACTGGCCACCCCATCCGGCCGCGTATGGCGCCATAGGGTCCGAACCGCCCTCACCCAGCGCCAACAGCCACCACTGGAAGCCGTAACCGCCGCCGTTGGCGAAACGGATATGCGGCTGACTGGACTGGTCGACCCACTCTCGGCTCACGACTTGCCTCTCCTTCCAGACCCCGTTCCTCAGGTAGAGGTAGCCGAGCTTTGCCATGTCACGCGACCGCAGGCTCAAGCCCCAACCGGTATTCGCGATGTTGTTCGGGCCCATCTCCCATGTGTAGGCGCTGATGCCCAGAGGGTTGAATAGAACCCGCTCGGCGTACNATCTCGCGCTCATTCCGGTTGCGTTCTTCAACACGCCGGAGAGCAGCATTGTGCAGCCACTGTTGTAGGTGAATGTCACGCCAGGTATGTCGGCCATAGGCAGATCGAGAACGAACTTGATCCAGTCGGAGCTTTGAACCAGTTGCGTCGTCGGATTGTTCGGCGAGCCATAAGCGGTCGACCACTCGTCCCACGCGAAGCCGGCCTTCATCTGGAGNACGTGGCGCAGCGTTATCTGCCTCTTCGCCACNGTCATGTTTGCGAGGCTCTGATACTCGGGAAATAAATCCAGTAGNTTGAGGTCTATGCTGGNGATCTTGCCCTGCTNGAGGGCGATCCCGATCAGNGCCGACGTNACGCTCTTCGTCACCGAATAGACAGGATGAAGCCGCTCTCTATCATGTCCGCGGAAGTACTCCTCGTAGACCAGGTAGCCGTGCCGGACGATCAGTAGACTGCTGATCCGGCCGAAGCGACCCTCCCGAAGCTGTATCGTAAGTGTGTCGAGGATATCGGGATCGAGTCCCTGCGATTCCGCGGAGGCGACGGGCCACTCGTTGGCTACGGGCGAACCGGTCGGGCTGTCATCGCACGAGACTACGGCGCTGACGAGACAGGCCGAGAGTAGATACCGTGCCAGTTTCGACATAAGCGGCTACTTAGCTCTTGCGATTCTGAGAGGGCACCCGATCTCGCCCCTCCCCCTGTTTTGATGCTCGAAGTACCGGCAAGGTTGCAGGAATCTGGCGCGAGTTCGGCCGTAAGTCACGGCCGGTAGTACAGCGTCCGCTACGAGTCAGGCCCGGCCCCCGACGGCGACCGGGCCTATGGAGAATCAAGAAGGAGCGTCCGCCCACTGTAGACGAATTGTAGACAAGCCATCGCTCTCCACCGAGACTATCGGGATCTTCAACAGGCTGGAAGGCCGCTTCCTGTCTTGTTTCGAGTCCGATGGACCCCAATAGGCTTCCTGCAAAATCGATCTCTTAATCTGCAGGCCGTGGGTGGAGATTCGCGCCGCGCAGCGGCGCCCAGTATGAAGGCGCCCTGCCCGGGCACCTTCAACCTGATCGCCACCCCGGTCACTTCGAAATCTACAGCAAGACTGCGGTTAGTGAGTACGCCTTCCACTGGCGTTCGTTGTACTGCCCCAGTCTCGGTGACGGTGGTGGTGAGGAGTCGCACTGACACGATGTACGTCACCGCAGTACTGGAGTCCGTGTCATAGCTGCAAGCACTGCCGCCTCGCATTGCGCTGGTCGCCGTTTCATCGCTGCTGACAGGGCAGAGCGAGAGACCACGTGAGGCCTCGACGAGCGGGTTCCGGTACGTGTCCCCACCGGCTACGGCGATCACGTACATGGGCAAGCTCCCGCCCATCACACGCTCCAGTGTTCGGTGTGCGGTCATCGTCAGGTGCTGTGCGCTGAAACCGCGACGTCTCTCCTCGCGTCCTGAATGGTAAAGCCGAGCGCCCCGACCTCGCGTTCGACAATCGGAGGTCCGATGGATTACCTCTTTCCTGATCTGCGGTATGCCGTCCGCCGGCTTCTGAACCGTCCGGGATTCACGTTGATCGCGCTCCTGACGATGGCGCTCGGCATCGGTGCCAACAGCGCCATCTTCAGCATAGTCAACGCCGTGCTGTTGCGTCCGCTGCCGGTGGAGTCGCCCGGCGATTTGGTCGAGATCTACTCACTGGACAGCGATGAGGAGTTCCTGGCTCCACAGTCTTACCCGGACTATCTGGAGATTCGCGACCGCGATGACCTGTACTCGGGGGCGATCGGCTACGCGGCGAGCTTCCTCAGCCTGAGCGTGGGTAGACGGTCCGAGGTCGTGTTCGGGGAGTCGGTGTCGGGCAACTACTTTGAGGTGCTGGGCATCAGCGCGTACAGAGGCCGGGTGTTCATCCCCGGCGAGGACGACGCGCCAGGAGCACCGCCCGTGGTGGTCATCAGTCACGGCCTGTGGAAGTGGCGTTTTG
>JGI24422J19971_10002414_pt1 | contig 11602 bp, 13 predicted proteins | sample DeeMarSWOR152_54_FD_19971 | JGI IMG/M metagenome (IMG submission 19971)
GGGGAACCCGGGCAACGACCTAACCCAACGTAACCCTTCTCCAGCAAATTACGCTTAGGGATAATAGTGTTCCTCTCGATTGACGAAGTCCGGAAACCCCAGTCTTCCAAGGTTTGACAAGACTCTGCAAATGGGATATGATTTTTTGGCCTTGAGTCCAACGGAGGCTGGGATTTTCCCTTCGTCCAGGGGTTTGAAACGGCCATGGAAATAATAATGGATTTAATAGGGGACGAGTTGGCCGAGGTCGAGGATGAATTCAAGAAGAACCTGCAGTCCGAAGTCCCCCTTATATCAAAGATCGGGGAACACTTACTGTTAAGCGGGGGAAAACGCTTCAGGCCTACGATACTCCTCCTGTCCGCCAAGTTATGCGGCTATAACGGCAGGCGCCAAATCCAAATCGCCAGCGTAATCGAATTCATTCACACTGCCACCCTGCTCCACGATGATGTAGTCGATGACGCCGAATTGAGGCGAGGTACTGCCTCGGCTAATTCCATATGGGGGAGCGAGGCCAGCGTGTTAGTGGGGGATTTCCTCCTGTCCAAATCCTTCTGCCTTATGGTGAACGACGGGGATTTGAAGATTCTGAACACCATCTCCACGGCGACCACTCAAATGGCAGAGGGGGAAATCCAGGAATTGATGAGAACCAGCGACCTTTCTTTAACCGAGGAGGAATACCTCTCCATCGTAGCCAACAAGACGGCCTCTCTCATTTCAGCAACCTGCCAGATAGGAGCAATTTTGGCCGGTGTCGACGGGAAAAAAGAACAGGCCCTCGCGGATTTCGGTATGAATCTGGGCATCGCCTTTCAATGTATGGACGACAGCCTCGACTATACATCGACGGAGAAGAAGTTTGGCAAGGAGATCGGCATCGACCTTCAGGGAGGAAAGATGACCCTCCCACTTATTCACACCCTCCGAAGCTGTTCGCCCGCCGAGAGGAAGGGGCTTGTGGAGGTTATTCTCTCCGACACCATAGATGAGCAGGCGTTTCTGAGTGTGGTGAATCTCATCATCAAGCACGGTGGGATTGAATATACCCTGGACAAGGCCAGGGAATACGTAGCCAAAGCAAAGGGGTACTTGGATTGTTTCCGCCCCTCACGGGAAAAAACGGCCCTGCTGGCCATGGCCAATTATGTGGTTGAAAGAACCTGGTAGTGACAAAGGAACGGCCCGCAAGGGGTATCGTTCAAGATGGCTAAAGTACGGCTTGCCGTTGCTTGTGGCCATACTCGTCCAATGCCCCGTGGGCTGTAAGAAAGAGGCCCCCAAGGAGAAGAGGCCTCTTGCCCCTAATTTCACCTTGCCCTCCGTGGATGGAAAAACCATAACCCTCTCCAAGTTGAGGGGGAAGGTAGTCCTGCTCGATTTTTGGGCAACATGGTGTGCCCCATGTCGAACGGCTATACCCCACCTCAACGATCTGTACAAGGCTTATCGGACAAGGGGCTTGGAAATCATCGGGGTGAGCCTTGACACGGGAAGTCAGGAACGGGTCAAGAGGTTCGCCGTCAGTATGAGCATCCAATACCCCATCATCATGGCCGACGATAATGTTCTCAAGGATTACGGCATAGCTCCTATCCCGACCACCTTTCTCATCGACCGGAATGGCCATATATCCAATAAATGGGTGGGGTTCAGCCAGAGTCTCATGATCAAGATCTCTGCCGAGACCGAAAGGTTGTTATCGCAGGAAAGCAGTTAGCCCGCTGGTGCTGCTAACAAACCAACCGGCATCGGGAAACCAAGCTCACGGGGCCAATCGACTCAATCACCTTGAGGAGCCACCTCCTCTTCTTCCGCCTCTTCCTCCCGAAAGACCTCTACAACGCTCCTCACCTCAATACCGGCCTCTTCGAGGGCTTTCCTGATATCCATTGCCTTGACACTCCTTGCCTTGACGATGAAATTAACCCTTTCCGCCAACCCCTAGCCCTCCTGATGGAATTCTCTTCCCATGCCCCGTCTTTACCATCAGCCCTTCCGCGCCTTCTGCCATTGATGATAGGACGCCAAGTAACTGTCGGCCACCCTGTGGGGATCCAGGTTGAGCGCCTTAGCGTATTCCGTAATGAATCCCCTGATGTAAACCAGCGCGGGCAGGTTTTCGAAACTCTCTTCCTCAAGCCACGCCAAGTTCTGCCGGTTTATCTTGGTTTTCTGGGAAATCTGCTTGAGGTCAAGGCCCATGGATTCCCTAATCCCTCTCAGACTGCTTCCGGAAAATCTGAACCCGTTGGGAAATGGGATACCTGCCGCCTCTTCACGAACGGGATAGACTTCTCCGCGAGGGGGAGGGCCAACGGCCTCTCCTGAAAAAACCCCTTCTCCGCTACCGTTCAGCTTTCGGTCATACTCCGATCTCAATCTCTCGTCCGTTAAAACCCGATAGGCTTCGTCCATGGCGGCATTGATCCCCTCAAGCTCCGCGGGTCCGAGGAGGGAATAGACGGCCATGGAATCGGAGCTGAAGATCTCCTTTCCCCTCCGATAGGCCTTTCGGATCTCCTCGATCGACGCTCCCCTGGGGACCTCCAGCAAATCATAATAGGTCTGGTCTTTGATTCGTCTCATCTCGCGGAATTGAAGAGAAATGGCTTGTCAATGATCAATTTCAGGGTGATCTCATTTATGCACTTAGAAGCCCTGGACTGGGGAAATTCCAGGACCAAGGGCCTCCTCCTTTGGATGGATTGCCACACGTCGTTATCGTAGACGATATAACCAAGGTAATCCATGGAGATCCCAAAATACTTCAAGAAGGCGCTCCGCATGGAAAATCCGATATCAACATCCCCCTTGGTCCTCACCTGATTGACGATGAGCTTCGGCTTGAAGCTCTCCAGTTCCTGTTCCAACCTGAGGCCAATGGATTTGTCGATTTCCCCCGCCACTTCGATGATATCAAAGGGCGTTCTGATCCCTCTTTCGTTCCTCTGATCCATGGCCAGATCGACGATTTCCTTCACCCCGTGGTGGGAGATAACCCTTTTCACCTTTCGGAAAAATGCGCTTTTGATAAAGCGATAGGTGTTTTCTATGCAGGTCGGTTCGGGAGTAACCACCAGTATCTCGTTCTCGGACATGAGGAAGAAATCCAAAACATTGAAGGAGTTACCAGCCCCCAAATCCAGTATGATATAGTCGAAGTCCAACGAATGTATATGCCGGATCAACTTCCACTTCTGTGGTTCCTTTGGATTTGCCGCGTTGAGGAGGTCTTGGGCTCCAACGACTAATCCCAGGTTTGGGATATTCGTCTCCACGACCACATCCCCAATGCCTGCAACCTTCTTGTTGATGAAATCGGACAGGGTTCGTTGGGGAAAGGAGAGGCCCAAAAAGGTATGGATATTGGCGCCCCCCAGATCGGTATCAATCAACACCACCTCCTCACCGAACCTGGAAAGACAGATTCCTAAATTGACGGCGATGAAGGTCTTTCCGCTTCCGCCCTTCCCTCCGCCAATGGTCCATATGGATCTTCGACGTCTTCCTCCCTCACTACCACCCCCTCGGTCGCCTGAAAAAGGTACCATCGACTCCTCTGCCCCTGGCTCCCTTGACCCCGGCACCATTGGTCGTTCACTTTCTATATGATATGGGAATTTTTGTCAACCTAATCCCCTGAGGTCTCTGAAATACTCGCTCTTCGCCACTCAAAAAATGGTCCTATGAGAGAAAACCCTTGTCCCTTCGCTTCAATGCCCTTTGGTCTGTTGCCCAAATTCCCCTTCGCTCAGAGCTCGTTTTTCCAGTTTTCAGAGATCCCCCCTTGCATGGATGTACGGATTCCCTATAAGAGGTAATCCCGTCTTATGTTCTTCAAGGACCGTAGAATATTCCCCGTGATCTTGGGATTTTTCGCCGCCATGGCCCTCAGCATCTCCCTGATCTCCCACCGTTTCGAACGCGTGATGCTCGGACAACTGTTCTCCCATGCCGGCAAGCCCATGTTCTTGGCAAGCCGGAGGACCTTTTCTTTGGGCAACAGGGCAAAGGGCCTAATGATGCATAATACTCCGCCGAAAAGGGGTAAAAAGGGTACCATGGTGCTCATTTCGCCACTGTAAAACATATTCAGCAGGAGGGTTTCGATAATGTCATCCCGTGTGTGGGCTAAAGCCACTTTATTGCATCCCAATTGATGCGCCATTTCGAACAGCCTTCTGCGCCTCAACCGCGAGCAGAGCCAGCACGGATTTTCCCGATTTTCACGGCTATGAGCAATCCTCCCTATATCGGTCACAGCGATTCGATACCGATATGCTCGCCGAGAGAGGTAATCCTCAAGGGACCGGTAGCCCTCTGGATCGAATCCTAAATGGATATGGAGGGCCACCAACTCATAGGTAATGGGAACCCTCTTGCTCCGTTCGGTCAACAGGTGTAAGAGGGTTAGACTATCAACACCCCCGGAAACCGCCACCCCGATGCGATCTCCTTCCTCGATCTGCCGGTAGCGGTGGATAGTCCTTCCCATTTCCCTCAAAACTTTTTCTTCCAAAGAGGACCCTGCCCTTCTCGAAGATCTCCTCATAGGCCCTCCAGGGGACATCCGCCACAGCGGGGAATCTTTTTGCACCAGTGTTTTCCCAAGAATACCAACAGGGCGTGAAATTCGTTGTATACCCCGACGTCCCTTGCCAATTCATCCATCACCATGCGCTGAAGGTGTTCATAGCTCCATTTCTCGGAGATGAGGTTGTGTCTGGAAAAGATCCTCCTTGTATAAGCGTCAACGACAAAGATGGGTTTCCCCAGTGCGTAGAGGATGATGCTATCGGCGGTCTCGGGGCCAATTCCATCGACCCCCAACAGCCCCTTCCTCAGGGAACCCAGATCCTCGGACCTCATACGGCTCAAATCACCGCCGAACTCCTCGTAAAAGAAGTCAACGAATCGCTTGAGGCGGGCTGCCTTCAATCGATAGAAACCCGATGGCTTAATAACTGGGGCCAGCTCATCCCGGGTTACACCTCTCATCCCCAGGGGGCTTAACATCCCCGCTCTCTTCAAATTATCGATTGCTTTTTCCACATTGGCCCATGAGGTATTCTGGGTCAGTATTGCCCCTACGATAACCTCGAAGGGCGAGTCCCCTGGCCACCAGTGGCGAGGTCCAACTGCTCGCATGAGCCTCTCATACATCTCAGCCAGGATCTTGCCCTTTGGGCCCATGGTACCGACCTCTCCCTAAACATAGAGCATTGAGGAAGCACCTGTCAAAGATTTTCAGGAGTTTCCGAACCTCGTCGAGAAGAACACCATTGTCCATGAGCGAAATTCACATTTATGTACCTGGGAATTCGGAAAAGGAGCTCTGAGCGCAAGCTCAAGCAGTCTTGCAGTGTTGCAGTCGTGCGGGACTGCAGTCGGAAGGGGGAAAGAGAGTCGGAGGCTGGAGGCGGAAGATGAAATGCCAAAGTTCAAAATCCAAATGACAATGAGTTGGTTGTATTGGTTTGATTGGTTTTATTGGTTAAAAATGGAAAAACGAGCAGTGAAGCGGAACGCCCGCAAATCCAATTGTCTGAGCCCAAAAGGCGCGGTATGGGAACGAAGTAGCGCCGAACAGGCGCTCTTTGCAGTGAAGCGGACATTGAAATGGTCGAAAAAAGATTTTTGAGCAGCGAAGAGCGAGTTTTTTCGAGACCTCAAGGGAGAGGTTGGAGGCAGAAAGCTGAAGGCGAAATGTCAAATGATTAATACCTCATAACGAACACGGAAAACGGACACGGACACGAAACACGAACAGTGAGCGGAATGGGTTTTGGGCAACAGCCCATTGACAATTGGCGGGAAAGGAGACGGTGACATGGTAGATGAGAAGAGGGAAAGGGAACTCGCGCCGAAGATTGAGAAGTCAAAGGAGATCTTCAAGCAGGCGTTTGAAAGGTTTTCCCCCGAGGAGATGCGGCTCATCTGGTCCGGTGGAAAGGACAGCACCTTGGTCTTGTGGATCTGTCGACAGTTTTGCGGGGAAAACAACCTCAAACTCCCCAGGGCCTTTACCATCGATGAGGGGGATTCTTTTGAGGAGATCGACGAATTCCTCAAAAGGTACTCCCGGGAATGGAATGTCCAGCTCGATTGGGGGAGAAACGAGGACGTTCTCAAAGCCTGTAACTACACCTTGGGGGCAGATGTTCACGTGAAGGACTTGAACGAGCGAAACCGTGCAGAGCTCAGACGGATCGGTTTTGACCAGGAGAGATTCCCCTTTGAGGCCGAATCCTATGCGGGAAACCACCTGATGAAGACCGTCGTATTCAATACATATCTGGAGGAAAATAACGTCAAGGCGGTATTTCAGGGGATCCGGTGGGATGAGCACCCGGCGAGGAAGAACGACCAGTACTCCGATGAAATAACGGCGGCTGAGTTGGTGCCAACACATACCAGGTATCGGCCCATTTTGCATTTCACCGAGCGGGATATCTGGGATACGACGCATCACTATAAGATCCCTTTCTGTTCCCTGTACGAGAAGGGCTACCGTTCGTTGGGAGTCAAGACGACGAGCCTCAAGGCGGCGGATATTCCGGCGTGGGAGCAGGACCTTGAGAACACATCCGAAAGGGGTGGTAGGCGGCAGGATAAGGAAAAGGCAATGCAACGGTTGCGAAAGCTTGGGTATATGTAATTCGGTGAGCGAAACGGGTTTTGGGCAACACTCCCAAGAGATCTGTTCGTCCACAAGCTGTGTAAATTGCAAACGCCGGCCATTTGATGTTGAATATACATAGTGCTTTCTATTGAGAATTATCCGAGGGACTACGGGATGTCTAAACTGGTACCGCCCCACGGGGGTAAATTACTCCCGAGATTACTCAAAGGGGAGGAGCTCGTCGAGGCCAAAAAAAGGGCCAGGGAGTTACCCACGGTACATATGACATCCAGGGAGACATCGGACCTGATCATGATCGGCATAGGGGCATTTAGCCCGGTGGGCGGCTTCATGGGGAAGGAGGACTGGAAAGGGATCTGTGAAACATTCAAAATGAGGGACGGCGCATTCTGGCCCATTCCGACCACGCTTTCCGTATCCAGGGATGAGGCCGCCCGATTGAGGGAAGGCAAGGAGCTGGCCCTGGTTGACGGGGAAAGCGGCGAGTTGATGGGCTCGATGAAGATAGAGGAGAAATTCACCATTGATAAGCGTTATGAGTGCAAACAGGTCTTCAGAACCGACGACCAGAAACATCCGGGCGTGGCCAAGGTGATGGCCCAAGGGGAGTTCAATATCGCCGGCCCCGTGAAGGTATTCAGTGAGCTTGACTATCCCCATCGATTTCCGAACCTCTACGCACGGCCCCAGGAGAGTCGGATCATATTCGAGGAACGGGGATGGCACACCATCGCGGCCCTTCAACTGCGCAATCCCATGCATCGATCCCATGAATACTTGGCCAGGATTGCCCTCGAGGTTTCAGATGGTCTCTTCGTTCACCAACTGGTTGGAAAACTGAAAGAGGGGGATATCCCGGCGGAGGTTCGCGTGCGGTGCGTGCAGGCTGTTGTCGATCGTTACTTTCCCAAGGAGCGGGTCGTAACCAAGGTTTACCCCATGGAGATGAGGTATGCTGGCCCGCGGGAAGCCTTGCTTCACGCGGTTTTCCGGCAGAACTATGGAGCAAGCCACATGATCGTCGGGCGCGATCACGCAGGTGTTGGGGATTACTATGGCCCCTTTGACGCGCAAAAGATATTCTATGAGATTCCAGAGGAAGCCCTGGCAATAAAAATGCTTCCGATAGATTGGACATTCTATTGCCATCGGTGTAAGGAAATGGCATCGCTCAAGACCTGTCCCCACGGCAGAAAAGATCATCTTATCCTGAGCGGGACTCTCCTGCGCAAGATGCTCACCGATGGAGACCCCATCCCGGAGGAGTTCAGCCGTCCGGAAGTCTTGGCCATTCTCAGGGAGTATTACTCGAGCCTGAAGGAAAAGGCCGAGATCGAGCTCCACCGTCATGCCAATGGAGAGCCTGGCCGCCGTGACTAATCCGCTGGTGTTATTTCTCTTAGGGTTCATTCTCGGAATCTTGACGGGTTTTTTTGGCGTGGGTGGTGGTTTCCTGGTGACGCCAGCCCTCAACATCTTCGGCCTGGACATTGTCCATGCCATAGGAACGGGGTTTTTCGTCATAGCGGGAAACACCCTGATCGGTGCCATAAGACATTGGAAACTTGGCAACACCGATCCTAAGTTGGGCACCATTCTGGGTTTATGCAGCGTCGGAGGAGTGGAGCTTGGGAAAAGACTGGTGCTGCACCTGGAGAAGCTGAACCTTGTTGGGACGTATGTTAGGGTGGCCTATATTATCCTGCTGGGCTTGATTTCCATTTGGATGCTGAGAGAATATTATCATTACTGGAAAACGCGGCAAAATGGGGACCCGCTGGAAGATTTCGGATCGAGAGAGGGTATGCATATAATGGCACACCATATCCATCGGATAGTGATCCCTCCACAGATCTCAGTTCCCCGTTCAGGAATGGGCGCCATCTCAATCTGGGTCATCGTTATCTCTGGCCTCATTATCGGTTTNCTTTCCGGCTTCATGGGGATAGGAGGCGGGGTCGTTGGCCTTCCTCTCTTGATTTACGTGATAGGGGTGCCGACCATCATTGCCGTTGGAACCTCTCTGGTCACCGTATTTCTCACATCATGTTACGGAACTGTGGTTTACGCCCTTACGGGAAACGTCCAGTGGGCGGCGGGCTTCATAATCCTTGCGGGATCAATTATCGGCGTGCAGTGCGGAGTTTATGCGACCGAATATGTGACGGGCATAAAGATCAAGATCCTGTTTGCTCTCTTGCTGTTGGTTGTAGCGGCTTCCGTTTTCCTGAAGCAGATTGGCATGGTGACTATCAGCAGCTATCTCGTTGTCTGCTCAGCTGGCGCGCTATGCCTGGTCATTTTGCTTCCCTTGAGGAAAAAACATCAGGCGCGGTATTGAGGTCCCCCTGAGGGAAAAATGAGAGGAGGGTAATCATGGAAAAGAGGACCAATAAGGAACTCATAGCACTGCGGGAGCAGCATGTTCCGCGCGGGCCCTTTAATGTGACGCCGATCTTTGTGAAGAGGGCAAAAGGGAGCCATCATCGAGGATGTTGAGGGGAAGGAGTACATCGACTTTGCGGGTGGAATCGCCGTTGAAAATGTTGGGCACTGTGCCGAGCACGTGGTATCCGCCATAAAGGAACAGGCGGAACAGTTCATTCACACGTGCTTTCATGTGGTCATGTATGAGCCTTACGTCGAGCTTGCAAAGAAATTGAACGAAATCACCCCGGGGGATTTCCCCAAAAAAACCTTCTTCGTCAACAGCGGGGCTGAGGCCGTGGAGAACGGGGTGAAGATTGCCCGATACGTGACAAAGCGGCCCGCCATTATTGCCTTTCAGAACGCCTTTCATGGGCGCACGTATATGGCCATGACGCTTACGAGCCAGATCAAACCGTATAAGTGGGGCTTTGGCCCGTTCTGCCCTGAGGTTTACCGGATGCCCTATGCCTACTGTTACCGATGCCCTTTTGGCCTGGAATTTCCATCCTGCCAAATCCACTGTGCTGATTATCTAGAAGACTTCTTCATCAACACTGTTGCGGCAGACGCGGTGGCTGCTCTCATTGCTGAACCGGTCCAGGGCGAAGGGGGGTTTATCGCACCGCCCCAGGGGTACTTCAAGAAGGTAGAGTCCATCTGCGAGAAAAATGGAATCCTCTTCATCATGGATGAGATTCAAACCGGGATGGGGCGAACGGGAAAGCTCTTCGCTGCAGAGCATTTCGATGTGATCCCGGATATCGTCCTCACGGGAAAGTCCATCGCCGGAGGACTCCCCCTGGCCGGGATCACCGGAAGAGCGGAGATTCTGGACATGCCGCATGTGGGGGGCTTGGGCGGCACCTTTGGCGGAAACCCCATTGCCTGCAGGGCGGGTCTTGCGGTTTTGGATCTGCTCAATGGGGAGATGTTGGAAAAAGCAACACAGTTGGGAGAGAAGGTGCGAGCCCGGTGTCTCGATCTGCAGGAAGAGCATGAAATCATTGGAGATGTTCGGGGATTGGGACCCATGATTGGGATCGAGCTGGTGAGAGACCGACAGAGCAAGGAGCCAGCATCAGATGAGACAAAGGAAGTCGTGAAGCGCTGCTACGAGAATGGGCTCGTAATCCTTTCATGCGGGGTCTACCACAATGTTATCCGAATCCTCATGCCCTTGGTGATCACGGATGACGAGCTGGAACGGGGGCTTTCCATTCTGGAGGAGAACCTGAAGAAGGTTTCCTAAATCCAAGATCTCTCCGTTTGATTCCAAGGATCTTAACATTCAATGACGACGGGATGCAGGTAGAGGAGCAGCGCGAGATTGGGGATCGAATCCTCTATACCGCCTTGTAGATCATAAAGGTCCCCAAAAAAGCGAGAAGGATAAAAACCATCCTCCTGTACCACTGTTCCTCTATCATCCCGTAGAAATAGGAGCCAACGTACGTTCCCAAAACCATCGCGGGCACGGAAATGCCAAACAATCGAAGGACAACCGCCGTAGTAATGCCACTAATGGCATGGCCAAAAATAACCATGAGGCCGGCGATTACGAAAAACCCCTGAAGCGTTACCTTTATCTTGTCCTTGCTCCATGACTGCAGCGAGGTATAGACGATCACCGGGGGCCCGGACGCACCGAGCGCACCCCCGAGACATCCCGCAAGAAAACCGAAAACATAGCCCCACCGCTCGCCTGTTCCACTCCGCAATGTCCGAAAAAACAGGCTATACAGGGAGTAGGAAATCAGAATAATGCCCAGGGTGTACTGGATCATATCCCTGTCGAGCTTCTTGAGAAAGAATACGCCAATAGGTACTCCCAACGCAGCCCCAAGGAGAAGGGGCCACACCTTCCTCCACTCGAGGTGTTCTCGGAGCTGCACCAGGAGCACAAGGGCTATGGATAGACCGTATAGTGCTGCCACCGGGATAACCGTTTTGATGTCCAGGATAATCGCCAGAAGCGGAAGGGCCAGCAAGACCGAGCCGAACCCGGAGAGCCCCTGGATGAAGCCGGCTAAAAAAACGATCAAACATNTTAAGAGGTACGTTTCCACTTTTCCTCCAAAGGGGANNGCCTTNGAGCAAATCTCATACCATTTCCCCCGTTTTTCGNCCAGCCCATTTTCAATTCTGCCTAGAAATAATCTTTATCAGAGACCGGAAAAATGGTACATTCAAATCTTTGAGACCTCTCAACCGTAAGACCGCAACACTGCAACACCGCGGTATTGGAGGCGCCGGTGAACCTGAAAGCCCTATTCAAGCCTAAGTCCCTGGCGGTCATCGGGGTTTCCTTAACTCATGACCGCCATCCGGCCAATGTCATCTACAATAAGAATAACCTCAGGTTCCAGGCAGAGGTGTTCCCCGTAAATGACCGGGGAGGTATCCTTCAGGGGGAGGAGGTCTATCCCCGCATCTCGGATATCCCCAAAAAGGTGGATCTGGCGGTGATTGCCGTACGCGCCGAAGGAGCCCCCGATATCATGGCCCAATGTATCCAGGCCGGAG
>JGI24422J19971_10002415_pt1 | contig 11599 bp, 7 predicted proteins | sample DeeMarSWOR152_54_FD_19971 | JGI IMG/M metagenome (IMG submission 19971)
TAATCATCTGTGTCGCTGTGGTTCTCAAACAGATGCGCTTCCTGCAGAATGCAGACCTGGGCTACCAGAGGGAAAACATCCTCATGGTACCTGCAGACAACGTTGTCCGGGAGAACTGGTGGGAGATCAAACAAGAGCTCTTGATGAATCCGAATATTCTCGATGCAACAGCATCCAAACGAGCACCGACAGGACGCCTCGGGGACGCTCCGGGCTTTGCAGTCGAAATCAACGATGAAGTACTCCGGAGTCCATTTAGAATGCCCCATAACCGGGTTGAGCACGACTTCTTCAAGACTTACAAAATGAAAATTGTGGCTGGCCGTGATTTCTCCCGAGAGTACCCGACTGATGAGCAGGAGGCGGTTATCCTCAATGAGACAGCTGTCCGGCGTTTGGGATTGAAAAGTCCTGAGGAGGCCATAGGTCTTCGTGTGTATGCTCGTGGGCGCAATACAAATGAAAGGGTCATCGGTGTGGTGGCCGATTTCAACTACGAATCCATGCATCATGAGATCATCCCGATAATCACGTATATTCGTCTACAAGAAATGAACACTGTATCCCTGCGAATAAAAGGCAGCAATGTCCAGGAAACAATAGATTATGTCCAGAGTGTCTGGAGTAGGTTCAATCCAGGCTATCCCATAAGTTACACATTCCTGGATGAACGTATCAATGCGCTTTACCGGAATGAAGCACGGATGATGGAAATGTTCGGATACTTCAGTCTCCTAGCGATTTTTATTGCCTGTCTGGGGCTTTTTGGCCTGGCTTCCTTCACAACAGAGCAGCGCACCAAGGAAATCGGTGTCCGGAAAGTGCTCGGAGCGAATATTTCGAATATTGTGATCCTGCTCTCCAAAGAATATTCCAAATGGGTGCTTGTCGCGAATATTATTGCATGTCCGGTGGCATTCTTCATCATGAGTAACTGGTTGGATAATTTTGCCTACAGGGTCAGTATTGGGTGGACGATATTCATTTTAACCGCGCTGCTGACATTTCTCATCGCGCTCCTGACGGTCAGCTACCAGTCTGTCAAGGCCGCACTGGGAAACCCGGCTCGCGCACTGAGATATGAATAATCCAGGTTAAATAATTGGGGACGCTCCCCAAAGTACCCTCTCTTAAAAAATAGCAAGAAAACTTTAAATCCTGTTCCATCACATTCGCAGATTCTGTATTCGAAAAAGATTGTATTCCCAAAAACATTCCCGTATTTTATCTTGTGAAACTTCAAATTATTTACTAAGATGACTCTGAACAAAAGGGGTTTTTCCCCCTTTTTTTGATAAAAGATTATGAATCTTCACTCCGTTGACCTGATTCTTATCGCTATCTATCTTTTCATCGTTGCTCTCATCGGATTCTGGGTCAAAAAACGAGCCACCCAACAGCTGGATTCCTACTTTCTGGCAGGACGCAACGTACCCTGGTGGATGCTCGGCCTTTCGGGCTGCTCGAGCTACATCGATATCGGCGGCACTATGGCCATGGTCGGTGCGCTCTTCTACTTAGGTTTGAAAGCGATCTGGGTGACTCATATCTATTGGGGATGGTTCATCATCTGTTTCTACATGGCTTTCCAGGCCAAATGGATCCGGCGTTCCGGCGTGATGACCTTTGCCGAATGGAACAAAACCCGCTACGGAGACAATAAAGATGCGGAGATGGCGAGAATCGCTGCCGCGCTTTTCCTGCTGCTCCTCATGATCTTCAACCTGATGTACATCGCCGTGGGAATCGGGAAATTTTCCGAGGAATTCCTTCCTCTTCCCCGCTGGGGAGCGACTCTCATCGTGTTTGCCGTAGTCGGAGTCTACGTCGTACTGGCCGGTTTCTTCGGTGTGATTCTCACCGATATGCTCCAGACAGTATTAATCGCGATAGGAGCAGTCATCCTGGCAGTGATGGTCTTCCAGAACACTTCTCCTGCGGACTTTCTTTCCCAGCAGGACGCAGGCTGGAGCTCTCTCTCAATCCCCTGGAACCTCTGGTCAGGCTATACGGGATCGACTCCGGAAAGCTACCAGCATTTCTACCTCTTCGGCCCCATAATCCTCGCTGGTTTTTCCTGGGTCATCTTCCGTGTCCTCGCCGGACCGAACGTCTGGGATTTCCAGTTCTTCCTGACCGCTCGAAGCCCGCGAGATGCCTCAATGGCCGGCGGCATGTGGACAGTCGGATACACACTGCGCTGGATATTGGGATGCGCTTTCCTGATGCTGGGAATCTTTTACCTCGGTTCCCAGGCCGGATTCGATGCAGAAAAGATCATGCCGCTTGTTCTCACCAACCTGCCCATCGGAATCAGGGGAATATTCATGGCCGTACTCCTCGCCGCTCTGATGTCCACTCTCGATGCCATGATCAATGTCACAAGCTCTGTCGTAGTCAATGACTTTCTCAAGCGCTACTTCACAAAAAACCTCTCGGGAAAACAACTGGTCCGACTCGGCCAACTCGCCTCAATCATCGCTTTAGCTATCGGATTCGTGTCCAGCCTTTTTTTTACTGATGTTATTTCAGCCTGGGAGACGATGATATTCGTGGTCGTGACCATGATCCTGGTTCCGGCAACTATGCGCTGGCACTGGTGGCGTTTCAGCGCCAAAGCATTTGTCTGGAGTATGGCCACATCCGCCTCCCTGATCGTCCTCCAGAAATTACTCTTTCCCTCCCTCTCTCCCGCTCAAGCACTGGGATTCGACACTCTGGCCTGTTTTCTGGCTACGCTTGTTATTGGATTTGCGAGCCAACCCACAGATATGGAGATTCTCATTGAATTCTACTCCCGGATTCGCCCTTTTGGTTTCTGGGGACCTGTCCGAAAAGAAGCTGTCCGGAGAGGACTCGTCCCGGCCAGAGACCCAATGCCCGCATTTGACGCCCTGAACGGACTCCTCACTGCCGTCTTCCAACTCTCCCTGGCTTTGATACCTTTTTACTGCTTTCTCCGCAGGTGGAATCAAGCCCTGATTTGGTTTATCATTGCTGTTGTCCTCGGAATCATCCTGTATTTCACCTGGTACAAAAACCTTCCTTCACGAGAGGAAGCGTGATGAAAAAATTAAATCGTTCTCTTCCATTTTGTTTAGGCAATTGAGTGACTAAAATACACACTAAATTGAAGATAATTAAATAAATTTATTAAAATGAGAAAATCGATAAGAGGAAGCGAGTTGAATGAGTAAAGAGCGAACGAGATTGAAAGTCAAAATTAGTAAGACAAAGAAAGCACAAGAGAAAAAGCTCAGTGTTCATCTCATCTGCAACGCTCACCTCGATCCGGTCTGGCAGTGGCGCTGGGAAGAGGGGTGTGCGGAAGCACTCTCCACATTCCGCAATGCTGTCAAACTTCTCAAGGCGCATGACCAGCTCATTTTCAACCACAACGAAGCGCTACTCTACCGCTGGATCAAGAAATATGACCCGAAGCTTTTCCAGGAGATTCAAAAACTGGTGGAAGACAAACGGTGGTGTATCAGTGGAGGATGGTACCTCCAGCCCGACATTAACCTTCCTCCTGCAGAATCCTTGATCCGGCATATCACTGAAGGCAGGCGGTTCTTTTCCGAACACTTCAACGCCCAGCCCAAAGTTGCCTACAACTTTGATTCCTTCGGGCACAGTGGTGGTCTCCCTCAAATCCTGGCTTTAGCCGGATATAAAATGTACATCCACATGCGCCCCCAGGCCCATGAACTGGAGCTTCCGTCTGACCTTTACATCTGGCGGGGAGTGGATGGCACGGAAATCCTCGGATACAGGATCAGCATTGGGCTCTACCACACTGAAACCGACAACATCGAGCAGCGCCTCGAGGAAGGAGTAGATCAGGCCCTGGAATTGGAGCGTGATGTGCCTGTATTCTGGGGCCTCGGGAACCACGGAGGTGGAGCAACCAGAGAAGACCTGGAAAAAATCGATGCCTTCATCCAGGAAGAAAAACGCGTCCGTATTATCCACAGCACGCCAGAGCGTTTTTATGATGTGATAAAAACCGCGGCTAAGGCCGCACCTGTCTTTGAAGGAGACCTTCAGAGGGTCTTTACAGGATGCTACACATCTCTCGCCCACCTCAAAAGGACGGCTCAAAAGGCTTTCCACAGACTCGTTCAGGCGGAAGCGCTCCGTGCAGCCACCTGGTGGGCGTACAAACAGGATTATCCTCAAAAAGAACTCGAAGATTCCTGGAAAGACCTATTGTTCAATGACTTCCATGACATCCTGACAGGAACCTGCACTGAGCCGGCCGAACAGGATGCCCTGAATCTGTGTGGCAAAGTTTCAGAAACAACAAAGCGTATCCGTCTGGAAGCGGCCACAGCGTTTAACCGGGGCAAAAAGAAAGATTTCCCTATCCCGATTACAGTCATGAACACAAATCCGGGGATCACCATAGCTCCGGTGGAGGTCGAGTGCATGATTTCCCATCGGCCGCTCAAGGGCCCATGGCACTTAAGATTATTCACACCCAATGGGAAAGAGATTCCCTGTCAGGAGGAACAGCCTGAAGCACTCCTTCCCTTCAATCAATGGCGCCGAAAGGTTGTCTTTATGGCTGACCTTCCCTGTATAGGGGCAGCCAATTTCCATCTTAAAGCGTTTGAAGGAGAAAAAAAGCCAGAAGTCGAGAAGCCTGCTCTTAATTTTGAAATTGGCAAAAAGACGGGTTTAGTTGTTCGACTGGTAACAGGAGAAGGGCACAACTGTCTCTCCGCTCCACTGATGATGCCTCTCGTGGTTGAAGATGATGGGGACTCTTGGGGAACAGACCGCTGGACCTACCGGAAAATTGTGGGGGAATTCAAGGTCAATCCTCAAGGCATGAATATCATCGAGAATGGCCCGATACGCACAACCTATGAGGCAGTCTTCACTTTCAATCTCAGCAAAATCGTGATGCACACCATCGCCTATTCTCACTGGCCCGCGCTTGAATACCGCCTTCGAGTCCACTGGAACGAAGAAAGAAAACTCCTGAAATTATCGATTCCGACAACCTATAAAAATGAATTCATCTCCTGCGAAATCCCTGGAGGAATCATCAAGCGTCCGGCTGACGGCGAAGAGGAGGTCTTTGGTCGCTGGTTCCTGCTCCGAGGAGAGGGAAAAAACAGTCGAACAGCCCTGGGTGTTGTCAATAACGGACAGCACGGTTTGGATTTTAAAGATGGCGAAGTGCGCCTGTCTGTGCTCCGCAGCGCGGCTTACTGCCATGAACAGGGATTCAAGCTAGCGAAATATCCTTACCGGAAATTCATGGACCAGGGAGTCCATGATATCCGGCTCCTGGCTATCACTGGCAATGTTAACTCACTCCGCCTCCTGCTTCCCGCTCTTGCCGACTGGCTGAATGCACCACCTGTTGTTCATGCCCATCTCCCGGTGGCTTCGATGAAAGATGAAGGAATCGAAATTCTCTCCGTTGAGCCCGAGAATGTCCGATTAATTGCCTGCAAGCAATCCTGGGACAGTAAGGCCCTCATCATTCGACTCCAGGAAAGCAGCGGACTCGACACACAAGCGACTCTGGAGATTAAAGGAGTTAAAACGCCAATAAAGCTGTCTTTCAAGCCTCTAGAGATCAAGACGCTGCGCATCGGACGTTCGGGAAAATGGCGGGAAGTGAAAATGGTCGAAGAAACCTAAAAGTAAAAGGGGTCGCATCTCAACATTCAACATTAATGGTTATTAGGTTTATTGAATTTCTCAAATATCGAATGTTGAGACGCGACCCCTACGTTTAAAAAGCTCTTGTCTACTCACAGGTTGGATGCCTGCCTTGGTGAATTGGAGGGTTCCTGCCCGAACAGCCAGTTCAGCGGCTTCGATAAGGTCTCTGCCCTCGGCTAAGCAAGACGCAACAATCGCAGTGACCTGGTCGCCGCATCCGGTCTCATCACGGACAGTGGAATCTTCAACATCAGCAATGCGGATGTGAAGACTGACATCCCTGTTGAACAAATAAGCCCCCTCTGCCCCGTGGGTGATTAAAACGTTCTGGATGCCTTTTGACAGCAGAATGTCCGAAGCTTTTTTGGCTGATTCAAAGTCATCAACAGGTAAACCGGTCAATATCTTTGTTTCATGCTCGTTGGGTTTCAAAAGGAATATTTTCTCATCGAATATTTCAGCGGCGGGCGCGCTGATTCCGCCTGGATCAAGGACAACTCGGATTCCGTTAGATGCAGCCTTTTGCATGCAGTATTTGGCAGTTTCAAGGGGGATTTCTAACGCCAAGAGCAGGATTTTCTTTTTCCCTTCATTTTCAAAAAGCTTTTGCGCCTCATCAACATCCTGTGTGCTGAAGTCTTCGTTGACTCCGGGCAGAACATAAATCTGATTGCGTCCTTTCTCGTCAACAGGTATCAGGGCGATTCCCGGGTATTTCTGGCCAGCCTCATCAAAATCCAGAATCTTGATGAAAGTCGTATCCACTCCGGCATCATTAAGAGATTGTAACGGAATCTTCCATAAACCGAAGGGATCTTTGCTGCTGCGACCGATCATCGCCACCGTGCCGTCACCCAGATAGGCCGCCGCCATCTGGGCCATATTCCGGGCTTTCCCACCAGGCCCAATCTTCAGCTTCCCACCCAGAGTCAGCTCACCCGGCGCCAAAAGCTTTTCGACTCCCAGACCGACAATGTCTGTGTTCAATCCGCCTGGAACGATGATCAAATGATCTTTCATCTTTATTATTATATGGAGACGTTCCCCAAAGTACCACCATTTATGTGAGAATCTTAATGTTTAACTCCAACAGCTTTTATTGAATTTAGATACTGAAGAAGAGAGATAAAAGCAACTCTCTCAGAGGATGAGTCGGGTGGATTATTTTAACCGGACATTGTCTATGGTTAATGAAAACTCGCCAAGATCCGTTGAAGCCCCGATGAAGATACCCATGATATCCGAGCCATCCACGCCGAATTTTTCAAACGGGAATGTATATTCCTTCCAATCCGAGCCAGCTACGAAGGTCTCGAAAGCCGGGGTGAATCCAAGGCTTTGGGCGAAAACCATAACGACATAGGCCTTGCCATCTCCTCTTGCCCATAAGTTTATCGATTTTTTAAAAGACAGGTTTGCCGGCATCATCATCCCTTCTCCTGGAGAAAACAGTGCGCCTGCCCACTGGTACTGACTTCCTTGAACAAGATTACCTGTTATCAATAAGGCTCCCTGGCTCCCTTGAGCGCCTTCCTTCACAAGCTGATACTGAGAAGTAGATTTTCCTCCCATCATCGTATCAGTAGACACACTCCATCCAGCTCCAAAATTTGCGGCTACCTTTTCTCCTTCAAAATCACTGATCCAGCCCGATTCCGAATATTCAGGAGGCGGAGCCGTCTTTTGACGTTCTCTTTCTGCTTTTTCTTTTTCGACTTCAGCGAGATACTCCTTCCGGTTTACCTTCTCACCGTTTCTCCAGATAGAGACAATATTGCGAGTCGCCCTTATGTCCTGGGAGGGGTCACCGTTCACCAACACAAGGTCCGCTATATATCCGGGCTTTATCCGCCCACGATCCCTCAGATTAAACTTTTCTGCGGGTACGGATGTCGCCGCTTTTAATGCGTCCAACGGCGAAAGTCCAGCATTGACGAGTAATTCGAGCTCCATATGCAGGCTGGCTCCGTATGTTGTGCCTGGATTTGGCGCATCTGTCCCAGCGAGAATAGCCACCGCCTCTGCTTTGAGCTGTTTTAATCCTTTCTCCGCCGCTTCGTAGGCGGCTCGACTGGTCTGAAAAGGAAAAGACATGGTTATCATCTGGATATCCATTGGACTCAAGTAAGACGACAAATACGGATCTTCTGTCAATAATGAAACATCGGATGTGCCGCTCATACTTTCCAAAACAGTCAGTGTGGGAATGGCAAAGACTTTTTTCCGGGCAGCCAAACGGCCGAATTGAGGATCATAAGCATCATTGAAAAACAGATGAGCCAGACCGTCTCCTCCAGCTTCAAAAACATCAACACAATTCTGCAAAGTTGCGGCATGGACGAGAGCTAGCTTTCCCCTTTTATGAGCCGCCTCTATCACTGCACGCAGTGTCGCTTTATCCAGCGTCGGTCTCGGCATCGCGTATGCGGAACCATCGTCATAGATAATCTTTATGAAATCCGAGCCCTCCGCAATCCTGGAATCCACAAACTCCTCTGCTTCTTCTGGCCTGGTGATTGTCGGGATTGGTGCTCCGTACTGAGTGCCGTGACCTCCTGGAACAGTGACTAGAGTTCCCGGAGAAATTAGATAAGCCCTGTCATTAGCTTTTCCTGATAACTGCATCTCTTTGATGGCTTTCATAGTCTTTACATTCATAAACATGTCCACAACCGTTGTCACTCCAAAGACCAGCGACTGCTTCAGATTCTGAGGATCCCAGACATGAACGTGTGCATCCATAAGACCTGGAAGAAGAGTTTGCCCTTCTCCATCAAATATCTTTGCCCCCTCAGGGGCCTTTGCTTTTTGACCGACTGAAATGATCCTTCCGTTTTCAATTAAAACCACACCATTTCGAATGATTTTATCGCCATCAAAAATCCGCACATTTTTAATCACAGTTGCCGCTGGAACATCTTGAGTTGCTCTTCCAGGCGACAAAACACAAACAATCAATAAAACAGCAAAGATAAAAAGTTTGCACAGGAGAGAATCCAAAAATGGCTTATTCGCTTTTATCATTCTTTCCTCCTCCTTAGATGAATTCAACAATCCTGATTCAAATAAATCGGAGATATTCCCTGAAAATCTGTTGTTCACGTCATTTCTATAGAAGTTTTTAGAATGTAAACTCGGTTTCTTCTTAGTTTCGGAAGTTCAAAGCAGATCTCAAAGGAATGCCCCCATTTATCTGCTCCATTCTCTGACTATCATTTCTTAAAACTGACGTAAGTCTCCAAGGCCTTCAAATACGCTGAAAATGCATTCCTACCCTTTTCGCTGATTCTGCAGGTAGTCAGGGGTTTTTTCCCTTTAAAAGACTTCTTTATGGATATGTATCCTGCCTCTTCCAGCTTCGAGATGCTCGCACTCAGGTTACCATCAGTCGTCCCGATTGTCTCTTTGAGATAGTTGAAACTCGCTTCTTTGACTGAAATCAGGATGGATAACACGGCCAGCCTTATCCGGGAATGAATGACAGGGTCGAGTTGGCCAAATTTTTCGGGTTGCATTTTAGTCACTTTGTTTGCGGTACATGGAGCGGAGAACAAGCGCGGGCATGATGTACCCGACCAGCAAAAGGGGTATTACAACAAGAGCTCTGTAGTTTTCATGAATGAAGACCATCCCAACAGCGCCAAGCCACCATATCACCCCACACCACTTCAACAGGTTCCACTCGTAGATCCCGCCCAGAGTGAAGACTAAAATTCCGGTAACCAGTGATATGAAAACAGCTATCAATCCCCATGAGTACAGCTTAAGAAGAGGGAATATGAAACCCACGAGCATAAAAGCCATTCCACAGGCAAAACAGACATGGGCCGTGGCAATGTATGGATAGGTCTTGGCCCCTTCTATTTTTTCAAACTTTCTTCCGTAGACAATCGAGAATACGACTCCAATGCCCACAAAAACAATCCAATTCAGCCAGATCCAACTGAATTTTTCGATGAAAACCAGAGCGTACATGCCAGCGATACCAAGAATAATCACAATTCCCCACACCAGGAAAAACATCCATGATCCAGAGGTGATCTTTTTTGTTCTCTCGATCATCTCCTGGATCAATCGAATCTCGTCTTTAGCCTCCATTTCGTTCATTTTACCTCCTTTTTATTTTTATTTATTCAAAGTACTTTATTATATAAAGTAATTTAATCCTAAAACCTCTATTTGTCAAGCTTTTTTTAAAATAATTTTTAAAAATAACTAACCTGGGTTATTCACGAGTCGAGGATGATAGTGTCGGTATATTTTATGAACAATTCAGATTAATCACAGGGCTGGAGTGTTAACTTTAAAGAAAATAATTAAAGGCAGGCCTGCATTTTCCCCGCAGAAGAGAATGCAGTCGAATGATGATAAATCTAAACTGAGTCCCTTTGACTTTATTCAGACGATACTCAAAGAAAAATCCCCTATTCATATCTTAGGGAGTCAACGGGATTGGTTATGGCCACTTTTATCGATTGATAGCTGACTGTGATGACAGCGATGATAAAGGCCAACCATCCTGACAGGATAAATATTCCAATTCCCATGCTTGTTCTGTAGGCAAAGTTCTGAAGCCATCTGTTCATTGCATAAAATGCCACGGGCCAGGCAATCATGTTGGAAACCAGGACCCATTTTGTGAATTCTTTGGATAACAGAAAAACAATTCCCGATGCTGAAGCTCCGAGAATCCTGCGAATTCCTATTTCCTTTGTCCGTTGTTCGACCATGAAAGCGGCCAGTCCGAACAAGCCAAGACAGGATATAAAAATAGAAAAGGCCGCAAATAATCCAAAGACATTTCCGAACTGCTGATCGGATCTGTATTGATTGTTGAATGACTCATCAATGAAAAAATATTCAAAGGGATTTCCTGGAAAGATTTCATCCCATTTATCCCTTACCAAAGAGATTGTATGGGAGATATTCAATGTATCTATTTTAACCGAAAAGTAGTTATTCCTTCCGTTCGGGTCGCCTTCAGTCAAAGTAAAAATGACCGGCTGCAGACTGTCTTTTAACGATTTGTGGTGGTAATTTTTAATGACACCCACTGTTTCTATAATTTGCTCCCCGAGTCCTCCGAGCAATATTTTTTCGTTCAGGGAATTCTCCGGGCTCTCGTATCCAAACATTTTCACGGCTTCTTCATTCAATATTGCCGCATCCATGTCCGTACTGAACTCTTTTGAAAACTTCCTGCCAGCCAATAGCTCAATCCCGTAAAAGTCAAAATATTCATAATCCACAGAAATGAAAAAACACCGTTTGCCGTTTTCAGGATCGCTGTTTAAAGGCCTGATTCCACTGGCCGCATTGGAGTATTCTTCTCCAGGAATCGTCGATGAGGCGCTGACAGTTTTGATGGATGGATAATCGAACAGTGCTTTTTTAAACCTGTTGACTCGATCAGTCGAATAAGCCATTGCTCCTGGAATTCTCAATGCCAATGTCTGCTCAATATTCACTCCTAGATCCTGGTTGCGCATAAAGAAAAGCTGTTTATAGACAGTCAATGTGCCCACGATGAGAATGATAGAAATCGCAAACTGAAAAATCACTAGACCCTTTCTAAAATTCACTCCTTTGGATGAATAGTGGTGGAGACCTCTTAGGACTGTTACGGGCATAAAAGAAGAAAGGACAAGGGCCGGATAGAGCGCGGAAAGCACAGCGCCCAGTAAGATGGCTGATGCCAGCCAAAACCAGGCATGAGTCCCCTGCGACAAAGACAAAGGTAAACCTGTTAATCGACTGAAAGAAGGCAAGAATAACAGAACAAGTACCAAGCCACAAATGACCGCCAGGATGTTCACAAACGCAGACTCATAGATGAATTGCTTGATTAACTGCAACCGGCGGGAACCCACGACCTTTCGAATGCCGACTTCCTTGGCTCTGGTCATGGACCTGGCTG